>JQIA01001891.1_pt1 | contig 11221 bp, 6 predicted proteins | sample 811431 | NCBI WGS metagenome assembly JQIA01 (sample SAMN02998118, study PRJNA258478) | marine sediment metagenome | biome: marine; feature: seafloor; material: sediment; isolation source: oil-polluted sediment collected from 3 locations (0.5 km, 0.7 km and 0.9 km)... | place: USA: Gulf of Mexico ... | reverse complement strand
ACAGATTTTCTACTTCTGGCTGGTTTTACTTCATGGTGACCTTTATCTGAAAATACGATACCGCCGACCCTATCTCCTTTTTCTATTGCCATCCACGCTAATAAAGCCGCTGATTGGGCTGCTCTTACTGACTTAAAGGTGGTTTTACTGCCGAAAAACTGTGAAATACTTTGATCACAAACAATGAGTACAGGTCGTTCGCGTTCTTCGTGAAACAGCTTTGTATGAGGTTTGTCTCTGCGGGCGGTAACTCGCCAGTCAATGCTTCGTACATCATCACCTGCCTGATAAAGCCTGACTTCAGAGAACTCCATACCACGCCCTCGAAAGGGGGAGCGGTGAGAGCCACTTTGTTGTCTTAGTGCGCGTTTTGCTGATGGCATTGATAGCGCCATCGCTTCAAAGCGCATCAGCATTAACTCTTTAACACTGCAATAAATAGGAGAAGCTTGTGACATTAAACAGTCTCTACAATTGAACCTTAAGCGACAGGAACACGCTCAATAAGCGTGTCAATAATTTTGTCTGTGGTAATACCTTCTGCTTCTGCTTCAAAAGTCATTAGTATTCTATGGCGTAAGGTGTCATGAATAACCGCTCTAACATCATCTGGGCTTACAAAGTCTTTACCTTGTAACCATGCGTGTGCTTTTGCGCAACGGTCTAAGGCTATAGTGCCTCGAGGGCTGGCGCCAAAATCTATCCAGCGTGTTAAATCATCACCGTAGCTTTCTGGCTTGCGTGTCGCCATAATCAGTTGCACAATATACTCTTCAACAGCATCGGCCATATAAAGATTGTTAACGGCTTTACGTGCTTCAAAAATATCCGTTTGAAGTATTTTTTCGAGTGTTTTTTCTGTCGCGCCCTGTTCGTTATATTCTTCTCTAACCAGCTTTAAAATAGCGCGCTCTGCCTTGGCATCTGGATAGTCGATTCTTACATGCATTAAGAATCTATCTAACTGTGCTTCGGGGAGCGGGTAAGTTCCTTCTTGCTCAATAGGGTTTTGAGTGGCCATTACAAGAAATAGCGGGTCAAGGGGGTAGGTTTCTTTACCCACACTCACTTGGCGTTCAGCCATGGCTTCAAGTAAGGCAGACTGTACTTTTGCTGGTGCCCGGTTTATTTCATCCGCGAGTACTAAATTATGAAAAATAGGACCTTTTTGGAAAATAAACTGACCTTCTTCTGGTCGATATATTTCAGTGCCCGTGACGTCTGACGGTAACAAGTCGGGTGTGAACTGAATACGTTGAAAATTACCTTCCACTTTAGTAGACAGGTCTTTAATGGCTTTGGTTTTTGCCAGGCCAGGAGCCCCTTCAACTAATAAGTGACCATCGGCTAAAAGTGCTATCAACAAGCGGTCTACTAAATGTTCCTGACCTATAATTTGTTGGCTAAGATAATCTTTAAGTGATTTAAATGAAATTTGGGGCTGCATAGCAGGAAACTCGTTCTTTTTAAGGGGATTACACTCACGTATTTAGGGCTTTACATTAATAGATTAAAGTCCAAGAAGCAATTTCCAAAGTATGAACTATTCTTAATATTACGAATTATTATCTTACTTTTTATTTTATATAAAATATTACGTAAATACTGAAAAATAATGCATGTATAAACGCATGTAAAACCAAACAATAACAAGTAGTTTACCTCTGCTATCTGAGTAACGATAAGCGAGAGATTGTAGAACTGAGGGATATTGGATGAACCACATTAGTACTGAATCGAAAGGCGTTTTTCTAAAGCAGTTAACAGATAAATTTGATGAAAAATTAAGTAAAACTGAAGCAAAAAAAGTAACTGAGTTTGTGTTTCAATTTTTCGGTAGTTTACCGATGGAAGAAATTACTGGAAAACGCTTTTCAGATATTTACGGTGCAGTGTTGGCGAGTTGGAAATTTTTACAACATGACAATAAAAAACACCCCAAAGTACGTGTATTTAACCCAGGCCTTGAAGAGGATGGCTGGCAGTCTACTCATACCGTTATTGCTGTGCTGGATCAGAACATTCCATTTTTAATTGACTCCATTCGTATGGTGTTAAATGAAAGAGAGTTATCTGTCCACTCTATACAGCATTCAGTGTTAGAGGTTGAGCGAGACAAAACAGGTAATTTAAAAAAGCTATTACCCAGGCAAGCTGACACTTCATCAGATTCAGCTGAATCATTAATGTTTATAGAGGTAGACCGTCATAATGAGGCCAAGCATCTTGATGAGTTGAAAACAGCGATAGAAACGGTTATTGAAGAAGTAAGGGTTGCGGTTAATGATTATTCAGATATGCGTGATAGTGCTGAGGCATTAATTAAACAGTTCACAAAGCTACCAAAATCGTTTCCTGCTGAAGAGGTTTCAGAGGCGGGAGAGTTTATTAAATGGATGGTATCTGACCACTTTACTTTTTTAGGTGCGGTGGATTATGACTTTAAAAAAGTAGACGGTGGGATAAGTCTGGAGTGTGTTAAAAACTCCGTTAAAGGAATAATGAAAAGCCATACGGAAAGCCATTTGCGAATGAAGTTGGCAGATCTGCCAATAAAAACTCAGGAGCACATTTTAAAATCAGAAATATTTACTTTCGCTAAGTCATCTGAACGGTCAAGAGTGCATCGTCCTGCTTACCCTGATTATATTGCCATTAAGAAGTTTAATGCTAAAGGTGAGGTAATTGGTGAGCGTCGATTCTTAGGGTTGTACACAGCCAAGGTTTATAACGAACGCCCTTCTGAAATCCCTTTGCTTCGTAAGAAAACAAAAGAGGTTATTGTTCGTTCAGGCCTCAACCTTTCTGATTACGGAGGTAAAGAGTTAGATCAAATCTTATCAGTTTACCCTCGTGATGAACTGTTTCAAATTAATAGCGATGAACTTTATGATGTCGCAATGGGCATTCTGTATGTTCAGGAGCGACGAAAAATACGGTTGTTTATGCGTGAAGATGCTTATGGTCGTTTTGTATCTTGTTTAGTTTATGTTCCCAGAGAAATTTATAGCACTGACTTACGCCGTAAAATGGAAAAAGTATTGATGGAGTCTCTTGATGGGCTTGATATCGACTTTATGACATTTTTCTCAGAGTCTGTGTTAGCGCGCACCCAGTTTAATATTAAAGTGCGCCATGTTGAAAACAGAGAACTTAATGTTGCAGAGTTGCAAGATAAAATTATTGCTATTGCACAATCCTGGCAAGATGGTTTAACAGAGGCTTTATATGAGGCTCATGGTGAAGAGTTAGCAAACCGTTATATTCATCTCTATCAAAATGCCTTTAGGTCTAGCTATAAAGAGGCGTTTTCTCCAAGACGAACCGTGATAGATATTGATCATATCGCGGCCGTTGCGGGGGGTAAGTCGCTTTCGATGAGCTTTTATCGAGCACTTGAAGAAGACGAGAACATAATTCACTTTAAGCTCTTTCATGCAGATGACCCTGTTACTTTATCTGACGTGTTGCCGATTTTTGAAAATATGGGATTCAGAGTTATCGGTGAGCACCCTTATGAAACAACGGATCGCACGGGTAAGACGGTATGGATACATGATTTTACTTTATCTACTTACTCAAACCAGATAGTTGATATACACAAAGTAAGAGCCATTTTCGAAGAATTGTTTGAAAAGGTTTGGTCTGGGGAGGCGGAAAGCGACCCATTTAATCGCTTAGTTTTAGCGGCTTATTTGAACTGGCGTCAAATTGCCATGTTACGTTCTTATGCTCGTTATATGCGTCAAATAAGAGTGAGTAATAGCCAGCATTTTATCTCTAATACCTTGGTGAGTCATGTTGGCCTAACGGGGATGATATTAAATTTATTTGAGACGCGTTTTAGTCCAAATAAATTTAAAAGTGAGATTAAACGGCAGGCTGCGCAGGAAAAAATAGAAATAGATTTCAATGAAGGTCTCGATAATGTATCAAATTTAAGCGAAGACAAAGTGCTTCGTATGTACATCGAACTGACAAAGGCGACCCTTAGAACGAACTATTATCAAACAACCCCTGAAGGACACGAAAAAAGCTATATGTCCTTCAAGTTAAACCCCAGTCAAATTACAGGTATTCCATTGCCTGTTTTGATGTTTGAAATATTTGTTTACTCACCCCGCATAGAAGGTGTTCATTTACGAGGTGGCAAGGTTGCTCGTGGTGGATTGCGCTGGTCAGATCGATATGAAGATTACCGCACTGAGGTTTTGGGGCTGGTTAAAGCACAGCAAGTTAAAAATTCTGTCATTGTGCCTGTGGGTGCCAAAGGGGGGTTTGTTGCTAAGAAATTACCCGATGGTGATCGTGATGCGTTTATGAAAGAAGGCATCGCCTGTTACAAAATCTTTATTCGTGGTTTGTTAGATGTGACGGATAACCTTATTGAGGGTGAGTTGATTCCACCTGTAAATGTGGTTCGACATGATGACGATGACTATTATTTGGTGGTTGCAGCTGATAAAGGCACCGCGACGTTCTCTGATATTGCTAATGAGATATCAAGCGAATATAACTTTTGGTTGGGGGATGCGTTTGCTTCGGGTGGTAGTCAGGGTTATGACCATAAAAAAATGGGTATTACGGCCAGGGGGGCTTGGGTTTCAGTAGAGAGACTCTTTAGAGAATCCGGACTAAATACAGCCACTACTGAGTTTAGCGTGGTGGGTATTGGTGACATGGCGGGGGATGTGTTTGGTAATGGTTTGTTAAGGTCTGAGCATGCCAAACTGGTAGCTGCTTTTAATCATATGCATATATTTATTGATCCTACGCCTAATGCAGCCAAGAGTTTTGTTGAGCGAGAACGGCTGTTTGATCTTCCTAGATCATCTTGGGAAGATTACGACAAAAAACTAATCTCAAAAGGGGGCGGTATTTTTTCTCGGTCAGCCAAGTCAATTCCTTTAAGTCAGGAAATGAAAGAGTTACTGGGGGTCACTTGTGATCGAATGCCTCCCAATATGCTGATCTCTCATATATTGAAAGCGCAGGTAGATCTCATCTGGATCGGAGGAATAGGCACTTACTTTAAGGCTTCTTCTGAATCACATAGTGATGTGGGTGATAAGGCCAACGATGGTTTAAGAATTGACGGTAAAGAAATTCGTGCCAAGGTTGTGGGTGAGGGCGGTAATTTAGGCTTTACTCAGCTTGCACGTATTGAGTTTAGTTTGTCGGGTGGCCAGTTACACACAGACTTTATTGATAATGCGGGTGGAGTGGATTGTTCTGACCATGAAGTGAATATAAAAATTCTTTTGAATGAGGTGGTCGCTAACGGTGACTTAACTGAGAAACAACGGAATAAGATGCTGTCGGATATGACGGAAGATGTGTCTGAGTTGGTGTTAAAAAATAATTATCGGCAGACGCAAGCGATTAGTATTGCCTGTTCAGATACCTTAACGCGTACAGAAGAATACCGCAGACTGATTAATAATATGGAGTGTGCTGGTAAGCTTAATCGAGCGCTGGAATTTATACCTGAAGATGATGTTATCGCTGATAGAAAATCGATGGGGCAAGGCTTGTCACGCCCCGAGCTTTCAGTATTAATATCTTACGTAAAGGGTGATTTGAAGGAGCTTATTACGGCAAGTGACTTGCCGGATGATGCGTGTTTATCTGAAGAAATTGAACTTGTTTTTCCTACACAGTTAGTGAAGAAGTTTGGCAAGGAAGTTAAAAACCACAAGCTTCGTAGAGAAATTATTGCTACTCAGATTGCCAATGATATGGTTAACCATATGGGCATTACCTTTGTTGAACGTCTACGACAATCTACTGGCGCATCTTCTGCTGCGGTGGCGTTAGCCTATATCATTGCCCGTGATGCCTTCCGTTTAGAGTATTGGTGGGAGCAAATAGAAGCGCTGGATTATAAGGTGAGTAGTGCGGTCCAAATGAGAATGATGGGCGAACTCATGAGGTTGATTCGTCGTGCTTGCCGGTGGTTGTTGCGCAATAGGCGGAGTGAGCTGAATGTGGCTGCCAATATGGAAAAATTTGCCAAAGGTATTCAGGAAATATCGAGTAACTTATCAAACTATTTAACAGGTGACCCAAAAGAAGATTGGGATAATACATTTAACACCTTAGTAGAAGAGGGGGTTTCTAAAGAGATTGCAGAAACCGTTGCAGGTGCCGGCCATTTATATTCTGCTCTAGGTATTATTGAAGCTCAGGATATGAGCGGGTCAGATATCGGGCGGGTGGCTAATGTGTATTACGCACTGGGTGACCGTCTTGATTTAAGTTGGTTTGGACAGCAGTTAAATGTACTTACCCCAACAACACACTGGCAGGCACTGGCGAGAGAAGCCTTTAGAGAAGATCTTGATTGGCAGCAGCGTTCATTGACAGTAGGTGTGCTGAAGATGAAGAGTGCTCCGGCTGATGTTGAAAAGCGATTAGATGTGTGGGTTGATTACCACAAGGAACTGGTTAACCGATGGGCAGAAATGCTAACAGAATTGAAAACGACTTCAGAAACAGAGTTTTCGATGTATTCAGTGGCGTTGAGGGAGTTGTTAGATTTGGCTCAGAGTACCGCGCATTATTCTGACTAGTTGTTAGGGGAGGAAACTCCCCTTTTGGTTTTGACTAAGGGGGGTTATAGCTTAAACAGCGAAGTTAGATTACGGCCGTTCTCTTTAGATTCATAAAGCGCTTTGTCTGTATTTTCAAGCCATGATTTATAGTCCTCAATCTCTTTTGAGGCTTCACATATACCCAGGCTGACGGTGAACTTAATTTTAATATTGTCGTGAACGACGGTTGTTTCTTCAATAGATTTTCTTAGTCGCTCACAATATATCATCGCGTTTTCAGCGTTAGTATGGCTTAAAATAATGCCAAACTCTTCACCCCCATATCGACCCGCTATATCGGTTTTTCTGAGAGAATCTCTAAGTAGCTTTGATACGACTCTGATAACTTCGTCTCCAGCTTGGTGACCGTAGGTATCGTTAACCTTTTTAAAGTGGTCAATATCAAACATAACTAATGATGAAATAGTGTCATAGCGCTGTAGACGGCTATATTCGTTTTGTAGACATTCTTCCCAGTAACCTCTGTTATTGAGGAGGGTTAGCCTGTCTGTTCTGCTGAGTGTTTCAAGTTCTTTGTTAGCGCCTTCAAGTGCTTTTTTATTTGAAGCGATATCTGTTACATCATAAACAATGATACAAATATGATTAACGGTCCCATCGGCAGATGCTAATGGACTTATGTTAATGTTTTGGTACATAAATTCTTCTGTACCGGTAATAGGGCGGTAATTCTTGAATTTAAAAAGAAAAGGGCGTAGTTCCCACGTGATAAATGCTCTGTTTTTTAATAAAAAAACAGATTCAGATTTTTGGGTAAACCAATCTTTGTTAATGTCTTTAAAAATATCAAAAAGTAACTGATCTTTAACAGCGGTAGGGCTCATGCCGCTATGATTTTCCATAAAACTGTTCCAAACCTGAATGTTGTAGTTTCGGTCAAGAACAATCAGGCCCACATCGATGGTTTGTAACATATCCATTAGCCAATGGAATTCTTTAATGTCTAGCGTATCATTTGCCATAAAGGGTCTTTAATCCATTAGATAGGAGAGTCGTCTGTTTAGGTTGTCGATAGAGTCTTCAGTGAAAAGCAATAGCAGGTCACAGGTTATGTCGTAGTTCTCTATTTCATACGTTATTTCGATGGCTAAAGTTTGTTTCCATCGGGTTTCATTGGTTTTAATCAAATCTCCGACATTTACATGCTGGCCTAGCACCATCGGGTGGCCCTGGCTAAATGATATATCAAGTTGTTGAGCAATTCCGCTGGTACAAGCACCCACAAGAATACTGGCGATATCCATTATAAGTTCTAGTTGCGCAGTGTCTGTAAGCTCTCCCTCATACTTTAATAGTTTTGCTATATCTGCATAGCTGGAATCACTAAAAATAAGTAAAGCTTCACCTGCTATACCTGAGCCAATAAACCCCTGGCACACAGCAGAGTATGTGCTGTCTTGCTCGGTATGAGATAGCGCCATTTTTAGTTCACTGACTTCCAGTATATTCACATTCGGAATAGGCAGTTTTACAAAAACATCAAGCAGCCTTGCCAGTAAATCAGCTGCTTGCCCCATAGCTACATTTGATATTTCTTGAATGCAATCGCGGTATTGAACGCTACCCGCTTTTGCAAGTTCCTGTTCTGAGCGGCTTGCTGGCGGAGCGTTTGGTGTTTGCTCTGATGTTGAAGCTTGAGGTGATGGGACATAAAGACCAAATTTCTCGAGAATGGCGGCTAGGGCATCTTGCCCTATCGGTTTCTTAATAAACTCAATCGCACCTAGTGCTTTAACTCTTTTATGGGCTTCAGGTTGAATATCGCCAGAAACCACAATAACCATAGATTGTAGGTCATTTTTTATAATTTCTTCGAGGGTTTCATAACCATCCATCACTGGCATATTAAGGTCAAGGAACATAATGTCTCCTTTACCCTGCTTTATCAGCTCAATGGCTTCTTCGCCATGCTTGGCGTAGCTAATCTCTATGTCCCAGTCAGCCGGCAGCGTTCGTGCCATTTGTTTTCTGGCAACGCTAGAGTCGTCACAAATTAAGACGGGTGTTGTCATTGTTATTTTTTTACTCTTTTAGAGTTACTGTTTAGGTACTTATGTTCATTCGTAAGTAAAGATCAATATTGGGCGGCTATCAAGTAGAATTTTGGGGAAGTGGTGTATTGAAATCAGATAGCCTCAATTGAGGCTATCTGATTTGGTAAAAATGGGCAGGATAGTGTTAGATCTAGCGTTTGGCTTCACGGCGTGCCGCTGAGGTAGTAAATTCCCTGCGTTTAAATTTCGGATCAAAATTAAGTGGGTTCTTTTTAGCTACGCCATCGGCGTAATACCGCTCTGATTTAAGGTCGTAGGTCACTTCTAATGCATTCCATGTTACAGGCACCTGATAGTAATTCATGGAGTGAGCTTCAGATACCCTCCATAACTTGCCCTCTTCGTCATAATCTTCTGAAAGAACAATTTGCCAGGTGTCTTCATCAAAGTAAAAGCGGCGTTTGTGATAAACGTGCTTAATACCTTCTCTTAATACACCTTCTACAGTCCAAACTCTGTGTAGTTCATAACGGGTTTTCTCTTGGTTGATGTGCTTTGGGCTAATGATGTTTTCAGTTTTTTGACTGGCCAAGTTAAGTTTATAGGCATTGTAAGGAATATAAATCTCTTTTTTACCTTGTAATTCCCAGTCATACTGGTTCGGTGCACCGTTATACATATCTTTCTGGTCAACTGTACGAAGACTCTCAGACGTTGGAAGGTCAGTGCTATATGCAAGGTTTGGAACTCGTCTTAAGCGTCTTTCTCCTGCTTGATAGCGCCATGCTTTACGAGGAGACTGAACTTGATCCAACGTTTCATGAACCAGTGTTAAGGAACCTGCTAGCTTTGCTGGGCTAATAGTTTTAGTTTTTAAATAAAAGATTTTGTTGTCAATTTCATCAAGCGTTATGCCTGGTGTCGCATAAGTAAAGTAATAACCATAATCGGTGAGAATAGGCGTGTAGGAGCCATCTTTCGTGGGGGTTACAAAAGCTGATCTGAATTCAGCCTGCTCACCTCTGAAGCGTAGAATATGATTCCAAACAGCCTCAACGCCATTCTGAGGGATAGGAAAGGGGCTGGTAGCAATAGTATTACTTACACCATTTGCATTTTCTTGTAATTCTGCACCGAGTGCATTTGAATATAATTTTTCATATATCCAGTCGGGATAAGATGCAGAGCGATGGGTTGGGTATACAGGCAATACATAACCTGGTGCATACTGTGTTAGTAATGCTTTTTGACCATCGGTTAAATTCTTTTCATGTTTTTTCATGTTGTCTTTGGTTATTTCGAACAACATTTTGTCATTTGCGTAAGGGTCTGGGTTAAACTCGCCCTTTTTATAGTTAGACGGTATTTCTTTTATTCCTCCATCCCATGCGGGGATAGTGCCTTCCGAATTTCCAAAGCGCTCAGCCCCAACAGGTGTTAGGTCATTTTTCAGCCGTTTAGCGCTTGCTTCATCCACCTTGGCATTTGTTATACCGCTCATGGCTGATAAGGAGATAACCGCAATGGCTGTAACCAGTTTGGAAAATTTCATATAACTATGGCCTCGCATGGATTCATGTAAATGAATTCTATTTATATTGGTATTTGTACCCTACAACGTAGACTCAATTTATAAGCCAAGGTGCTGATACTTCTTTAAAAGTTATTACTTATAATAGTACGTTATTTTAAAAAAACTTTATGTTTATACTTGTAACTGCAGATTTCTGTATCAAATCACTTAGTTTGGTACAATTAAGACTGTTTTATGCGAAGAGACCCTGTTAAATGAATAATAAATGGCAAACACATACAACAGAGAAACTACTTCTGGCTGATGTTCAGTTGAAAGAATGGGATGCACAGCTGAAAGTGCATGGTGATAGCCTTTCTCAGTCTATTCAGGCATCCTTTAAACAAGCAAGTATGCTGTTGATTTCGCTTGGGTGGGAGAGCCTTCTTAATGAGCTTGCGGAATACCATCAACAAAAAACAAGTTACCTAGTTAATCTACAGCAGTTAAAAACGCTTCTGGGCGAAGATATTCCTGAAGTAGCTTATTTGTCTGAAGCAGTGATTAACCCGGAAAGTTGGCTGTATGATTTAACTCACTTTAATAAACTACTTAGGCAGCCTCAATCCAGAAAAGTAGAGTATGCTGAAACATTAGCGCAAGATGCCCTTATAGCCGTTTCTGATAGTTTAGAGCCTATTGATTCTATAAATAACCTTAAGCGTATACACCGTGAGTTTAAAGCTTATTTAAAAGAGCTTAGGGTGCGAATGTCTGAATGGTAAAAAACATAAAAGAAAATTTTTTTTATAAGTTGTATAATGCTACATCAAAGTAGCACTTATAAATTCAGGAAGTTAAGTAGTGGTGTTTTATGAGTAGTGCATTTTTAGAAATAATTGAATTACCCGGTGGGGACTTTGCTTTGAAAAAGGCGGATGAAGAAGGTGATGCATTAGTCACTATTACCTTTTCAACAGATGCAAAGGAGTTTCTTAAAGAGCATAACGTAACGGTTGCTAAAGCCATGATTGGTGCGGGAATTCAAACCGTAGGTGTTATTTCAAGACAGATGGCGGAAGTTGAAGCAGAAGATGAAA
>JQIA01001890.1_pt1 | contig 11221 bp, 11 predicted proteins | sample 811431 | NCBI WGS metagenome assembly JQIA01 (sample SAMN02998118, study PRJNA258478) | marine sediment metagenome | biome: marine; feature: seafloor; material: sediment; isolation source: oil-polluted sediment collected from 3 locations (0.5 km, 0.7 km and 0.9 km)... | place: USA: Gulf of Mexico ... | reverse complement strand
CATCGATAATCACCCCCTCGGTGGTCTTGTGGGTCCGGCTTTTAGTATCCGATTGGTTACCAAACCCACCATCGCGCTGAAAATCAAAAGGATCATCGTAACGAGTTTTGCGGTTTTCAGTGCTGGTCCGAGTTCCTAATTTCCAGGTCGGGCGATGACCCGTGATGTCTTCGTCTTTGTATTTGAGGACTTCATTGTCACTCATACCGTCAAAGAAATTCCAACTTTTGTTGAATTCGCGAATGTGCTTCAAGCAAAGCCAGCGATAATCCCCTGGGCCACCGCGATCCATCATGCGCAATTTAGGAGCTTTGAATTCACCTTCTGCGTTACAATCGTCATGATCGCAGGCTCGGTCTAATTCAGATGGATTACTCTTGGTGAATAGGGGGTTCGTTTTTTTCATGCGATATAATACCGCTTTTCGGCCCCGGGAGGCAAGATCAACTACATAAATATTTGGAGATTTAGTGATGGTTTGGGGCGCGCACCTTGCAAGAAGAAACTCGCAAAGTGCGCAATTACTTAATTCAATCAGTGACTGGATTTCGAAGGGCGCGTGCCAAATGACTTAGGGCATCTTGATAGCGTTCATTCTCAATCAACGAAAAATTACGGGCCATTTCCAGGCACATTCTCTGGCGAGAAGATGTCTCAGTTACACCTGTTGGCTGCAATCCTTCAAAAAAGTAATTAATGGGGACATTTAAAGCGGTTGCAATGCTATAAAGGCGACCGGCTGAGATCCGATTTATTCCGCGTTCGTATTTATGGGCCTGCTGATATGTAACCCCAATTAGATTGGCCATTTGTTGTTGGGTGTATCCCAACAAAACCCGCCGCTCCCGAATTTTATTGCCAACATGCTTATCGACAACACGTACCGGCACTTCTTCATCGGCATTGAGGTCAACATCCTGGGCGACTTGTACATGTTTACGAACATTAGCGTGGACTGTCATTTTTTTCTCCAGCATAATTTCTATGATTTTTTTTAAACTGTACTGCGCTTACATACAACTAAACTAATATAAGATAAAACCAATCTAGTATTCGCGCAACCACTATTTTTTTAAAAATTCAGATACCACCTAAGAAAAAAAATCATGAATAGAAAATCGGAATGATGTTATTGTAAATGCTTGTTTTTTAAGAGAAATGGAGAGCCTATGACTGCAGTCACCAAAATCGAAGATAAGTTGAAAGCGGCTTTCGACATCGAAAAACTCGTTGTGATTGACGAATCCTATTTACATGAAGGGCATGCCGGTGCACGACCTGGAGGAGAATCTCATTTCAAAGTTGAAATCATATCGATCGATTTTGAAGGCGCGTCTCGCGTTGATCGGCAGAGAATGATCTATAAAGTCCTACAAGGAGAATTGTCGACTTTTATTCATGCGCTCTCGCTAAATGTAAAAGCACCGTCTGAAGTTAAAAAATAACATAGGGGCTATTGAAAGACCGATTACATAAACCACATACAACCTCAAGGTGTATTAATATTATTTTAGTGCTTGGAGTTGCTATGAACCAAAAGATTGAAAACCAATCCTTGATCAATGGAAATGTCACCATTTATGATCCTGTCTCTCAGGTAAAACATCGGACGAGTATTCGGCTTGAAGCATTGGAGTGGGATACCATGCGACGCATTTGTGGCATAAATAGTATTTCCATTCACGATTTTTGTAGCCTGGCAAACAGTCACCCCAGCAGGGTAGAACATTCACGGACTTCTCGAATTAGATCGGCAATACTTCAATATTGTCTAGATAGTGGGGATATTTTTTCTCTACGGCAGAACAAAGATAAGCAAGAGTGGCAACGATACGAATGTTAAAAGGGTCGAGACCAAAATTGTTCCGGCGATCTGCCCGTAGGGGCGATCGTACCTGAGGGCTATTAAATAGTTGAACACGGCTACGGGCATAGAGCATTCCAAAATAAGGACACCCCGTTCAACCCCCTCAAGATCAAATAGTGTGGCAAGGCCAACGCCAACTGAGAAACCAACGCCGAGCCGCAGTATTGATAAGAGAAACGCCAATTTTAGATGCTTAACTGACAAGCTGGACAGACTGACGCCAAGTGCGATTAACATGAGCGGAATTGTAAACCCACCGAGCAAGTCAGTTGTCCCTATGATCCATTTGGGAACGGCGATATCACTTATTTTCAAAAATAGGGCAATCCCCACGGCATAGACCAAAGGTGTTTTAAGGACTTGGGTAAGGGAGCCCGTGCCCGACGCGATCCAAACACCCACTGTAAATTGCAAAATGGCATAAATGGCAAAAAAGGCGAGCGCAAGGGTTAAGCCGGCTTCACCAAAAGCAAAGAAACAAAGCGGCGTACCCATATTGCCCACATTTGGAAAGACTATTGTCGGTATGTAATCTCTAACTTTTAGACGCAAAATTTTCAGAATTATAAAACCAAGGACAAAAAAACTGGCCAAGGCGTAGAACGCCATCAGTCCAAATTCAAGGAAATCAGACAGGCTCATTTTTAATTGCACAAGTGTGGTGAAAATAAGCATAGGTGCGCCGACATTGGTGACGAGCCCGGAAATGGTTTCCATATGGAATGCGTATCCGCGCTTGGACCAGAAAAAACCAAGTCCTGCACAAAATACGACGGGTGCAATAATATTGAATAGAATTTCAAACATGAGTGTCTTCGCAGGTCTAAATCGGTGTTCGAGGGGAGGGTTACAGTTGGGTTACACGTAATTCTGTAATTTGGTTTCGTTCTTTTTTCACGATCTCAAATTTGTATCCAATAAATGTGAAAACTTGTCCTTCTTCTGGAATAATCTTCGCTTCGTGAATAACCAATCCAGCGATGGTCGCCGCCTCTTCATCGGGGAGGGACCAATTGCATTTGCGATTGAGGTCGCGGATCGTAACAGACCCCTTGGTCAATATTCGATTATTTTGGAGAATCTCCACACCCGCAACTTCGATGTCATGCTCATCGGCAATATCACCAACGATTTCCTCTAAAATATCCTCAAGCGTTACCAAGCCCATCAACGCGCCGTATTCATCAACAACCAATGCAAAATGCGCGTGGCGCTCAAGGAAGGCGTTGAGCTGGTTTCGAAGAGTTGTGGTTTCAGGTACAAAATAAGGTTCTGAAGCAATATTGTCGAGGGTCAGCGCCGAATAATCTCCGTGCAGCGGAAGAACCGCGCGCAGCAAATCTTTTGCATGGATGACACCAACAATATTTTCTGTCTCATCGCGCCAAAGCGGAAGCCTCGTGTACGAGCTTTTGAGAACTTGTTCGATTATTTCAGCAATGGGTTTGCTGGCATCGACGGTCTCGACGTTTTTTCGGTGGATCATTATTTCCGATAAATCCACTTCGTCCATATCAAGAATTGTTCCCAACATGTGCTTTTCATGCATGATCACACCGGCATCCGCAGAATGCAGATCAATGGCGCCGCGGAGTTCATCTTGCGCGGCATCTGAGACGGTATCTGGACTGTCGTTCGTCTGTTTTACGCCCATGAGACGCAGCGTGACATCTACAACGGCATTTACGCCAAGGACAAATGGGGCCAAAGTAAAGACAATGGGGCGTAGCATTGGGGTCACAAATCTGGCCACACGAATGGGGCGACGAAGGGCGTAGGTTTTGGGCAGAACTTCCGAGAATATGAGGATTAACGCGGTCATGATTAAGGTGGCGTATGCAACACCAATATCGCCGAAAATGGAAATGAGCATACTTGTTGCTAATGCCGACGCCAAAATATTGACCAAATTGTTTCCAAGCAAAATAGCACTGATCAGCTTGGTTTTTTGATTTCTCAAGCGATTAACTTTTGCCGCCCGTTTATCTCCGGATTGCTCCATCTGATGAAGGCGGGCCCTTGAGGCGGCTGTTAGCGCAGTTTCTGAACCAGAAAAAAAACCCGAAAGGGCGAGAAGCACAGCAATGGCTCCGATGGACAATATGAGTTCAAGATCCATTTGACGTTTCGTTACTCCTTATTTGTGTGGTTAGTGAATTGGTCCAAAACATCCAGTATGTCCTGTTTTTCGACATTCTGGGTCACGAACGCATTCCCAATTGATTTCATCAATATGAAAGTTAATTTGCCTTGGTCAACTTTTTTGTCTTGATACATATGGGAGAGAAGGGTGTCAGAACACCAATTCAAGCCGTTAATAGCCGGAAGCTGCGCCATCATTCCCACATGACTGAAGTGGGTTGTTACACGGGTACAGTCTTGTCCATCTATGTGGCCCATTTTTGAAGATAGCATCATGGCCATGAGCATACCGATGGCTACGCCTTCACCATGTACCAAATTTGATCCATATCCGGTTTCGGCCTCAAGGGCGTGACCAAAAGTGTGCCCAAGGTTAAGAAGGGCTCGCACCCCTTGTTCATGTTCGTCTTCGGCAACAATATCCGCTTTCGCCTTAACGCTGACTTTGACTGCTTGAATGCGAGCGGCAGTGTCACCTGTAACAACGGCATGGCCATTTTCTTCCAACCATTCAAAGAATAAAAAGTCGCCAAGAAGGCCATATTTTACGACTTCAGCATAACCCGCAAGAACATCTCGCTGTGGTAATGTGTCAAGTAAACTCACATCAGCCAATACCAATTTTGGCTGATAAAACGCGCCAATTAGGTTCTTGCCATGGGGGCTGTTAATGCCCGTCTTGCCGCCGACTGAGCTATCAACTTGAGAGAGCAAGGTTGTCGGAATTTGCACGAAGTCGACACCACGCCGCAGCGTTGATGCCGCAAATCCGGTTATATCGCCAATAACGCCGCCACCGAACGCGATCAGGCATTCATCTCGTGTTATTTTTGCGGCGAGCAGTTGATCAAGCAAATCACCAAAATGAGAGAGACTTTTGGTTTTCTCGCCCACAGGAAGGACGATGGTCGTAAATTCGATATCTTGTTTCGATAGCGAGTGATGCAGGGTCTCAAGATGTAGTTTCGCAACATTTTCATCTGTGACGATAGCAACGCGCTTCTTTCGGAGGATTGGGGCTATATATTCGCCCGCTCTTTGGAGAAGGTTACCTGCAATAACAACATCGTATGAGCGCGGGCCAAGGGGCACGCGAACTTTAGCATCTCCCATTTCGTGAGCCTGATTGCTTGCAGATTGCGGCATCTAACTTCCTTGAACTTAAAACTGGTTTTACTTAAGGGACTGTATGATCTTGTCGACCACCAACTCATGGGGGCCTTCACTGCTATCGACAATAATATCGGCCTCTGCATATATGGGATATCTTGATTCCATAAGGCTATCTAGTATCTCGCGAGGATCGCCCTGCTGAAGAAGCGGCCGCGTATTTCGTTTCATACATCGCTTGAGCAGCGTATCAAGATCTGCCCGCAACCAAACTGAACGGCCATTGCGCCGGATCAGCTCTCTGGTTTGCGGATCCATATAGGCGCCGCCGCCAGTTGCCAGAATATGTTTTGGGCCATCAAGCAGGCGAGAAATCACTTTTCTCTCACCTTCTCTGAATTCAGCTTCGCCGTGAATTTCAAAAAATTCGGGAATCGTTAAGTTCGAAGCTTGCTCTATTTCGGTGTCAGCATCTTTGAACGGCAAGTTTAATGCAGCCGCAAGCCGTCGCCCTACAGAGCTTTTCCCAGCTCCCATAAGGCCGACTAATACTATTGTTCTTGCATCAACATCTTTCACCTCGTCCATGGCCGAGGCGTTATCTACAGTCGTCATAATGTCACTTTTCACAATCTGATATTGGCATGTGGGGCATTCCCATTGGAAGAGAGTTGATGTCGTTCCCAAAGGCATGCTAGTTCTTTTAGCCAAATTTATGCCATAATCGCAGCTTAGCAAAACAAATAGCAAGGATATTACATCTGATATCCAGAAATCAGCTATATTGTCAGGAGTACTTCGGGGAAAAATGTCTAAATTTTCACTCTTTCTTCTCTTTTTAATCGCCGGCCTCATAGTAGGCGGAGGTGTTTTCTTGTCTGCATGGGATATCCCGGCGCCGACTGTCCCGGTAGAGAGGGTAATTCCCAATGACCAGTTCCCCAAATAACCACGGCTACGTTTGGGCGTGTACGGCGCTGGTTTTTGGATGTGCTTTGTCATTTACAGCAATAGCGCAGGAAAAACCCAGAAGCCTTGTGCCGGCCTTTATTGAAAATCAAACGGGAGGGGCGCCAAAGACTGCGCCGGATACTCTTTTTGATAAACCCCTGACCGATCAAATGCCTAAGGCTTTAGGCACTAACACCGATAGCGAAAAACCAAAATCGGGTGACATTGTTGTCGAACAACTCAGTGCCATCCATCCGGTTTCCATCGGTGTACCTAGCGTTGAGGGTCGCAATCTTGGTCGCGATATGTGGCAGGGGACCACTGGGAAACTTGCGGTTAATTTGCTGGAAAAAATAAAGCTTCCCAGACATTCACCGCAAATGCTGGATCTCTATCGTCGCCTGATATTTACAGGGGCTTCTGCAGCTGGCAATAATTCAGAAATGGATCAGCTGCTGGATCTTCGTATTTCAAAAATGATAAGTGCTGGTTGGATAGACGCGGCACAGTCGTTGTTGGAGCGGTTACCGCAGGTGAGCCAGACAGTGGAGCGTAAAATATATATGTCCAATGTCGCTCTATTGGAGGGCCGTGCGAAAGATGCCTGCGCTCTTACAGCGAACTCGCAAATCGGTACCAGTGGCGTGATTTATTGGCGCAAACTAGAAATCTTCTGTCGTGTGTTAGAGGATAACTTTGATCGGGCGGAACTTGGTGCTGCACTTCTGGAAGAACAAGGCGAAGTTGATCCTCTGTTCTTCACTTTATTCGCAGCCCTTATGGGCGATAAAGTAGACTTATCAGCTGAAAAAGGGCCTGCAACTGCTCTGCACTTTGCAATGATGAAACGACTGCAAAATGATATTGAGATGAACATCATCGGTGCGTCAGGGGTGGACGTTCAAAAAACACTGATGCTCGAAAAAGGACGTGCCAACGCAGCTTCTTTGCAAGTTGCTTTAAATCTTGCCAGTGTTCAAGGAATTGACGCGGCGGCATTCGTAGCAGATTTTAAGAATGACACGGCGGAGATGGCCGGCTCAGATGATGTTAGCAACAGTACGTACCAAGTTCTGCTGGCGGCGCTGAAGACAGCAATAGATGATCAGGAAAGTGCAACTTATTTACAAGCGTTATGGCAATCTGCAGCCGAATCCGGTGATTGGACTTCGGTCTCTGCATTGACTTTACCCACTTTGGTCACGCTTCCCGTTGGGAATTATGGACCTGAATTTAATTTTTCTGCGGTTCAGTTACTTCTGTCTTATGGAAAACAAGCCAAAGCCCAAGAATGGGAACGGGCTATCCGTCGTGCGGCCTTTCGAGGTACACCTGAGCAGCGGTTGGCAGCCCGTAAAGATATCACCAAACTCGATGCCTATGTTCTATTATCCGGTATGAAAGGAATTGCGCGCTGGAATGCGAGTAGTTTTACAAACTGGATGACAGAAACTTCAGGTGATGAGGGACAAGCTGATAACGCAATGTTCTTGCTATCGATGATGGAGGTATTTGGCTATTCCGTTACAGAGGAAAATTGGGAAAGCCTGCTGTATATGGATCAGAAACTGGCGGCATCGGACAGTAATCACGCGTTGGAAAATACGCTTGTGGTTGCAGCGGTTCAAGGACATGTGGGTAAAACTGTAGCTTTGTCATTATTAGCGCTCGGATCAGAGGGGCCGGACAAGGTGTCACTGACAACGCTGAGGGCTGTCACGTCGGCCCTTAAGAAGGTTGGACTGGTTAAAGAAGCAAGGCAATTGGCTGTGGAAGCCGCAGTTCTTCGAGGATTGTAATTGTGTCCCAGGCTTGGGTGGAAATATTTATGGAGATGCTGGTGTTGGAGCGGAATGCTGCTGCCAACACCATCGACGCATATAGCCGCGATCTAGAAGATTTTTCAGACCATATTAAAAACCACCAAAAAGAATTTTCCACTGTTTCTTCCGATGACATCGGCGCATATGTTCAGTCTTTAGCAGCCCAAGGTCTCGCCAGCGCGACGCAGGCAAGACGATTAAGTGCAATTAAGCAGTTTTTCTCTTTTCTTCTCTTAGAAGGTTTTAGAGACGACGACCCTGCCATGAATGTGGATGCCCCAAAAAGCGCACGACGATTACCAAAATACTTGTCTGTGGACGAGGTGGATAATCTTTTAAGTCATTGCGCGGGAGAGAGTGTAGATAAGCTTCGAATGTCTGCACTCTTGCAAATCTTATATGCAACAGGCATGCGGGTAAGCGAGCTGGTAACGTTAAAATATCCGCCTATGGCAAAGGACGAGAATTTTTTACTCATTCGCGGAAAAGGCGATAAAGAACGTTTGGTTCCGCTTAACGCACCAGCGAAAGATGCCATTGCCAAATATGTTGAAGTTCGGGCGAGCTTTTTAAAAGAAGATGCGCATTCGCCTTGGCTATTTCCCTCCCGAAGTAGGGAGGGCTATCTAACCCGTCAAAGGTTTGGTCAGATGCTAAAGGCGCTGGCAGTTGATGCAAAAATTGAACCCAAACGGGTATCTCCCCATGTTTTGCGCCATGCATTTGCAAGTCATCTTCTCGCCAATGGGGCTGATTTGAGGTCCTTGCAGAAGATGCTCGGACATGCGGATATTTCCACCACACAAATCTACACACATATTCTTTCTGAACGGCTTGTTAGTCTTGTGAAGACTCATCATCCTCTCGCAACTGCAAAATAAAATTGTCGATTACTTGACTCTTTAACGCAGTTGCAGCAATTTTGTTGCGGAATAACGTCAAAAATAACAATAATAAGAAAACCCCTAAATTTAAGAGTGAGAGCAGATTATGAGTTTTACAATCCCTGAACTATGCCCATCGCGCCTAAATCGCTGTGAATTGGCAGTGCCGGGCTCTAGCCCCAAGTTTTTTGAAAAAGCCGCGAAATCTGACGCGGATGCCATTTTTCTAGATCTTGAAGATGCTGTGGCGCCAAGCGACAAGGAACAAGCCCGTAAAAACATTATCGAAGCCCTGAATGATATCGACTGGGGTGATAAAGTGATCTCTGTTCGGATCAATGGTCTGGATACACATTATATGTATCGCGATGTTATTGATCTCGTGGAAAAAGGCGGCGAACGTCTTGATTTGATTATGATCCCTAAAGTTGGAACCGCATCTGATATTTACGCGCTGGATATGTTGACAACACAGGTTGAAAACGCTGTTGGCCGTAAAAAGAAAATCGGGTTTGAGCTGATCATTGAAACAGCATTGGGTATGCAGAATATTCATGAAATCGCCGCTGCGAGTAAGCGCAATGAAAGCCTGCATTTTGGTGTGGCTGATTATGCAGCTTCTACGAAAGCGCGGACTACATCAATCGGCGGTCCAAACCCGCTTTATGGAGTGCTTACTGATCCCGCTGAAGATGGCAGCCGCGATTACCATTGGGGCGATATGTGGCATTATGCCATCGCACGTATGGTTGTTGCCGCCCGAGCAAATGGTCTTCGGGCAATTGACGGCCCTTTCGGTGATTTCTCTGATCCTGATGGGTATATTGCGCATGGTAACCGCGCGGCTATCCTCGGCTGTGAAGGTAAATGGGCTATTCACCCAAGCCAAATTCCGTTGGCAAATGAAATTTTCACCCCAGCGGAAAAAGAAATCATCAAAGCTCGCCGGATACTTGAAGCCATGGAAAAAGCACAGGCCGAAGGTTCTGGCGCTGTGGCGCTTGATGGCGGCTTGATCGACATTGCGTCCATTAAGCAAGCAGAAGCTTTGGTTCAGCAAGCCGAAATCATTGAGGCACGGGCAGCGAAATAAGCGCCTACTTTTTGCCGTAAATGGGACTTAGTTTAAGAATAGGCGGAACGGTTTGTTGACGGAACCGTTTCGCCTATTTATTACTGCTCACTTAGTCTCTCGCGAATAAGAGTTGAAACATGGATAATTTTCTAGATTTTGAGAAACCAATTGCAGACCTGGAAGGTAAAATCCGGGATCTTGAAAGTTTGGATGGCGGCGGCGATCTAAAAATCAATGAAGATGTGGCAAAGCTGCGCCAGAAAGCCGGTCAGCTTCTCAGCACAACATACAAAAAGCTCACACCTTGGCAAAAAACTCAGGTGGCGCGGCATGTAGACCGTCCAAAACTCAATCGCATTATTGCCGAGCTAATTGAAGACTTCACACCGCTTGCTGGTGATCGGGGCTTTGCTGAAGATTTGGCTATCAATGGCGGCCTGGGTCGTTTTCGCGGTAAAACTGTGATGGTTATTGGTACTGAAAAGGGCCATGATCTAGAAACACGCTTAAAACATAATTTTGGCATGGCACGTCCTGAAGGATATCGCAAAGCACAACGCCTCATGAAAATGGCGGACCAATTTGGTATTCCTGTTTTAACGTTTGTTGATACATCAGGCGCGTACCCCGGCATTGGCGCGGAAGAACGTGGACAAGCCGAAGCCATCGCCCGGTCCATCCAAGTTAGTATGGATTTACGTGTTCCAATTATTGCATCAATCGTCGGTGAAGGTGGTTCTGGCGGTGCGGTTGCACTGGCGACGGCAAACAAAGTTATCATGTTCGAAAATGCCGTATATTCAGTTATCTCACCAGAGGGCTGCGCTGCAATCTTGTGGAAGACACGCGATAAAGCCAAAGATGCAGCTACAGCGATGAAACTTACCGCCGACGATTTGATGGGACTTGGAATTATCGATCGCATCGTAACGGAGCCTCTCGGAGGTGCGCAACGTGATGTGAGTACTGCGATTAAAACTCTCGGTGATGCTGTTGAAGAAGAACTTGATGCGTTGATGAAAAAGGAACCGGGCGAACTTAGAGAAGAACGCCGTCGCAAGTTCCTTGCCATGGGCCGTCTCGACGGCGTCGAATGATCAGATCAGTCGAATGACTACTGACAAAAAGCTGACGACTAAACTCGTCAGCTTTTTTTTGCCAAAAGTTAAGGTGATTAAATGGTTTTAAATGAGAACCCATGCGTTGTCCGCCGACTTGGGGCGGAAGATGTAGAGTTATTTAAACATCTGAGACTGGAAGCGCTGAGGTATGAACCCGACAGCTTCGCAAGTCGGATAGAGGATGAAATTGAACTGTCTCTAGAAGATTGGTTGAAACGCCTTCAAGACATTACAGTTTTTGGTGTTTT
>JQIA01001888.1_pt1 | contig 11224 bp, 5 predicted proteins | sample 811431 | NCBI WGS metagenome assembly JQIA01 (sample SAMN02998118, study PRJNA258478) | marine sediment metagenome | biome: marine; feature: seafloor; material: sediment; isolation source: oil-polluted sediment collected from 3 locations (0.5 km, 0.7 km and 0.9 km)... | place: USA: Gulf of Mexico ... | reverse complement strand
GTTGCTGAAGAGAAAAATATTGATTTTAATATAATATTTTCGGGTGAAATACCTGAATATATATCTACAGATGTACAGAAATTATCTCAAATTTTAAAAAACCTTCTTTCAAATGCTTTTAAATTTACTGAAGAAGGAAGTGTTACACTTGAAATTTGTAGATCAAAAATAAAAAATAAAGAAAAAGATATTATATTTAAAGTAATTGATACGGGTATAGGGATTTCAAAAGAAAATAAAGATATCGTTTTTCAAGCTTTTCAACAGGCTGACGGGTCGATCAACCGGCATTATGGTGGAACGGGTTTAGGGCTTTCTATTTCTAAAGAATATGCAAAATTATTTGGTGGTAACATTCTACTTGAAAGTGAAGAAGGGAAAGGAAGTAATTTTAAACTCTATATTCCAGCTGAATCAGAATCAAACAAAATAGAAAGAAAAGCAAATAAAAAAGCCATAAAAAATGACCAAAGTGAAAATAAAGAAAAAAGTCTTTTAAAGAAGTTTTATAGTGAAGAATCAGTATTTAAAGGGAAAAAAATTCTGGTTGTTGATGATGATATGAGAAATGTTTTTGCGATTATCAATATACTTGAAGATAAAAAAATGAAAACAATAGTAGCTAAAGATGGAGTTGAATCTCTTAAAATGCTTGAAGAAAATCCGGATACTGATTTAGTTTTAATTGATATGATCATGCCTGTAATGGACGGTTATGAGGCTATGGGAATAATAAGAAAAATGAAGTCAGATATTTATAAAGTGCCTATTATAGCATTAACATCAAAGGCTATGACAGGAGATAAAATGAAGTGTATAAACGCCGGTGCAAATGCTTATCTGGCAAAGCCTGTAGATACAGAAAAACTGCTCTCAATGATGAGAATATGGATAGAACAGCAATAATAAAGTTATTTATCAGAACGTTACTGATATTAAGGAATTATAATGGACGAACTTGAACTTCCTAAAATATTAATTGTTGATGACAGACCTGAAAATCTTTTATCACTTGAACTTCTTTTTGAAGATGAGCCAGTTGAAGTTGTTCGGGCTTTATCAGGTAATGATGCACTTGCTCTTTCTATAAAATATGAATTTGCAGTTGTACTTCTGGATGTTCAAATGCCTGAGATGGATGGATTTGAAACAGCAACTCTGATGCGTTCTAATAAAAAAACAAGTAAATTGCCGATTATTTTTGTTACTGCAATAAATAAAGAAAAAAAACAAATAATTATGGGTTATCAGGCAGGTGCAGTTGATTATATTTTTAAACCTTATGAACCGGAAATTGTAAGAAGCAAAGTAAATATACTTCTTGAGCTTTATAAACAAAGGAAAACAATTGAACACAGCAATGAAAAATTAAAAGAGGCAAATAATAAGATAATTGAACAGCAAAAAGCACTTGTTGAAGAAGAACGAATCAAAGTGTTGCTGCAAATGGCCGGAGCCACAGCTCATGAGTTAAACCAGCCTTTAATGATACTGTTAAGCAGTATAGAATTATTGCAGGAATTTGATAATGACCCTGAAGAAATAAATGAAAGACTAAAAGGGATTAAAGAAGCTGGTCAACGAATAGCTGAAACAGTAAAGAAAATTCAGTTTGTTCGCCATGATCAGACAAAAGCATATCCCGGTGAAGGGTCAATTATAGATATTCAACAGAAAATTAATGTTTTATGGGTTGAAGATGATGATTTTTGTTTTACAGCATTCAGTAAAATGGTCAGCCTGAAAAGAGATTGTAATATGGTTCGGGCTATCAGTGTGGAAGGAGCTAAAAAAATCATATCTGAAATGAATATAGATCTGGCAATTTTTGATTTTACCTTACCGGATGGTGATGCTTTTGAATTGTTAAGAATGATGAAAAAACAAAAAAAACTGGCACCGGTTATAGTTTTAAGTGGCTATGGTGACGAAATGACAGCTGCCCGTTGTATTCAGGCCGGTGCAGCTGAATATTTATCCAAAGCAAATATAGAAATAGAAGATCTAAACGTGGCCATTGGTAGAGTATTTGAAAGATACCAGTTTGAAAATGAAAAAGAAAAAGCTGTTGCAAAAATGGCAAAAATGGCAACCTATGATGAGCTTACAGGTATCTATAACAGGCGATATATGAATGAGTCTCTCTCTTCAGAATTTAGCAGAGCTGTAAGATATGATTCAGAGCTATCATGTCTGCTTTTCGATATCGATTATTTTAAAAGAATAAATGATAAATATGGCCATCTTTGCGGGGATTCTATTTTAAAAGACTTTGCCACCCTAATAAAAGATAGTGTCCGTGAAACGGACACTCTTTTCAGGTATGGTGGAGAAGAATTTCTTTTGCTGATGCCTCAGACAGATGTTGTGAACGCAAGGCAAATAGCAGAAAAAATTAGGCAAAAATGTCAGCTTAACTTATTTAGATATAATGATATTTCTATTAATTTAACAGTCAGTATTGGAGTTGCTTCATTAAAAGATTGTTTACCAGAAACGCCAAAGGAGTTTCTTTCTTATAGCGACAATGCACTTTACCAGGCAAAGGCTGATGGAAGAAATCGGTTTAGGGTTTATAATGATACCCCAGAGGTTTTAGCTGAAGAGGTATTTGTCTATGGTGGAAAAGGAATTCAATATCTGAAAAAACAACTTGATGCAATTTTAGATAAAACAAAAAAAGCAACTTTGAGTTCAATTGAACTTCTGGTTAAGGATATTGGGGGGATCCAAGTAGAGGAACATACCAATAAGATGCAGTATTATCTATCGTTGATGTGTGAAAAATCCAATATGCCGGATAATACAAGAAATTCAATTATGCAGTCAGCTGTTTTTCATGGATGTTTAAAACTGTTAATGGGTGTTGATTTACTACAGAAAAAAGAAGCGTTAACAACAGAAGAAGAAGAAATGATAAAAAATTTCCCTTATATACAGGTAGATATGCTTGATCAGTTTGATTTTTATTCAAATGAAAAATCAGTATTACTGGCACATAGTGAATTTTATAACGGAAAAGGATATCCCGAAGGTCTTAAAGCAAATGAAATACCACCTAGTGCAAGAATGTTTTCAATAGCCAATGCTGTTGCTGCAATGACTTCAAAACGCCCATATAGAAATGATATGTCAGATAAGGAAACACTTAATGAACTTGTAAATAATGCCGGTGAACAATTTGACCCGTATTATGTTAATTTGTTTTTGGATCTGGTTTCAGAGAACAAACTGCTCGATCTTTCAGATGAAGATATTGCAAATGCAAAAAAAACAATCAAAACGAAAGAATAACAGGTCTCTTTTATTATGAAAAAACAACATATATACAGGTTGATAAATAAAATAAATTCATTTCCATCAATACCTGCAGTTGTATCAAAAATTTTAGAAGTGACAAGTGATGATGATGCCAGTATTGATGAGTTACTGAATATTATAATTCTTGATCAGACGTTTGCCGTGTTATTATTAAAGGCTGCAAACTCAGCATTTTATGGCAGAGTCAGAGGTGTAGGATCCTTAAAGGAAGCTATCTCTGTTCTTGGACAAAAAGAGATACGAAACATTATTGTTTCAAAAGCTGTTTTTAATCGATTCAAAGATACTAACAACCCTGGTTTAATAGATATTAATCAATTCTGGGAGCATTCTTTTTATTGTGGTTTATTTGCTAAAATAATAGCTGAAAAATTAGGTAAAGACGGTAGTGATTTTTTTATAGCGGGTTTAATACATGATATTGGAAAATTAATTATATATTTCCAATTACCTGAAGAGTTTAAAAAAATATTTGATGCTTCAAACAAAAAATTATCAGACACCTATTTATATGAACTAAAAATACTTGGAACAACCCATGACAGGATAGGAGCAATGTTATTAAAAAAATGGCTTTTTCCTGAAGACTTGGTTTCTGCAACCAGGTTTCATAACAGCCCTTTTGACAGTAGTGATGGTTTAATATTTCCACTATTGATCCATCTTTCTAATGCGATGGCTCATTTTACAGAGAGTGATAGAGAAGAAGAATCGTTGCGAAAACTGATTACACCAGACATAATAAAATTTTTTGAAAATTATAAAAGAAAATGGGATATTAATGAGCTTCAAAAATTAGTAAAAATTTTTGAAGCTCAAAAAGAAGAATCATCTGAAATGTTGAATTTATTGTTTTCCTGACAGTTTAACCTGAAGGCATAATTGCCCATCCGCAACAACCGGGGCCGGCATGGACAGCTATAGTCGGTCCAATTTCCACCATTTTTATTTCATTGATATTTTTATCCAGTATTTCTGAAAGTTTTTCCTGCATATATTTTCCTGAATTGACATCATCAATATGAGAAACCCATATTTCGTAACCCTTGGGAATTTGCTGGCTTATTTCATACGCTTTTTTTACCATCCCATTAATTGCTTGTTGTTTCCCTTTATACTTTCCAACAGGTTTTAATTTAGCTTCTATAAGACCAATAACAGGTTTTATTTTTAAAAGAGTTCCGAATAGTGCGGTAAGAGTTCCCATTCTACCACTTTTTTGAAGCCATTTTAAATCTTCAACAGCAAAACAGATAGGGCTGTTTTTCATAAATGGGTTGAGTTTGTTTTCAATATCTTTAAAAGAAACACCTTTAGAAATTAGCTCTCTTGTTTTTTTTGCTATAAGAGCCTGGCCGCCGGTAACATTTTTTGTATCAATGAGTTTTATTCTTTCTTCCTGATCTACATATAAAAGATTTAATGCATTTTTTGCGCTTTTGTAACAATCAGAAAATTGACTTGATACATGAAGTGATATAATCTTGTCATATTTTGTGAGCATATTATCGAAAATATCGGCATATTCTGAAGGAGAAGGTGGCGCTGTCTGGACATCATAACCCTTTTTCATATACCCTAGAACTTCTTTTTTTGTAATATCTATACCATCGAGATGATCTTCTTCATTGATAATAATATGTACAGGAGCGTACTTGATATCAAGTTCTTTTGCCATCCCACGTGGAAAATCTGCGGTACTGTCCGCAATAATACCTATTTTTTCACCCATAAATCCCCCCTTATTTCTATTGCTTACATCTAATAACTACAATCTGCAAGCACTAAACACCTGAGCTATAAAAACATAGCCCAGCTTTGTAAACATAGTTCGTATAGACAAATGTGTCAATATAAATGAAAAGAAGACCTATTAAGGAAATGATAAAAATTGATTAAAGATAAAAGTATTGTAATGGTATCTTTATTTTGACAATAATACTAGTCAATGTAGGGCCTGAAAAAGACATTACTATAAAGAAAAAAAATATAGGAAAAATATGCGGTTTATTCATACGGCTGACTGGCATTTGGGAAGAATTCTGTTTGGTGTTCATTTAACTGAAGATCAGGAATATTTGTTAAACCAGATAAAAGAAATTATTATTCAAAAAAAAGCGGAAGCCTTAATTATAGCAGGAGATATTTATGACAGAGCTGTTCCACCCCCATCTGCGATAAAGCTTCTTGATAGTTTTTTATCCGAAATTATTGATCAAATAAAAATCCCTGTAATAATGATTGCTGGAAACCATGACAGCCCGGACAGGCTTGGATTTGCCTCCGATATTCTTGAAAAACAAGGACTTTTTATAAAGGGTTCTGTTTATTCAGATTCTTTTGTTACAAGCTTAAATGATGAGTTTGGAAATATCGATATTTATGCAGCTCCATATGCTGAGCCTGTTGTTGTTAGGGCAAAACTTCAGGATGAATCATTACTGGATCATAATCTTGCTGTAAAAGCCCTTGTAGATGATGTTCTTAAAAAGAGTTCGGAAAAAAACAGAAAAATCCTTGTTGGGCATGCTTTTGTTGCCGGAGGCAGCGAAACAGAATCAGAAAGACCTCTCTCTGTAGGAGGCTCGGGTGCTGTTTCACCATCCGTTTTTAAAGGTTTTGACTATGTTGCATTAGGTCATCTACACCGTTCACAGAAAGCAGGAAATACAAATATTAGATATTCAGGTAGTATTTTACCCTACTCTTTTGAAGAAGGAACTATTGAAAAATCAGTTACATTAGTTGATTTAGGAGAGAAAGGAGACTGTAAGTTTGAAACAATTCCACTTGTTCCTAAAAGGAAATTGAGAAAAATAAAGGGTGAAATAGAAGAAATTATTAAAAGCTCTGAAGAAGGGTCAGAAGATTATATTCAGGTAACGCTTCTCGATAAAGGTCCTGTTCTTGATGCAATGGGTAAACTTCGTGAAAAATTTCCAAATGTTTTACATATCGAACGACCTTATCTTGTTTCGAATAATACCAGCGTTGGATTAAAATCAGACCATAGAAAACTCGATGAAAAAGAACTTTTTTCTTTATTTTTCAAAGAGGTAACAGGTGAAAAAACGGAAAAAGAATTAGAAGAAAAATTTGTTGAAATAGTTGATGGTTTTAAAATGATCAATAGGGAGGCCGGAGAGTGAAACCATTAAATATCACTATTTGTGCTTTTGGCCCCTACGCAAATGAGCAGATAATAGATTTTACAAAACTTGAAGACAGAAATTTTTTTCTCATTCATGGACCAACAGGTTCAGGAAAAACATCTGTTCTGGATGCCATCTGTTTTGCATTATATGGAGAAACATCAGGTGGGGACCGTAAAACAAAGACAATCAGAAGTGACTATGCTGATATTAAGGATTCAACAGAAGTTAGTTTTGAGTTCCTGTTAGGAAATAAACGATTCTTAATAAACCGATCCCCGGAACAGGAGCGACCTAAAAAAAGAGGTGAAGGGACAACCAGGCAATTATCAAAAGCGGCTTTATGGGAAATAAAAGGCGAGGATAAATTTGTAATTGCAGATAGGTGGGCAAAAGTAACAAAAGAAGTAGAAATAGTTGTTGGTTTAAAAGTTGATCAATTCAGACAAGTTATAATTCTTCCACAAGGTAAATTTAGAAAACTCTTATTGGCAGACTCAGCCGATCGTCAGGTTATTCTTGAAACCCTTTTTCAAACTGGAATTTACAGAAAGATAGAAGAGGCCTTAAAAGAAGCTGCAAAAAAAATAAAAGATAAAGCGGAAGAGCTTTTTAAAAGGAAAGAATTTATCCTTGAACAGGCCGAGGTTACAGCTGTTGAAGATTTATTAGGCTCTATTGAAGAATTAGGCAAAAATATATCAGAGAATGAAGCATCTTTGCTGAGTATAAAAAAAGAAGAGATATCAGCACAGGGAAAACTGGAAGATGCACGGCAAATCATTTTAAAATTAGAAGAACAAGAAAAGGCTTCTGTTTTTTATCAAAAACTAAAAGAAGCTGACAAAGATATTGAGAGAAAGAAAGTAACACTCAATAGAGGGCGAAAAGCTGAGAGATTAAGAGAATTTGAAAAAAACCTTCTTAAAAGACAGAGTGAAGAAAAAAATGCAAAATTTGAAGTTGAAACAGCTGAAAAACACTTTGAAAAAGTTAAAATTGAAAAAGAACGAATAACTAAAAAATATTACTTTGAAAAGAGCAGAGCGAATGAAATAAACGGGTTACGCTTAGATCTTGATAAATTAAAACAAACAGAAATAAAAGTTGTCGAGTTGGAAAAGGCAAAAATAGATCTGGACAGTATTGTTCATAATACAAAAAAAGCCGGAAAAGTTTTTGAATCAAAAAAACAGGAATGTTTAACTCTTGAAACAACGATAGAAAAGAGAAATACAGAGTATGAAAAAATAAAAGAGAGAACGTCAAACACAGATACAATAAAGCTTTTAATAGATAAAAATGAAAAAGAATATGAAACTCTGTCATTGATAGCTAAATCTGAAAATAAAAAAGAAAAAGCAAAAAAATCATTTGAGAAACAACAGGAAGTTCTACAAAAAAAAGAAGCCGGGTATTCAAAAGAAAAAGCAGAATTAGAACGATTAGAATTGCAGTGGATAACTGGGCAGGCGGTTATTCTTTCAGAAAAACTGGTGGAAAATCAACCTTGCCCTGTCTGTGGTTCAACAGAGCATCCACAACCAGCGTCTTCCGAAAATAAAATCTGTGATGAAGAAACTATAGAGAAAAAAAGAGCTGAAACACTAAAGCTTGAAGAAACCCTGAAGACTGAAAAAGAAAAAGTATCTGAATTGAAAGAAAATTATTTGTCATTTAAGGTTCAGGTGGAAATATTAACTGATAATGGGCAAAAAATTTCCAGTGAAAAGCTTGTTGATATTGAAAAAAGACTGAATGAATTAAAGCTTGATTTACAAAAAGCAGAGGGTGATAAAACAGCCTTAAAAAGGTTAGAAAATTTAATAAAAAAAGATCTTGAGTTAGAAAAATTTAAAAACGGTGAAATCATCGATTATGAAAAAACCTTTATTGAACTTGATAAAAAGAAAGAAAACATGCTCGCTGTTTATCATGAGAAGGAAAAAGACATACCGGCTCAATTTAAAACAACATATGACGTTGGAAGAGAAATAAATTTATTAAACAATAAAATACAGGACTTTGAGAAAAATTTCCAATATTTGGAAAAACAATTCGAGTTGACCATTAAAAACTTTGCAGCATCAGAAGAAAAGGTAGTTAAGACCTCTGAAAACTTAACAACAGCAACACAAATAGCTGTTGAAACACTTGAAAGGTTTAACAAAAACCTGGTTAAAGAAGATTTTAGAGATATAGATGCTTATAAACAAGCCGTTATTCCTGTTTCATATATTGAAAATCTCGATAAAGAGATAAGTAATTATAAAGAGAATTTAAAAGCTGCGAATGAAAGACTTAAAAGAGCTAAAGAAGAAGCTAAGGGTTGTGAAAAGCCAGATATAACCATTTTTGAAAACAAGATTTTGGAAGTTAAAAAAAGTGTTGAAGAAACTATTAAGGTAAAAAGCCGACTTGAAACACTGAAAAAACAAAAAAAAGAGCTATATAAACAATATCTTGATGTTGTCAGCAAAACAGGATCACTTGACAGAGAATACTCAGTTACAGGAAGACTTTCAGAAGTTGCCAATGGAAAAAATACATTGGGAATGACGTTTCAGCGTTATGTTCTGGCAACCTTACTTGAAGATGTTTTATATGCAGCTGGGACCCACCTTCAATCAATGAGTCGGGGACGGTTTAATCTTTTAAGGTCAAAAGAAAGAGCTGATATGAGAAGTGCGGGAGGCCTTGATTTGATCGTATCAGACTCCTATACAGGCACCACAAGACCTGTTAACAGCCTTTCAGGTGGGGAAAGTTTTTTGGCCTCTCTTTCACTTGCTCTTGGGCTTGCTGATGTTGTTCAATCCTATGCTGGCGGTATAAAACTCGATACTATTTTTATCGATGAAGGTTTTGGCAGTCTGGATCCGGAAACTCTGGACCTTGCATTTAAAACCTTTTCAGACCTTCAGAACACCGGAAGGCTTATCGGTATAATATCCCATGTTCCTGAATTGAAAGAAAGAATATCAACGAGGCTGGAGGTTGTTCCGGGTAAAAGGGGAAGTGAAGCAAGGTTTGTGTTGTAGATATCTTGAACTATCAGTTGAATGGTTTAAACTATAGCCATCTAAATACTTTTTACGAGAGCATTATGCGTGAGTTGACAGGACAGATTGAGAAAATAACCTATACGAGTGAAGAAACAGGTTTTACAATCGCAAAAGTAAGACCGGAAAATACTTCAGATCTTGTGACCGTTGTTGGCAATCTTTTATCGCCTCCTGCGGGCTCAACAATAAAGATGGTTGGCGAGTGGACCCAGCACCCCCAGTTTGGACGACAATTTAAAGTTATCCGGTTTCAAAGTGTTACCCCGGTAACAAAAACAGGTATCAGAAAATACCTTGGTTCAGGTCTGATCCCGGGACTTGGTGATAAAATGGCCGGGCGTATTGTCAGGAAATTTGGTGAAGAAACCCTTGATATTATTGGAAACGATATTGAAAGATTATCTGAAATAGAGGGGATAGGGAAAAAAAGAATAGCTTTAATAAAAAAAGCCTGGGACGACCAGACAGAAATTCGGGATGTTATGGTTTTTCTACAATCATATGGTGTCAGCACAGGTTTTGCTTCAAAAATATTTAAACAGTATCAGGGTCGTTCAATAGAAATAGTAAAAGAGAACCCCTATTGCCTTGCGACCGATATTATTGGTATTGGCTTTAAAACGGCTGATTCAATAGCCGCCAATATTGGATTTGCAAAAGATTCTCCTTTTAGAATTCGGGCAGGAATTCTATTTATCCTTAGAAAAATAAATGAAGATGGGCATGTCTTTTGTCCCCAAAAGGCACTTGTTTCAGAATGTGTAAAATTACTGGATGTTAATGAAAGCCCGGTTCAGAAAGCTATAGAGGATCTTTTAGCAGAAAGGAAAATTATAATTGATATTCTCGATGAAAACCTTGAAGAATTTCAGGATGATAATATTGCTGTATATACGGCGCCCTTCTTTTTTTGTGAAATAGGTGTGGCAAAAAGACTTCTTTCACTTGTTCAGAGCAGTATACTGGAAAATCAAATAAACTTTCAGAAAGAAATTGAAGCGGTTCAACGACGCTTTTCTATCTCCTTTGCACCAAAGCAACTGGAGGCTGTAAAAACGGCCGTTGAGTCAAAAGTCATGGTTATTACGGGTGGTCCCGGAACAGGTAAAACGACGATTATTAACGCAGTTTTAAAAATATTTAATAAAATGAACAAAAGAATTCTTCTTGCAGCACCTACCGGAAGGGCAGCAAAAAGAATGGGTGAAACAACGGGCTACCCAGCTAAAACGATTCACAGACTGTTAGAATTCAGTTTTAAAAAGGGTGGATTTGTTAAAAATGATGAAAACAAAATTGATTGTGATGTGCTTATCGTAGATGAAGCGTCAATGATTGATATTAACCTGATGTTTCATCTCTTAAAAGCAGTTCCGGATTCTGCCGTTGTTGTACTGGTAGGTGATGTAAATCAACTGCCATCAGTAGGGGCCGGGAATGTTTTAAATGACATTATTGCTTCGGGTTCTTTGCCGGTAGTCAAACTGACTGAAATTTTTCGTCAGGCAAAAGAAAGTATGATTGTGGTGAATGCACATAAAATAAATGCAGGTTATATGCCGCGTACCGGAAATTTTAACACAGGGGATGATTATTATTTTATTGAAACCACAAACCCTGAAAAAGTTGTGGAAACAATTGTCGAGGTGGTTAAGAATAGAATTCCAAGGCGTTTTAACTATGATC
>JQIA01001887.1_pt1 | contig 11226 bp, 9 predicted proteins | sample 811431 | NCBI WGS metagenome assembly JQIA01 (sample SAMN02998118, study PRJNA258478) | marine sediment metagenome | biome: marine; feature: seafloor; material: sediment; isolation source: oil-polluted sediment collected from 3 locations (0.5 km, 0.7 km and 0.9 km)... | place: USA: Gulf of Mexico ... | reverse complement strand
TTCCTGTTTTCAATGCCAATTTCAATCGTGACCACACAAGGGGATGCGTTAATAATTTATCAGCATCGAGTAATAAATAACCGCCATTCGCTTTATGTAATGCGCCTGGTCGAATATGACGGTAGCTAGTATAACTACTCCCTTGAAAACTAGAAAAATCAACATGACCAAATAAATTTTGATAGGTTGGATTCTGCTCATATACCACGGGTGCGCCGTCATTTTTATCTCGTGATACCAATAAATTTGGTAAAAAACGTTCTACCATTAATTTACGCCGTTCTTTATCGTTAGGCGCGTCTTCTTCTTCATTGACTAAAATTTCTAATGAGGCGTCAACAACGTACTTTTTTACCGTACTTAAATATTTAAGTACGCCTTGGTTATCAGCAAACTCTTGCTCAAGTTCATTTAAGTAAGGTTTTATCGCTTGCTCAGCCGTTTCATTTTTCAGTTTACGTAATTTATCTGATGATTCTCGCTTCCACAAAGGCAATTCTAATAATTGCTCGGAAAGTACGTTCTCTAATTCGGCTAAGAGTTGGTAAAATTTAGATCGTTCATTTTCTTTTAAATTAGCAAACTCTTTATCGTTTAATGGTTTACCATCGACTAAAGGAGAAAAGCCTACTTCACCATTTTCTTCATAAAGTACAACATTCTTTTTTAAAGCAATATCTTCAACGGTAGCAATAGCTTGGTCATATTTTTTATTAAAATGTCGATCTATAGCGGATTTTTGTCGTTGGTAACCTGGGTTATCAAATATTTCAGGAAACAAGTCTATCAACTCATCAATAAACTTATTCATACGAGATAACAACTGCTTACCATCGCCAGGGTTTACATACAACTTAAAAGGCGCATGATTTTCATCAAAATTATTGATATAACACCATTCAGCTGGCGTAGGCTGTTTTTTGGCTAATGCTGCTAGCATTTGCTTAATTAATGTTTGTCTGCCAGTACCATGATCCCCCATAGCAAAAACATTGAACCCAACGGCATTCATCGACAAACCAAAATCTAACGCTTCTTTTGCTCTACTATGCCCCACAAACGCTTGCTTAATATCACTGTAATGTTTACTTTGTGAGAATAATGTTGCGGATAAAGTAGTGTTAAGTTGTAAAGCGTTAAGTTTGCATTTTAATGAAGAGGTTGTGCTCATGCTTGTCCTTGGAAAAATAAAAAAGCGATTAAAAGTAATGATACCCGTGTTACCTCAAAGTGCGAGTTCCACGAAAATGTGCACGTCGAAATAAAGCGAAGTACTATGGTTTAAGCGGTAAACGAATAAACTCACCACCGCCACATTTGGCACAAACAGCCACTTCACTAACATGTAGTATCTGAATTTTTTCATCACATTGTTGACATACTAGTTCACCAAAACCGATAACATCCCCGACTTTGTATATACCGTCATGGGAAAAATCTTCAACGAGTTCAGCCCATTCAACTTGCGATTTATCCGTAAGCTGAGCTAATTTGTCCCAAAGGGTTTCTTCGAGTAAGCCTAAATAAATGGAGTGTTTTGCTTGCGCTTTATTTTGCTGATAAAAATCATGTAAATCATACGTTAAATTATTAATGAATTGCTCTACTTTTTCTTCAGACATATTTTCAGCCGCATTAGCATAGCTTTTAACTTGTTTAATAAACTCATTAATACGTGGTTTTTGTATCTCTTTTACTTCTTCAAGCCAGTTACTAAGATCTTGATAAGCCTTTATTAAATATTCTTTTTCTTGATTCATAGTATCACCTGTTATTGTTAACTGTTGTTCTTTTGAATTAATCACCTTAAGTATAAACAAAAGTATAAACAAAAATAAGCATTTACCGTATTTAAACTTGTCGTTTTAGTGATATATAAGGTATTCTATCGCGATAATCTAATTCCTGTTTATTGGTCATTTTTTAGGTATTCGTGCCAGAAAAAATGACTGATACCAATAGCAGTAAATTACTGACCAATGATTAATGAGAATAAATTTTTAAGAACAAGACGCTTAATTGAGTAATAGCTCGCTATTAGAATTGAAAGCAACGATGTTATTGGAATATTTAGCCCCTTTAGAATGATCATGTATTTATATTGTTATTGGTATAACAACCCCCTAAATTTATAGCGTTCGAGAAATCATTAATGGAAGCCATTTATAATCCCCAAGCGATTGAAGCCACAGTACAAAAATTTTGGACTGACAACGACACCTTTAAAGCCGTTGAAGACGATAGCAAAGAAAAGTTTTACTGCTTAGCCATGTTCCCTTACCCTAGCGGTCGATTACACATGGGTCATGTGCGTAACTACAGTTTAGGTGATGTTATTTCGCGTTATCAACGCATGCAGGGCAAAAATGTAATGCAACCTATGGGTTGGGATGCTTTTGGTTTACCTGCTGAAAATGCAGCCATTAAAAATAAAAGTGCGCCTGGTAAATGGACTTATCAAAATATTGATTACATGCGTAACCAACTTAAATCACTTGGTTTTGGTTACGACTGGAGTAGAGAGTTAGCCACTTGCAAACAAGATTATTACCGTTGGGAACAGTGGTTTTTCACCAAACTTTATGAAAAAGGTTTAGTGTACAAAAAAAATGCCACGGTTAACTGGGATCCTGTCGATCAAACTGTTTTAGCTAACGAGCAAGTAATTGATGGTCGCGGCTGGCGTTCTGGCGCGATTGTTGAGAAAAAAGAAATTCCACAGTGGTTTATTAAAATTACTGATTATGCGCAAGAATTACTGGATGATTTAGACCAACTAACTGATTGGCCTGAGCAAGTTAAAACCATGCAGCGTAATTGGATTGGTCGCTCGCAAGGTGTTGAAATGACCTTTGAAGTTGCTGATTCAAATGGCGCAGCTAGCGATGAAAGTTTCGATATTTATACTACTCGCCCTGATACTTTAATGGGCGTAACTTATGTAGCCCTTGCTGCCGAGCATCCACTCGCAGTAGCTGCCGCAAAGGGCAATGCTGAATTAGCCAGCTTTATTCAAGAATGTAAGGGCAACCAAACCACTGAAGCTGATATGGCGACAATGGAGAAAAAAGGTGTTGATACAGGGCTTAAAGCTATTCACCCTTTAAGTGGTGAATTAGTGCCTGTTTGGGCGGCTAATTTTGTTTTAATGGATTACGGCTCCGGTGCGGTTATGTCTGTACCCGGACACGACCAACGCGATTATGAATTTGCGACAAAATACGGTTTAGCTATCGCACAAGTGATTAGTACTTCCAAGGAAAATAGCCAAAACGATGATGATATTAGCAAGGCTGCCATTACTGACAAAGGACTATTAATCAATTCAGGTGAATTTGATGGTTTAAATTTCGACCAAGCATTTAAAGCGATTAGCGATAAACTAAACAGTGAAAATAAAGGCAAAGTAACCACTAACTTCCGTTTACGTGACTGGGGGGTTTCGCGTCAGCGCTATTGGGGTACACCTATCCCTATGATCAACCTTGCCAATGGCGAGTCTGTGCCTGTGCCAGAAAACGAGTTACCTGTAGTATTGCCTGAAGACGTCGTTATGAATGGTGTAACCTCACCCATTAAAGACGATCCAGAATGGGCCAAAACAACATTTAATGGTGAAGAGGCATTGCGTGAAACCGATACTTTCGACACGTTTATGGAATCTTCTTGGTACTACGCGCGTTATTGTTCACCTAACGATGATAGCCAAATGATAGACCCAGCCAAAGCGAATTATTGGTTGCCTGTTGATCAATACATTGGCGGTATCGAACACGCTATTTTACATTTATTGTACTCACGCTTTTTTCATAAATTATTACGTGATGTTGGTTTGGTTGAATGCGATGAGCCATACAAAAAATTACTGTGTCAAGGGATGGTATTAGCAGATACTTATTACCGTGAAGCCGACAATGGCGCACAAGATTGGATTGCACCAAGCGATGTTAACGTTGAACGTGATGAAAAAGGTCATGTCACGTCAGCCATAAGTAAAATAGATGGCGAAGCGGTTATTTCGGCTGGCATGAGTAAAATGTCTAAATCAAAAAATAATGGCATTGATCCTCAAGGCGTTATTAATAAATTTGGTGCTGATACCGTGCGTTTATTTATTATGTTCACTTCACCACCTGAACAAACGTTAGAATGGTCTGACGCTGGTGTTGAAGGCGCTTACCGTTTTGTTAAGCGTGTTTATAAATTGGTACATGATACGCTTGAAGCATGCCAAGGTAATGACTACGATTTCACTCAGTTATCTTTAAATTCTGCTCAGAAAAAACTACGCCGTGAACTACACAAAACGATTGAAAAAGTTACGGATGACATAGGTCGTCGTAATACATTTAATACCGCTATTGCTGCTATCATGGAGCTAATGAATCACTTAAGTAAAGTGACCGTTAAATCAGATGAAGACAAGGCAGTATTGCTTGAAGCATTACGTGCTGTTGTTCTAATGTTAACGCCAATTACGCCGCATATGTGTCATTACTTATGGCAATCTATTGGAAATAGCAACACAGACGTAGAAAATGCCCCTTGGCCAACAGTTGATAAAAGTGCACTAATTGAAGATGAAAAACTTATTATTGTGCAAGTAAACGGTAAACTGCGTGCCAAAATTACTGTAGCTGCCGATGCCAGTAAAGAAACGGTTGAAGCATTAGGGTTAAATGACGAGAACGTCCTAAAATTTACCGAGGGTAAAACGGTGCGTAAAGTCATTTATATTCCAGGCAAACTACTTAATATTGTGGCAAATTAAGATGCTTTGTAGGAACCGCTTTAAGCAATGTTATTTAATAAAAGCGGGCGCGAAGATACATGTCCTTCTACACATTAAAAACGTATTTTTGGTCATGGTATTATCAAGCTTACTGACTGCTTGTGGTTTTCATCTGCGCGGTAATTACTTGTTAAATGATGAACTACAAAGCCTGTATGTTACGTCGCCTGATATTCATGGCGAATTAACTCGCTTAGTTAAGCTGCATTTGTCCCGTAACCAAGTCAAAGTACTTAAACATAAAAGCACAAAAGCACCTGAATTGCGTATTATGTCTGATAAGTTAGACAGAAGAACGCTATCGGTTTTTGAAAATGGTCAAGTGGCTGAATATGAGTTAATTTACACCGTTCATTATCAGCTACGCTTTGCCAATGAAGAACCACAAGACTTTCACTTTGAGTTAAACCGTGACTATCAAGATGATCCAAACTTTGCCTTAGCAAAATCACGGGAGTTATCGCTATTGCTCAGTGAAATGAGAAAGTCTGCTGCCGATAAAATATTGCGAGATATGGCAAGTATTCAACGATAATTGCCCAATCAACACGATAAGTTTAATTAAATGAAAATTTACCATAACCAGCTACCACAAACGTTAAATCAAGGTTTTAAACCGGTGTGGTTGGTTTTTGGTGATGAACCTTGGCAAAAAAATGACAGTTTAAAGCAAATAAAAGCACATGCTCAACAGCAGGGTTTCAGCGAACTTATCCGTTTTAGTAGTGATAATACGTTTGATTGGCAACAACTTATAAATGAGTATCAATCATTAAGCTTATTTGCCAGCCAGCGTATTATTGAAGTCGATTTTTCTACGGTTAAAATTGGCGATAATGGTAATAAAGCCTTATTAGCACTGAGTGATGCAATAGCACAAAATTCAGCATTGCAAGATGTAGTGTTTATTTTTTATGGCCCAAAGCTCGATGCTGCCAGCGCCAATAAAAAATGGTTTAAAGCACTTACACAGTTGGGCTGTTATCTACCTTTATATGATATTGACGTTAAAGCTCTACCCCGCTGGTTACAAAGCCAAGCCCGAAATTTACAGCTTAACCTAGTACCTGAGTTATCATTACTGCTGATTGAATTATTTGAAGGCAACCTACTTGCATTAGAACAAGAATTACAAAAACTTTCGCTATTATTTGGCACAAAACAAGTTGCCCTTGCGGATGCTGAGCAACTAGTGATCAAACAAGCTAAGTTCAATCCCTTTCAAATTATTGATGCGTTACTGCAAGGCAACTGTAAAAAATGTTTAACCATGTTGGATCAGCTACAACAAGAAGGTACTGCTGCGGGACAAGTCATATGGATTTTTCATAAAGAAATTCATCAACTGTATGCCATGTTAAATAAGCTCAAAAAAGGTCAGCAACTTAACGATATTTATAAAGAATATAGAATTTGGGATAAACGAAAACCACTTTATCAACATGCATTAACCCATATCAGCTTAACCAATGTTAAACGTACTATCGCACGACTAGCTAATGTAGATTTGATCAGTAAAACCAGCAGCGAATTTAACCATTTTATTTTATTAGCTGATCTGTGTATCACCCTTTATCATGGTGAAATTACCCAACATTTTTCGTTAAACTATGAATTTTCTTCTTAATGATAATTCTCAACAAAAGTAAGTGTCAAAAAAAATGACTGATATTGGCATTTTAGGCGGCACGTTTGATCCCATTCATTTTGGTCACACTTTACCTGCCAAGGTAGTCGCTGATTATCTAAAATTAGATAAAATACTGCTTATTCCTGCCAATATTCCCCCCCATAAAACGACACCGAATGTTAGTGCTAAACAAAGAGCAGAAATGGTTAAGCTTGCCTGTAATAACGAAGCCATGTTTCAGTGCGATCAACGAGAATTACAGCGTGATGGCAATTCTTTTACTGTCGATACGTTAAAAGAGCTAGCACAGGCTTATCCACAAAGTCGTTTATTTTTCATTATTGGTTTAGATTCATTGTTAAGCTTTACAACTTGGCATAAATACCAAGAAATATTAACGCTTTGCCATTTAGTGGTTAATACCAGACCAAATTATCAGTTAAGCTCACTCAATCAAACAACCCAAAACTTACTAAAAAATCATCAAGTTAATAATATTAGCATGTTAAAAAATAGTCATAGTGGTGCAATTTATCTCTTGTCTAATACAATCGATAACACTAAAACAGAGCTAAATATTGATATATCTTCAAGCGAAATTCGCCAACGTTTAGCCAATAGTAAAAATTGTCAACGCCTATTAACCAGTGAAGTGCTAGATTTTATCAATAAAAATAACCTTTATCGTTAACCTGCAAGCAAAATGATGTTAATATTCGCAGCTTATGCTTAACTTAAATCAGAAGCACCTAAAACAGTTATTTGAACTGTCACATAATATATAGGAAGAACACCTTGCAAACCGAAGCGCTTAACGCATTTGTAATAGAAAAACTAGAAGATATGAAAGCTAGAGATATTATCTCGCTTAATATTCGCGATAAATCAAGCTTTGCTGACTATATGATTATCAGCTCGGGTAACTCAAACCGCCATGTTAAATCAATAGCACAATCAGTCGCGATGGAATGTCGTGCTGCGGGCGAAGAGCCTCGTGGTATGGAAGGCAATGATGTGGGCGAATGGGCATTAGTTGATTTGGGCGATATTATTGTTCATGTGATGACTGACGAACAGCGTGATAAATATAATTTAGAACAACTATGGGCTGAATGAAACTAACTCTATACGCTGTAGGCACTAAAATGCCTGCGTGGATAACACAAGGTTTTAACGAATACTCTCGCCGATTCCCCCGTGATTTATCCTTTAATTTAGTTGAAATTTCTGCTGGTAAACGCGGCAAAAATGCTGATATTACTCGAATTTTAGAAAAAGAGGGTAACCAATTATTGGCCGCTATCCCCAAAGGCAGCAGAATTGTTACCTTAGAAGTTGAAGGTAAACCTTGGGACACACCGCAACTTGCTAAACAATTAGAGCGTTGGCAATTTGATGGCCGTGATGTCGCTTTACTAGTTGGTGGTCCTGAAGGGTTATCACCAGACTGTATTAAAGCAAGCGAACAAAAATGGTCGCTATCTTCGTTAACCTTACCTCACCCCATGGTTAGAGTGCTTATCGCTGAAAGTCTTTATCGCGCTTGGAGTGTTAATACTAATCACCCATACCATAGAGAATAATTAAACTCATGCCACCACTACGTTGGTTCATCATGCAGAATATTACTTTTACATCTAATCCTCTACCTCGACAACAAGAAGAGAATAGCTAGTGGCACCACGTCGCGTCATCATACGAAACAATAGTGCTGAGGCTAACCTATTTACCCGTAGAGTTTTTATTGCTTTCGCTGGTGTTATCCTTTTATTACTTGTTTTGTTCAGTAATATTTATTCTTTGCAAGTGGAGTCATTTGAAAAATACCAAACTCGCTCTAATTCAAATCGTATAAAACTGCTACCCGTTGCCCCTAATCGGGGGTTAATTTACGATCGTAATGGGGTAATCCTTGCAGATAACAAACCTGTTTATAGTTTAACAGTGATCCCTGAAGATGTTGAAAATTTGGAAGAAAGCATCAAAAAGGTCAGTCAATTATTAACTATAACTGCTGATAGGCAAAAGAAGTTTTTTAAAACGGTTAAGCGTAAGCGTCGGTTTAAAGAAGTTGAATTACACTCGCGTTTAAGTGAGCATCAAGTTGCTCTATTCTCCGTAAATCAACATAAATTCCCTGGCATTTTTGTGGATGCTCGTTTAAAGCGTTATTACCCTTTTGCTGAATTAACTACTCATAGCCTTGGTTATGTAGCCCGTATTAATCGCAAAGACGCAAATAAACTTGAACTAGCGGGTAAATCTGAAAATTATGCGGCTACTCACGGTATTGGTAAGCTAGGTATTGAAAAATACTATGAAGATACTTTACATGGTGATATAGGGCATCAAAAAGTTGAAATAAATAATCAAGGTCGAATTATCAGAATCTTAGATTACACCCCTCCTATGCCTGGTAAAGATTTAACGTTAACTTTAGATATTGAATTACAAATGATCGCTAAACGAGCATTGTCAGGTAAACGTGGTGCAGTAGTAGCAATGAACCCAAAAACTGGCGGTATTTTAGCCATGTATTCGAATCCAAGTTATGATGGAAATTTGTTTGTTCATGGCATCAGTAATAAAAACTATAAAAAACTCCTTAACTCAAAAGACTTACCTTTAATCAATCGCAGCGTACAAGGTTATCCGCCTGCATCAACGGTTAAACCTTTTTTAGCCTTAACTGGTTTAGAAGAAGAAGTTATTACATCAAAAACGAAAATATGGGATCCAGGTTGGTATCAACTAAAAGGTTTACCAAATAAATATCGTGACTGGAAAAAGTGGGGTCATGGTTGGGTTGATCTCAACCGAGCCATAGAACAATCTTGCAATATTTATTTCTTCGATTTAGCCTTTAAACTCGGCATAACCAAAATTAGTACTATGATGGAACGCTTTGGTTTTGGTGATTATACGGGCGTTGATATTCATGAAGAAAGTAGAGCCATAATGCCTAGCATTGCTTGGAAGCGAGCTAGGTACAATAAACCTTGGTATACTGGTGAAACACTATCGGTAGGCATTGGGCAAAGTTATTGGACAGTTACTCCGCTGCAATTAACGCAAGCATTAACGACTTTAGTAAATCAAGGAAATCGTAAAGTACCCCACTTATTAAAAGCAACGAAAGAAAGGGTAATTGATAAACAAGGTGTCAACCAAACTATTTTAAAAGACGTAGTTTATGAAGAACAAGCGCCTTTAGTATTAAAACAAAGTAAAAACTGGCGACTAGTATTAAATGCGATGCATAGAACAGTACAAAAAGTTGATGCTACCGCACACCTTCCTTTTAAAGGTTCGAAGTACGACGCAGCAGGAAAAACTGGTTCCGCACAAGTCGCTCGTATCAAACAAGGTGAGGAATATAATTCGGAAACCACCCAAGAAAGCAAGCGAGATAACGCTATGTTTATCGCTTTTGCCCCGTATAAAAACCCTGAAATAGTGGTTGCAGTGGCTATTGAAAATGTCGCTAAAGGTGGTGGTGGTACTAATGCAGGGCCTGTTGCAAGACAAATTATGGATCAATATTTCGGTAATAGAGTAATCAGCTCTCACCTTAATTAATATTTTAGTTAAGTAGCGGCTATCACTCAGCAACATGATCACGTACCACCCGTTTTTTTTCAGTAGCTCCTTTAACAAAAGAAGAAGACCTATCAATGCGCAGTAGCGGACAAGATCAGCAAAAGCAACGTAGTATTTGGCAAAAACTGCATATAGATTTACCCTTATTACTCGGTATTTTATCTTTAATGGCACTTGGCTTATTTGTGGTTTATAGCGCGGGAGGGCAAGATATGGCGATTGTTTACCGTCAGGCAACTCGCCTTGGCATTGCCTTATTAGTTATGCTAACCATTGCACAAATCCCTCCTTTATCTTATCAAAAATGGGCGGTGCCTGTTTTTGTTTTAGGGATTTTAATGCTAGTGGCAGTATTACTTTTTGGTCATGTAGGTAAAGGGGCACAGCGTTGGTTAAATTTAGGCTTTATGAAGTTTCAGCCTTCTGAAATCATGAAGCTTATTGTGCCTATCATGATCGCTTGGTTTATCAGCCAGAATAATTTACCTGTGAAAATATCAACCGTCGCTTTAGCGTTTGCTTTAGTTTTAATACCAACATTACTTATTGCCAAACAGCCTGATTTAGGCACGTCATTACTCATTGCTAGTTCAGGAATCTTTGTGATTTTTCTTGCGGGTGCTAGCTGGAAACTTATTGCCGTCTGTGCTGGTTTAGCCTCTGCATTTACCCCCATTTTATGGATGTTTTTGATGAAAGATTATCAAAGACAACGTGTAATGACTTTTCTCAACCCTGAGCAAGACCCGCTTGGCTCTGGTTATCATATTATTCAATCTAAAATAGCCATTGGTTCAGGTGGTGTTGGTGGTAAAGGTTGGCTACAAGGTACACAATCACAATTAGAGTTTTTACCCGAACGCCATACTGATTTCATTTTTTCGGTCTTTAGTGAAGAGTTTGGTTTAGTTGGCGTAGGTGTGTTACTCACTGTTTATCTATTTATTGTTATGCGCGGTTTATGGATAGCAGTAAATGCTCAAGATGCTTTTACCAAGCTTTTAGGCGGTAGCATCACCTTAACATTTTTCGTGTATGTATTTGTTAATATTGGTATGGTATCAGGTATATTACCCGTTGTTGGCGTGCCGTTACCTTTAGTAAGTTATGGTGGCACTTCCATGGTGACATTACTGGCAGGGTTTGGCCTCTTAATGGCGATTAGCACTCACCGGCGATTTCACGTTTAATGGCGGGTTAACTT
>JQIA01001886.1_pt1 | contig 11234 bp, 11 predicted proteins | sample 811431 | NCBI WGS metagenome assembly JQIA01 (sample SAMN02998118, study PRJNA258478) | marine sediment metagenome | biome: marine; feature: seafloor; material: sediment; isolation source: oil-polluted sediment collected from 3 locations (0.5 km, 0.7 km and 0.9 km)... | place: USA: Gulf of Mexico ... | reverse complement strand
TATGGTTGTAAATGCGTTTGGTGGCTTCTTCAAACCGATGTTGGCCAGATGCCGTCAACGTATAAAAACTACGTCGCCCTTCTTGAAAGCTTGATAGAGTTTTCTCATTTTTAAGGCGAAAGACGGACGTGCGAACGGCGCGTTCATTCAAACCAAAGGGAGCGACTAAATCGATAAGACTTCCCAGCCACACGGTTCCGCCGTGAGGTGCGATTGAATCTCCCCAAACGGTGACCAGCAATGACCGTGCCTTTAGGGCAAGTTTTTTGGGTAGATCTTCAATGTTTTTGCTTAAAGATACACTTGCGTCGCTCATCCCAGACAGACATCCGATCTTCAATATGATACATGAACAATAATTTCCTGTATCATATTGAAAGAGTTTTCGGAAACTATCCAGTGAAAACAATACACTAGGAAAATTTTATTTTGATTATGAGATTAATTCTTTGGCCAAAGCGGAGTGTTCTGACAAAAGTTTGGCCATGTCTAAGCCTTCGACCACACCGTTCGTCACCCGCCATCTGCCGCCAACCATAACGTGATCAGCTTGATGAGCACCACAAAGAAGCAGGGCGGCTAAAGGATCACCGGCGCCTGAAAAGCGAGGCTCGGTCAAAGAAAACAGCGCAAGGTCAGCTTTTTTTCCGACGGCGAGTTTACCAACATCATCGCGTCCAAGGCATTTTGCTGATCCTTCGGTGGCAATTCGAAATGCACTCTGATGGGTCATCTCGTCTGCATCATACCGAAGTCTTCCAAGTAGCATGGCTTGGCGGACTTCCTGTATCATGTTCGAGCCATCGTTTGAGGCCGATCCATCGACACCAAGGCCAACTGGTGATCCCGCAGCTTCGAGCTCTAACGTTCTGCAAATTCCTGATGACAACACCATGTTAGATGATGGGCAATGCGCAATGCCCGTTCCCGCGGCACCAAGGCGTTTAATTTCTGAATCATCGAAATGAATGCCATGTGCAAGCCAAACATCATTGCTAAGCCAGCCGACATGCTCCAGATAATCAAGGGGTCTAAGACCAAACATTTGTTCGCAAAAGGCTGTTTCATCATGAGTTTCAGCCAGATGAGTATGAAGACGAACGCCGTGTTGACGGGCGAGAACCGCCGATGCTTTCATTAACTCAGTGCTGACGGAAAAAGGAGAACAAGGAGCAAGTGCAATTTGTATCATCGCATCAGGACCGTTCTCGTGGTAGGCCTTGATCAGGCGGGCACTATCATCAAGAATGATCTGCTCGTCTTGAACGGTGCTTTGCGGAGGCAAGCCACCTTGATCTTCACCGAGACTCATGGAGCCACGGGTCAAAGTTACGCGAATACCGAGTTCGCGGGCTTGTTCTACTTGTATATCAATGGCGTCACCGATACCCGCAGGGAATAGGTAATGATGATCTGCGGCTGTAGTACAACCAGAAAGTAAAAGCTCCACTAGAGCAAGTTTAGAGGCGCTTGCCATCATTTCTGGAGATAACTTAGCCCAAATAGGATAGAGTGCTTGAAGCCAAGGAAATAACGGTTTGTTCAAGGCAGGCGGGCAGGCACGTGTCAGCGTTTGATAAAAATGGTGGTGCGTATTAATCAGACCCGGCAAAAGCACATGTTGGCTAGCATCAAAAATTTCTAGATCGCTTGCAGCCCTTGAGGTCGGCCTCATACCTGCGGGTACAAGCTCAACAATATTCGTTCCCTCAACGACAATGCCGCCGTCTGAATTGTCTGCTAAAATCGCGAGTGGGTTTTTAAGCCAAGTAGCCATACCATATTACCTTTTCACAAATACACATATTGAAGTGTACTTTACGCCGATCGAGAATAAATGACGATACGAGATTTGCGTTTGTTTGAAATTTGTCTCGCGATATATCAATTATTATTATTGCTCTTCTGTGTATCTATCCGTAAATTGCGAAGACGTGATGATTTATATTGTCCTCTAGGCAACCAATAGAGTTAGCAAAACTATGCATAAACTTGATAATATTGAACTATTCAAAGATTTAAATTCTGAGGAACTGCAAGCCATTTCTATGAAATGTTCATGGAAAAATTACTCGACCGGTGAGCAGATACTCGAGAAATCGAGTACCAGCAGAGATGTATTCTTTGTTGTTGAGGGGAACGTAAATATTGTCAATTTTGGTGTGTCAGGCAGAGAAGTTGCCTACGCATCTGTTGAATCGGGGCAATATTTTGGAGAACTGTCAGCTATAGATGGCCGGCCGCGGTCAGCCAATGTCATTGCCAACAAAAAATGTATTCTGGCATCGTTGTCACCGGAAAGCTTTACAGAACTTTTGCAAAGCCACCCTGAAGTGTCACTTCAAGTGCTGCAGCGTCTGGCGAGAATTATTCGTGTTAATGACGATCGTATTCTTGATTTATCTACGTTGGGCGCAGTTCAACGAGTTTGTCAGGAATTACTGCGAATGGCAGAACCTGATCCGGTTACGCCGAATTCTTGGCTGATTTACCCAATGCCAACCCAAAGCACTATTGCCAGCCGTGTTTCGACCACACGTGAAACCGTTGCCCGTGTTTTAGGACAGCTCAGTAACGAAGATCTTGTCCTTAAAAAGGGAAAGAACCTGTACTTGAAAGACCGCGCCGGAATCGAAGAAATGATCAGTAATCTCGCTGCTTCTTCTGGGAATGTTGCCCGCTGATAGTTATCGATGTAGCCAGCGGGTAATTCCGTTGGCAGCAGCGACGCCGGTGCTGAAGCAGGCTTGTAGTAAATAGCCGCCGGTTGGGGCATCCCAATCGATCATTTCACCAGCAGCAAACCAGCCAGGCTGCTTCTTGAGCATAAGATGCTCGTCAAACTCAGACGTCTTGATACCGCCCATGGTACTGATTGCCCGATCAATTGGGCGGGCCGATTGAATTTCAATTGGGAGTGCTTTGATTTTATTGGCCAGAAGCCCCACATCTTGAACATCACGTTTGTCGCAAAGTTCGTGAATTAGTCCAATTTCAAGAGCTGTGAGTTTAAGTTGCTTGCGGAGGAAATTAGATAGGCTTTGTTTTTTTCTAGGCTGTGACAGCTTTAACTCGATCTGATCCAGAGATAAATTCGGCTTTAAATCCAGATAGATAGTTGCTGCATTGTTGGTTGCTAATGCGACATTTATGGCGCGACTGATACCGTAAATCGTACCGCCCTCAAGACCATAATGGGTGACAATTAGATCGCCGTGGCTTATCTCTCCATCCAGAGAAACTTCTATGTTTTTAAGAGGTTGCCCTGCAAATTTGTCAGATAAATAGTCGGACCAGATAGCATTGAAACCGCAATTTATGGCTTGAAAAGGGGTTGTTTCAACATGACGGGAATTAAGGGCCTTTGCCCATTCGCCAGTTGCGCCCAAATGCGGGTAACTGGCGCCGCCCGTTGTAAACAGGACAGCATCTGCGTTTATTGACGCGAGGTCTCCATCTTTGTTTTTGATTAGTGGGGAGCCTGCTTCATCAAAACCAATGAAACTATGTTGAAGGTGAAAGTGGACTCCCAATTTAGTCAAATGTTTTGTCCAGGCCCGCATTAGAGCCGTTGATTTCATTTGGCTTGGAAATACGCGACCACTGCTACCGACAAAAGTCTCAATCCCGAGCTTATGTGCCCATTCCCTTAAATTTTCGGGGGTGAAGGCATTGATGCAAGGGGTTAGAAACTCTTCCTCTTCGCCGTATTTCTTGAGAAAATTAGAGATGTCTTCTGAGTGGGTGAGGTTAAGGCCCCCGCGTCCGGCAATTAGAAATTTACGGCCAACAGATGGCTTCTGCTCATACACATGAACGTCACAATCAGTTGTTTCGCGAAGCCTTTGGGCCGCAATTAGACCTGCGGGGCCGCCGCCAATGATACCAACTTTTTGTTGTTTATTTGTCATGGATTACTTAAAGCCAAGTTTCAATGTGAATTGCAGTTTATTTTTTGCCGTACATATCTTCAGGTGAGACAAGTACATCAGAAATAACGTCGACTTTGCCGTCATTCACCTCATAGAAAAAGCAATTATGACGCCCAGTGTGACACGCAACACCCGTTTGCTTAACTTTAAGCAATATGGTGTCGCCATCACAGTCGAGACGAAAATTGACGAGCTTCTGTACCTGCCCAGAGCTTTCGCCTTTACGCCAAAGTGCGCTGCGGGATCGAGACCAATAGCAGACTTGACCGGTGGCAAGTGTCTCATCAATGGCATCCTGATTCATCCAGGCCATCATTAAAATTTCACCCGTGTCATGTTGCTGCGCGATGGCGGGTATGAGACCGTCATTATTAAAATTAAGCAAGGATGCAAGTTCAGTCATATTGGTCTCTATGTTCAGTTATCTGTTATTTCGCGGCGTCAAGACGGTCAAAACCGGCTTTCAAGTCTGCAATCAAATCATCTGGATCTTCTAGTCCAATATGAAGACGGATTAGCGGATTGGTATTGTCCCATTTTGTCGCCGTTCTGTAACTACTTGGATCGGCATATATAACGAGGCTTTCAAAACCACCCCATGAATATCCCATTCCAAACAATTCAAGGTGATCCATGAAGGCTGCAACGGCTTCCATTGAGACTGCGTTTAAGCGGAATGAAAATAATCCAGAAGCCCCAAGGAAATCACGTTTCCAAAGGCTATGCCCTGGGTGATCTTTAAGTGCAGGGTGTAATACTGAATGAACTTGTGACTGCCCTTTAAGCCACTCAGCGATCTTAATGCCGTTTTCCATATGCTGTTTTAGGCGAACAGATAGTGTCCGAAGGCCGCGTTGCGCCAAATAAACATCGTCAGGACCAGTGGTTTGCCCCATGCCAGCAGCACTTGCCTGCAGTGTTGGCCAAAGCTCTTTAGTCGTCGTGACTGTTCCGATCATAACGTCAGAATGTCCAACGATATATTTTGTACCAGCCTGAATAGACACATCTACGCCATGGCTAAATGGCTTATAATAAAGCGGGGATGCCCAGGTGTTATCCATGATAACGATCGCATTTTTCTTATGGGCTGCGCCGGCAATGGCAGGAATATCTTGCATCTCAAATGTTTGAGATCCGGGAGATTCTGTGAAAACGATGGTTGTATTGGGGCGCATAAGCTCTGAAATGCCGCTACCAATCAATGGGTCGTAGAAAGTTGTTTCCACACCAAACTTTGAAAGGACATTATTACAGAAGGCTCTTGTCGGACCGTAAACACTGTCCGTTACAAGGATGTGATCTCCGGTTTTTGTAAACGCGAGAATCGCTTGTGCGCAGGCAGCAAGACCGGATGGAAATACGTGTGACCTGTATCCACCTTCAATTTCGGCGACGGCGTTTTCAAGCGACCATGTGGTTGGCGTTCCCATACGACCATAAGTCACTACCTGTTTACCCTCAGCACGGTCTATGTGACGTTTTTGCAGCTCCTCCAATGAAGAGTATAAGACGGTTGATGCATGATAAACGGGAACGTTCACAATACCGAAATTCGATTCTGGTGAACGTCCGGCAACGACTAGTTTTGTTTCGTCTTTCATCTAAATTTACTACTCCTGCGCAGAATTTAACGTTTCGCATCAATATAGGATTGCGGGAAACGAGGGAAGAACGAAATTTATAGTTAATTTTTGTGGAAAAATGGAACAATCCGTCCGAAATTGAAATTATCCGTTGACGGGTTGGGCAAATATCCTATCGTCAGGGGTATCGGAACCATACATTTGGGAAAAATATGGTTTTCGTTGGCTTTATGCCAAGAACCCTGACTCGAGGGTTAGGGGGATTCGATTATAAAAAAAACTGACAGGAAGGTAATTTTATGAAAAGAGCGAGCTTATTAGCTGTCGCCACGGCAGCTACTTTTATGGCCGGTGCAGCATCTGCAGCGACTCTCGACGACGTAAGAGCCAAAGGCTTTATTCAATGCGGCGTAACTACAGGTCTTGCTGGTTTTGCATCACCAAATGACAAAGGCGTATGGGAAGGCTTCGATGTTGACTTCTGTCGCGGCATGTCCGCTGCAATCTTCGGAGATCCAGACAAAGTTAAATACACACCAACAACTGCGAAAGAGCGTTTCACAGCGCTTCAGTCTGGTGAAATTGACGTTCTGGCCCGTAACACAACATGGACTATGAGCCGTGACGTGAACCTCGGCTTTGAATTCATCGGCGTGAACTACTATGATGGCCAAGGCTTCATGGTTAAAAAATCACTCGGCGTGAAATCAGCCAAAGAACTTAGTGGCGCACGTATTTGTCTTCAGTCTGGTACAACGACTGAACTAAACCTTGCTGATTATTTTGCAGCTCAAGGCATGAAATACGATTCAGTTTTGTTCGACACAGCTGACGAAGTTCGTGAAGCATATGTGAAAGACACATGTGACGTTTACACAACTGACCAATCAGGCCTTTATTCACAGCGGACAGTCGTTGCAGATCCTGAAAACCATATTGTTCTTCCAGAAATTATTTCTAAAGAGCCTCTTGGCCCACTTGTTCGCCACGGCGACAACGCATGGGGCGATATTGCTCGTTGGACATTGAATGCAATGATCAATGCCGAAGAAATGGGTGTTACATCTGCAAACGTTGATGAAATGATGAGCAGCAAAAATCCATCAGTTGGCCGTCTTCTTGGCGCATCTGGTGATCTTGGTGCGCAGTTGAAGCTCGATAAAGCATGGGCTTACAACATTGTGAAATCAGTAGGCAACTATGGTGAAGTTTTCGAAAAACACCTTGGTGCTAGCACTCCGCTTAAGATCGCACGTGGTCTAAACGGTTTGTGGAGCAATGGTGGTATTCTTTATGCCGCACCTGCACGCTAAACGTATATAGCTTTTCAATAAGAGTGTGTGTCTCAGCCGAGGCATGCACTTTTTTTGTATTTTGATTTTGCATCTACTCCCAGAAGGAGCTGCCTAATGACTGCTGATGTCTCAGGCCAAGCTGGAGTTAGTATGTGGCGGGACCCAAAGATACGCGCTGTATTCTTTCAAGTTCTCGTTATAAGCATATTCCTCGCTTTCGTTTTTTATGTTGGAAACAACACGGTTGAAAACCTAGAAAAAAGAGGCATTGCCTCAGGTTTTGGTTTCTTAACCCAACCAGCCGGTTTTGGTATCGGCATTGTCGTGCTTATGGATTATAACGCACAGACATCTACCCACACAGATGTGTTAATGATCGGTATTATTAATACGCTTCTCGTCTCATTTTCAGGCATTATATTAGCTACCATAATTGGGTTTATCTTTGGTGTGTTACGTCTTTCTAATAACTGGGTCGTGAATAAAATTGCGGCGATTTATATTGAAATCGTTCGTAATATTCCACTGCTTGTTCAATTGTTGTTCTGGTATTTCGCAGTTTTAAGCGTTCTACCGTTGGTTAAGGAAAGTTTCCAATTTGGCGACAGCCCGTTTTTCGTCAATAATCGCGGGATTAATTTCCCAAGTATTATCCCGGAACCAGGTTTTTGGATGATTTGGGTTGGTTTAGTTGTCGGTATTGTTGCCGCTATCGCCGTATCCCGTTGGTCATCTAAACGCCAGGATGAAACAGGCGAGCAATTTCCAACATTTTTGGTTTGTCTTCTTTTGGTTGTGGGTGTCCCTGTTTTGGCCGCGTTGGCCGCAGGCATGCCTTTCGTGACTGAGGAACCTAAATTAGGAAGGTTCAATATTCAGGGCGGCTGGGTGTTAGAACCTGAGTTTTTGGCTTTGTTACTTGGACTTAGTATTTATACCGGCTCGTTTATTGCGGAGATCGTAAGATCTGGTATCAATTCAGTAAGCCATGGGCAAACGGAAGCCGCACATTCACTTGGTATTAAACCGAGCTTAACAATGCGGCTTGTCGTTTTGCCGCAAGCACTTCGGGTCATTATACCACCACTGACTAGCCAATATTTGAACCTGACAAAGAATTCGTCCTTGGCGACTGCAATCGGTTATCCCGAAGTTGTATCAATTTTTGCGGGTACATCGTTGAACCAAACTGGACAAGCAATTGAAATCATTGGTATGACAATGCTGTTCTATCTCACTATCAGTTTGACAATTTCCGTGTTTATGAACTGGTATAATAAACGTATCGCATTGGTGGAAAGGTAAGTCATGGCTATTGTAACAACAGAACGCCACCCAGATCTGCCGCCACCAGTGTCACAAACTGGTGTAGTCGGTTGGTTGAGAGAAAACTTATTCTCAAGTTGGCTAAATACAGTCCTCACTTTGGTTTCAATTTATGTGATATGGCAGGCAGCAAGTAGCGCTGTAAGTTGGGCATTCATAAATGCAAACTTTGTTGGGGAAACCAAAGCAGACTGTACGGGCACCGGCGCATGCTGGGTGTTTATTAAGGCCAGATTTGGCCAAAATATGTATGGTTTCTATCCCGAACCTGAACGGTGGAGAGTTAATCTGGGTTATGTCATGGGAGCAGTTGGCATATTCTTGGTCTTGTCCGATCAGGTGAAAAATAAAAAATGGCCGGCAATATTCCTATTTGGCGTATACCCAGTCCTTTGTTATTTCTTGTTCTATGGTGGTTTCGGACTTGAAGTCATCGAAACATCACAGTGGGGCGGATTGTTCCTGACACTTGTGTTAGCATCCGTATCTATCTTTGTGGCATTGCCCCTTGGCATTGTATTAGCACTTGGGCGTCGCTCTGAAATGCCGGTTATCCGGATGATTTGCGTCGGGTTTATTGAGCTTGTTCGCTCGGTTCCCCTTATCTCCGTGCTATTTATGGCGTCGGTTATGTTGCCTTTGTTCCTACCAGATGGTCAAAATTTTGACAAACTGGTTCGCGCATTGGTGGGTATGTCTCTCTTCTCCGCGGCCTATATGGCGGAGGTTGTTCGGGGTGGCTTACAAGCTATTCCAAAAGGACAAATGGAAGCTGCCAATTCTCTTGGACTTGGATTTTGGCAAGCCATGGGATTCATCATTTTGCCGCAAGCTCTAAAGATTGCCATTCCGTCAATTGTGAACACATTTATCGGTCTGTTTAAAGACACGACACTTGTTTTGATCATTGGACTGTTGGACTTGTTGAGCATTGTAAAAGGCGGAACAACAGATAAAAACTGGTTGGGACTGGCTACCGAAGGGTATGTCTTCGTCGCAGCAGTATTCTGGGTCTTCTGCTTTAGCATGTCACGATACAGCATCTGGTTGGAAAACAAACTCCACACCGGACATAAGAGATAGGAGGCCGCGATATGAGTGATGCAGCCATGAAAAATACAGATGATAACGCCGCAATCCAACTTATTGGAATGCACAAATGGTACGGTGACTTTCATGTTCTTCGGGATATTAATTTAACTGTTGAGCGCGGCGAGAGAATTGTTGTTTGCGGACCTTCTGGTTCCGGTAAATCAACGATGATCCGTTGTATCAACCGTTTGGAGGAACATCAGCAAGGTCAAATTATTGTTGATGGTATCGAACTTACGAATGATGTGAAAAAGATCGATGAGATCCGCCGTGAAGTGGGAATGGTGTTTCAACACTTTAACTTGTTTCCACATTTGACTGTCTTAGAAAACTGCACTTTGGCGCCAATTTGGGTTCGTAAGATTCCAAAAGCTGAAGCTGAAGAGACTGCAATGAAGTTTCTGGAACGCGTTAAAATTCCGGAACAAGCATTGAAATACCCAGGACAACTGTCCGGTGGTCAGCAACAGCGTGTGGCTATTGCCCGTTCGCTTTGCATGAACCCACGGATTATGCTGTTTGATGAGCCAACGTCTGCACTTGACCCGGAAATGATTTCTGAGGTTCTTGATACAATGATCAGTCTTGCAGAAGAAGGTATGACTATGATTTGTGTGACCCATGAAATGGGATTTGCGAAAACAGTTGCTGATCGGGTGATCTTTATGGATCAGGGCGAAATCATTGAACAGGCACCGCCATTAGAGTTCTTTGATAATCCACAAAGTGAGCGGACAAAATTGTTCTTGTCTCAGATTTTGCATAACGCCTAAACACGTTTTACATCAAAAGGAAAAGCCCCGGTTCTATACCGGGGCTTTTTTTTGACTAATGGCTCTACTAGATTTTTTTAGTCTTCTATTGGGTCAATCGCTAAATCCCGTTGTTTATAGGGGACAAAGCCAAAGCGTTGATACAAAGGCAGTGCCTTTGGGTGATCAAGCGTGCAGGTATTAACCGTTATGCAATCTGGATCTCGAAGCCACGCCTGGTTGATGGCCCAATTTAAGAAATAAGGGCCAAGTTTCATACCAATGAATTCAGGCATAATTCCGAAATAGGCAAGATCAACTGATCCCGGGAATTGATTGAAATTTAATTCAGCATATCCCGCAGGAACGCCTTTAATATACAGGACATAGATTTCAGTGTCTTTGTCATCTAATATTTCTTTGAGTTCGCCATCGTTTAGCTTTTTTCGGTCCGTCCAGGCCCAATCACGACCAACGGCATCATATAAAAACCGATAAAAGGCGACTGTCGGCTTTTCTGCACGCTGAATAGCATGTGGTATAGCGGGCGAGGGTAGGGCTTGTGGCTTTGGTTTCTCTGACATACGCAAATACATGATACGTACTGGCCACAGCCCGTTGTCATCCAACTCGGGCTTCCGTTTAATTGGCATTATTTGGCTCCACTGGAAAGCGGCATGTCAGTATCTAGACCCCATTCGGTCCAAGATCCATCATAGACTGCAACTTGTGGGTGACCGATCATATGGAGACCAAACGCCAGAACACAGGCTGTTATTCCAGAGCCACAGGTGGTTATAACCGGTTGCTTTTTATCAATTCCGGCATCTGAAAAAGCAGATTTAAGCTTGTCTGCAGATTGCAGGGTTCCATCGCCGTTTATAAGTTGATTAAAGGGAAGATTTTGAGAACCCGGGATCCGGCCAGAGCGCAATCCTTGGCGTGGTTCGGGATCATTTCCCTCAAAACGTCCTTTGGAGCGTGCATCAAGAACTTGGTTTTTCGCAGTTTCGATATTTCGCCGCACTTGATCTTTGTCTTTGATCATAAGGCCGTTAATTCGCGAGGTGAAATGCCGCTCTTTTGCAGGGGTCGGTAAATCACTGATTGTCCTGCCTTCGGCTTGCCATTTTACGAGGCCGCCATCTAGGATGGATACATCGTCATGTCCAAACAATCGGATCATCCACCACGCGCGTGCGGCGCTTCTAATACCAGACCCATCGTACACAACAATTCGGTTGCCATCAC
>JQIA01001884.1_pt1 | contig 11236 bp, 17 predicted proteins | sample 811431 | NCBI WGS metagenome assembly JQIA01 (sample SAMN02998118, study PRJNA258478) | marine sediment metagenome | biome: marine; feature: seafloor; material: sediment; isolation source: oil-polluted sediment collected from 3 locations (0.5 km, 0.7 km and 0.9 km)... | place: USA: Gulf of Mexico ... | reverse complement strand
GATGGTGTTTCGACTTATTCGAAAATAGGTAAATGGGCTTTGGAAAATCCAAACTTTACACCTTCTGAAATGGCAGCCCATGACTTTGGGATTTCTGAGCCGCTTTATGTTGATGACTTCCTTTCATACCAGAAGTTTTTTCAGGATCTTGAAGCACTGAAGCAAGCTTAAATACTTGCGCCAAGGATGGCGCATTCTTTAATTTTTTAGGGTTGATTATGTTGTCTATTTTTGGATTGACATTGTGTGCTGAGGCACTGGCATTTATTTATTTTGGAGGCTTCTGATGGCTTTTAATGTTTTGTTGGATCAGGGAAGGCCTGACTATAGAGTGTTCTATAACTTTGGTTCTGATGATTTTACTGTGGATTATGGGTCGCACTCTATGGTGATTAAAATCACAGAGGATGAAGGCATCGCACCTGTTGTTGTTTATCGGTTGGAAGGTGGCGCGCTTAATGTCATGGGTGACTTGTTGGTGGAAGTTGATGGTGCCCTCTATGATGGCAATGGAAGTATTTTCTTTAGTCTTATTATTGATGCTATCGAGAAAAAGTATGGTGGCTGGTTGTGATCCTAGCATTTTTCTTCATTGTGTGTTTGGTGCTGGCTCTTTTCGAACTGTAAGTTTCTGGCGCTGTCAAGGGTTTTTAGCTATAACTTTTGGCAGCCTATCATAACCCTGGGGCATATTCCACCCCTGGGATTCTGGTATGGCCAGCTCCATACCTCTCTAAATTCCAAAACCTAACCACAAAACCAAACCCAAACAACGTTTCTCAAAAACACCCTCCCATTGCCAAATCGCTATCACTATGCTAGTATGCACCCCTCAGAAATAAAAAACCAACACAGGAAAAAGAAATGAACCTATATCTAATAGTAAAAAAAGGAGTGTACCGCCACAACATAAAAGGCGCATTCACAACACTAAACCAAGCAATAAATCAGGCAAGAGTAGAAGTAACAAATGACACCCCAGAATATGATGTCGATGAACCAGACCACTACCACACCTATGAAGTCCTCCTCATAGAACCAAACAAACTTGTCGATGACTTAGAATCAGTCTGTGAAGTTCGCTGGGATAGAGGATCAAACAAGACGGTAATGATGTAATGGAATACACAATCAGAATACCACTCATGGCATGCATGGGGACAACAGAATACTCTTCCTACTAGCAAATGAGAAAGCGAGATGACCTCCTACTTACTAACACTCCCATATCCGCCGAGCTTGAACAGCCTGTACAAGATCACCTGCAAGCCCTTTCCCAAGACGTACCTCAGCGCAAAGGGCAAAGAATACAAGCTGCAGATTAAAGAATACATCGCAAAAAACAACCTACAACTAAAAGCGAACATTCCACTAATAGTCACCATAGAGATCACCCCTCCAGACAAACGCAAGCGAGATATTGACAACCTTTTTAAAATCTTATTCGATTCTCTGACAGAAGCCGAATTCTGGGAAGACGATTCCTGTGTCAGAGAATTCCATGCGGCATACCAACTACCACAAAAACCAGGGTCACTACTAATGCATGTCGAGCCAATGAAAGAGGAAGAGGAAGAGGAAGACCAGCAAGGAATTGTACAAATGACAGAAGGTCAGATAGAAGCACACCAGCTGCTATCAAGCATTGCAAGACTGCAAACAAAAACTCCACTTGACTGGTTAGACCCAAACCAGAAGAAGTATTTTATTGATTATAAACAGGAATCGAAACTGTATGGGATCGATTATTCGACCACTTATCAGATATCAGGCGCAATCTATGCATCTCTCGAAGCCTGCACTTTTATTGTCAAGTATCATGAGACAGATCTCGATAAACTAAGGGGTGCAAATTGAGAACACACACCACACAAGAAACACCACAAACCAAAAAAACCCCTACCCACAACCCAATCATAATAGAGAGGGGCACTGAAACGAACATTTCAGAAATAATCCGACTTCTGGCAACACCAAACACGACCATCATTTATGTAACCCCCAACAGCGATCATTGCAAGAATGCGATGATGGAGCTTCAGCATCAGATGGAAGATCGACTTTATGAAGTCAATATCGCAGATAAAACAGTCAAACTGTTAAATGGATCGATACTAAGATTCATGCGAGGAGATCGCACTATGATCGATAAACTGCGAGGTTTGATCATCTCAAAAGCTTATATTGATGGACAGCTTTCACTGAATGCAACAGATTATAGAGAGCTGATGCAAGCAATCATATCAAGAGTAAGACCAACAGGAGAAAAATGATGGATTTCGACAAACAAGCAAGAGACATATATCAACAAAATGTGGTTGTAGGATGGTGGGATAACAATCCTTGCATCTATTCTAAAATGCAGCTGATCGCAACTGAAATCGCAGAGGCCACTGAGGGTGAGCGTAAAGACCTCATGGATGACCACCTCCCCACTCGAAAGATGGGAGAAGTCGAGTTGGCCGATGCATTGATACGCACCCTGGATCTCGGGGGAAAACTAGGCCTAGAGTATGACAACACAGCAAATCACAGCGATCACATAGATGCAGGCTACACAATAGGCAGACAGCACCTTGGAATAACAATAGCTGTATCCTATTTTGCCATGGCTATCGATGAAATTGATATGCATCTTGCATACTCTCAAGTGATTAACTCAATACTCAGGTGCGCTGAGATAAACAACTACAGCATCTATGAGGCAATGGATGAAAAGATAACCTACAACAAGTCCCGTCCCGACCACAAGCGCTCCACCAGAACCCTCCAAGGAGGAAAATCCTTCTAACCAACCACAAACCTCGCTATAATCTCTCCCACAGGATAAAACCAATGAGATTATAGTGAGTGCAGCAACACAACCAGCAATGCCTGAGAACCAGAAGGTTCTAGAGCCCACTGCATCCCAGTCAATATTTATCCAGGATGATGAATCGAAGGCTGTTGCTTTTGTCACTGGTTTTGGAGGAGGGAAAACATTCGCGCTTGTAGTTAAGATGGTGAAACTCAAGCTCCGCTTCCCAAAAGAAGACCTTCTCTATTTAATGCCAGTCTACTCTATGTTCAGGGATGTTCTATTCCCAACACTCGAAGAAGTGCTAGGCGACACTGGTATTGGTTATAAGATCAACAAGTCAACTGGGGAAATCTTCTTCGATGCAGGTGGCCGCATCATTCTCAAGTCGATGGATAACCCTTCCACCATTGTCGGAATGAATGTTCTGTCGGTATTTCTAGATGAGCTTGATACTCTCCCAAGAGACAAGGCTTGGGAAGTCTGGATTAAGGCCATTGCCAGAGCGAGGCGCAAGGTTGAATACCTGGATGAAGATAGCGATCTTCACATCGCCACGAATCAGATGATAGTAGGGTCAACTCCAGAAGGCTTTCGCCTGCTCTATAAACTTTTTGTAAAAGATAAACCAGACAACTACACCCTGATCCAAGCATCAGGCAGAGAGAACCTTCATCTCCCACCAGATTACTATGACAACCTTTATTTGATATACCCTGCTGAGCTTGTGGATGCATACATTGATGGCAAGTTTGTCAACATGGCAGTCGGAGCAGTCTACAAACAGTTCAAGAGAGAGCTATGCGACTCAGATTCGGTCTACAGAAAGGGAGAAACCCTTCATATATCGATGGATTTCAATGTAATGAATATGAATGGTGTGGTCTATGTAGAGCGAGGCCCAGTGTTCACTAAAAACCCACTGTTCCTTTATGAAGGCCACAACTCATTCCATGCTGTCCATCATCTAAAGGAGATAAAGGACACCCCTGAGATGATCCAGGTCATCCAGAACCGTTACCCAACATCCCCAATATACATCTATCCTGATGCATCAGGAAAAAACACGTCATCAAAAGGCTTCACCACATCAGACATCTCAATGCTCAAAAAAGCAGGCTTCCATTGCGATTACCCCAATAAAAACCCACGGATCATGGATCGAGTGCAGTCTGTCAACTCGGCATTTTTGTCTGGACTAATCAAGGTCAATGTGGCATTATGCCCTGATATAGCGGATGCGTTAGAGCAGCAGACATTCAACAAAAACACAGAGCTTCCTGAGAAAGTTGCTGGTAGCTCCATTGATGATATAAATGATGCTGTTGGTTACTTCGCACACCGTAAATTCCCAATCTCTCGCAAAACAATGAAGCAAACCAAAGTCAAGGGCATGTGATGAAAACACCAACAATGAGCGCAGTTGTCCTTGGCAAGCAGAAAATGCTCAAGCAGAACTTCGACATTAGAGAAGGCCGTGATCAAATCATCCTAAACATGGATCTCTACTTCAACAGGTTAGATCTACAGTCAGATGACCAATTCAGCTCAATGGTTTCGATGGCCCCAGTTTATATTCTCTACCCTAAAATAGTCGATGGTTTTGTCGGCACAGTGTTTGCAAAGAAGCCATTGTTGACTGGCGTTTCAAAGAATGACGCTGATGTCTTGCAAAATGTTGATCTTCTCGGTAATGACATCAGCAAATTCAGCGAGAAGGTGGTTAGCGAGGTTTTTGAGAATGGTTTCTGCGCAACATACAATGACTACTCTGATTCAGCATCCCGTCCTTTTCTCCAGTTTATCCCCGCCTCAAAATTCATCAGCTTCAGAGTAACCGAAGTGGAAGGCCACCCAGCAATAAGCCAGTTCATCTATACTGAAGAGGTTGAGGTTGATGATCCATATGATGAGTTCTCCTCACTAAATGAAACCCAGTATACTGTCCTGGATCTCGCGGAAAATGAGAGTGGAGATATCCGCTACCGCATCCGCGTTCTCCGAGAGACAAAAGATGGCGTTGAAGTCATATCCATAAACTTCCCAAGGATGGATGGCGAACAATTCAAAAGAATCCCGCTTCAGATCAATGGCGTCGAGGCGAACAACTACACAATCAAGAAATCGCCCTTGCAAGACTTGTCTGATATGAACATCAGCATCATGCAGCGTGTTGTAGATCAGGTCTACATGCTGCACTGGACGGCACTGCCAACCCCATGGGCAACTGGTGTAGATGATGATGCGATCATTACCATAGGCCCATCTGCAGCCCTACAGTTTTCAGATCCAGACACTAAGGTTGGCATGCTGGAGTTTTCTGGTAACTCGGCTCGCGCTCACCAAGACTACATCGATAACTTAAAAGATATCATGGCGGCTACTGGTGCCCAGATCCTCAAGAAGGAGGGTGTGTCGAGAGAGACTGCGACATCTGTGTTGGTGCGTTCTTCTGCCCAGACATCCCTAGTTGCGACTCTGGTTAATAATCTCAGCCTGCAAATTGAATCATCCATAAGCCTGTATCTTGACTGGAGCAAAACCAAAAAAGATGATGATTTTTCTTATAAGCTCAATGAGGATTTCTTAAAGGTAGACATGGAGCCTAATGCTCAAATAGCATTAGTCAAATCATGGCTGGATGGTGCGATCAGCCACCGTACTCTCTTCTCAAAGATGAAAGAAGGAGAGTTAATTGAGCCAAATAAAACCTTCGAACAAGAAATCACTGATATCGAGGCCAACCCTCCACCATTCTTCTCAAAGCAAGCAGATGCAGAAATTGCTGAAGAAGCGGCTGAGATTGAGGCAAAAAACCAGGCCAAGGCAATAGGCGAAGGGAATGAGGAGGATGCCACCTCAGGCTCCAACTTAGAGAACCAGAATGTTTCCAACAGGCAAGCACAAGAGCAAGTTTAACAGCACTACTACACAGGAAGAAACACCATGACCTTAGAAGAAAAGATCCGTAAAATGCTAGGCGACAAGGCCACAGATGAGAATGTCACAGAACTGGTCACAGCAGCGCAAGCAGAGACAGACTCAGCGGTCTCTGGTTTAAAAACCAACCAGGCTAAGAACCTAGATCAGATATCAAAACTCAAAGGCAACCAAATGCCTGAAGGGTTTGATGCCGATTCCTATAGCAAATACACCAAAGAAAAAGATGAGTTTGCGAAAGAGCAGAAGAAGCTCGAAGACAAAAAACTTGAAGATGAAGGCCAGTGGACTGCCCTGAAGGATAAATTAGTAAATGCTAATATAGATGCAATCGCTAAGCTTTCTTCAGAAAAAGATTCTGAGATCGGCATCCTGAGAAACGCACTGGATGGCGAGCTGATCGAAAATGCCTTGAGCAAGGCCATCACAGCAGAAAAGGGCAATTCCTTCTTCTTGATGCCGCATTTGAAAGGGCAGGTGAAGACTGTCATTGAAGATGGCAAGTTTGTCACTCATGTTGTTGACACTAAAGGCGAGCAACGCATGACAGATGAAGGCAAATCTTTTGGTATTGCTGATCTGGTTGCAGAGGCAAAGGCCAATGAGACTTTTGCGATGGCATTCCCTGATCTGAACTCTGGAAGCGGGAAAGGCCCGAATTCAGGTGGCGGCGGTGGATCAAATATCAACCCCTGGAAGAAAGAGACCCGTAATGTGACTGATCAAGCGAAAATGAATCGTGATAACCCAGCCCTAGCACAGCAAATGAAGAAGTCCGCAGGTGTATCATGAAGAAAAAAATCGTCATCGAGATAAGCGCGTAAGTGAAAAACCAGGATTTGTGCTTGCAAATCCTGTTTCTTCATGTTAATATTGTGGTTCAATAGGTAGAAGGTCTGGCCTTCTTCCGCTATTAATCTGATAGATTTGGTCTGTTAGAGGATAATTAATTTTATGCTCTTTGGCCGAATGCATCATTCTCCAAGAGAGCTTTACAAACCCTTTTGGAGAATTTCTTATGGCCGAAGTTCGGTTAGTTGATATTTACGAACCCACGGCATTCAATGCCGCTGTGCAGGAAGCTGCGATTGAGCTGAATGCGTTCCTGCGCTCTGGCGTCTTAGTCCAAGACCCACGCATTGATTCCATGGTTGGTGCTGGCGGCATGGTGGGGGAATTGCCCAACTTTAATCCGCTGACCAATGATGAACCTGATTATGTTACCGATGATCCAGGCGCTAACTCTACCCCAGCCAAGATCGAAGGCGGAACCCAGATTTACCGTCTCGCAAACCAGCACAAATCATGGTCTACCATGGATCTTGCCCGACAACTGGCATTAGCCGACCCCTTGGGCGCCATCACCAACCGAATCGGCCACTACTGGGCGACCAACACTCAACAGCGTGTTGTTTCCAGCTCGATGGGCGTTCTCGCTGACAACATCGCCAATGACTCAGGTGATATGGTTGTTGACATCTCCATTGCCGATGGCAATAACGCTGCTGCCACCAACCTGATTCATGCAGATGGTGTGATCGATGCAAAAGCAACCCTGGGTGATGCAGGAAGTTCTGTGACCTCAATCGCAATGCATTCTGTCCCATTCACCACCTTGCAGAAACTCAATTTGATTGATTTCATCCCTGATGCACGTGGCGAGATCTCGATCCCCACTTACTTGGGGCTGACTGTTGTTGTCGATGACAAACTCGATGTAACTGCTGGTGGAACAAGTGGTTTTGTTTACACTTCTGTGTTGTTTGGCCAAGGCGCATTTGGCTATGGCGCGACTCCTGCAATTACCCCTTCTGAGCTGGATCGTGTTGCATCAGCCGGCAATGGCGGCGGTCAAGACATCCTGCACTATCGAAACAATGAGATCATCCACCCTCAAGGCTTCTCTTTTGTTTCTGCTGGTATAGCGCAAGGCATTACCGCCAATCGCGCCCAGCTGGAAACAGCAGCCCAATGGGATCGCATCTACACTGAGCGCAAGAATATCCCTCTTGCTTTCTTGCAGACCAATGGTTGATTAACCTTCGGTGGCTGGTCATAGACCAGCCGCCGTAATTCTGTTTATCGGAGCGCAGGTCATGGCTACAAAAAAAGCTGTCGAAGAAGTTGAAGAAGTTCAAGAAGTTGAAGAAGTTGAAGAGCAGGCTGTTGAGTCAGAGAAAAAAACCTTCAGTTTGTCGGATTTAAACAAAACAGCTCGGGTTATCAGAGCAAGGGTTGTAGCCGAGGGTTAATCGGTGGCAGTTTCACAAAACCAGCTTGATAGACGGTCTGGCAACAAAGCTGGGCGTAGGGTTATGGTTGACATGGGTTTTATAGAAAAGATATTCGACCAGACTTTTTCCAATCACCCATACTTGTTTCTTTTTATAGTGTTGGTGGCTGGGAGTGCATTGACTCACTCTTATAGCGTTTTTGCCCAGAAAACATCTGTCGCAGAGACTTTCCAAGAATACGCGAAGTCTACCGATGATAAGTTTGCAGATCTCGAAAAAAAGATAGACAATAACAATGCCATTTTTCTCGATTTGTTTAGTAGGCAGGCGATAAGAAATTATACGTCTGAGATCCACTCTCTTACAGAGCTAGACAGGGCAGGAAGAGCTAACCAAAGAGACCGTAAAAGGCTAGGCGAGCTAAAGAGAAATCTCAAGACCGAGCAAGACACAATGCGCAATCGGAAACATGAGGGTGAGCTATGACTGGATACTTCAAAACACCACTGAAGGACTTTAAGTATACCCCTTACCTGAAGGATGGCCATATCGTCCGTAAGCTTGTTGTGCTTGTGAATGATGTTGTCTGGGTCGATTCGATTGGTCGTCATCATGTTATTCCGCGAGGCTTTGTTCTGGACTTAACATCCCTGCCGATAACTGGCGTTGTTTTTGACAAGCTTGGAAGACATCAAAGAGCCGCAGTTCCACATGATTGGTTCTATGCGAACAAGACCGAAAGGAAGCTTTGGGCTGATAGACAAATTGATGAAGCGATGGTTCACGATTCTGTTGTCTGGTGGCGCAGAGGGATTGTTAATGCAGGGTTGTTTATTGGCGGCGCATTTGCCTGGTACAGCGAGAGTACTGTTTTGATTGTTGATCCAGAAACCATGGATGTTATATCACAGGTCAAGGTTGCTTAGCCAATGCAAGTTTTTTGCGCCAGTTTGGTGTGATGAATGGATTGGTTTGTTTATCTGAGGAAATGATTATGAAAACTAAAATTGCAGTTGAAGCGAGTGAAGTTGGTGTTAACCCTAGTGATGAAGAGCGGGTATTGCGATCTCGTGGGCGAGCTGAGCGATTGAAACAGGCTCTTATTGGCGAAGAGTCAAAGGCAAGCCCAGGGGTAGTGCGTATCGAATTCATAAAAGACTCCATTGAGGATGAGGCTGTGACGCTTGCCTTCTTGCTTCGAAAGATCAAAAAACAACAGCGGGCTTAGGCTCGCTTTAGAATTGAAAACTGCCAAACAAACTTGAGGATTAACCCATGCCCGCTGTCGCGTTCAATTTATACGACCTTTATCGAAGAGACTGTTTTAATGGCGGGGCCTTGGATATCGATGCCGCATCATTGAAGATGATGGTTGTAACATCCGCCTATTCTGTCAACCAAAACGCGCACAACTTTGTTGATGATGTTATTGCAAATGAGGTGACGGGAACTGGCTATACTGCTCGCGGGAACGCTTGCGCTGTAGGGACAGTGACTATGGATGCTGCCGGGCTGATCACTGTGGATTGCGATGATCCGGCAGTGTGGACGCAGAATGTGGCAGGTTTTTCAAATGCTCGCAGGGCCATTCTGTACGACGACACAGGCACCAATGGGACGTCCAGGCTGGTCGGATACTCAGCTGATTTTGGTGCGGATAAAGGAAATGTTGATGGTGATTTTACAGTTACCATTAATGCAGCTGGAATCTATACCGCAGCCCGATAAACCACCATGTGGATGTGCTTGTCATGCAAACAAAAATACGCCTCGACCCTCCTAGCGGCGTCTATAAGGTGCGGGGTTATGATATTACCGGCGACCCCTCCATACCTCTACATGAGGAGATGCGCCCTTATTGCATGGTTGGCGATGTCATTATTGCTGGGCATGTTGCGGTAGGCTCGATGCTAAACGGCGATTTGAGCGACCCTGGGCTATGGATTGATTTCGATGCCGCACTGCGGGCAAGGGGTGTAACCGAACTTCATTGGCAGCGCCATAAGAATGGTAGGGTTTTAATGAAGAAGAGAAGAGTTAAGCCATGATAACACTAAGTGAAAAAGTTGCCGACTCGCAATATGACGCGCTGTCTAGTTCCGAATTGTCTATGCTGTTGAATGATGCGGAGGGGGTAGAAAGCACTCCAACAACTATCAACTACAGCGTAAACGCCAAGCAGATTTTGTCTGTCTTGGGGGCAACCAACGGAGCGATTTTTCTTGATGCGCTAGAGTTGGTGGCGGCAACCAATAGCGCGGTCAAGTGGACTCTTATATTTTTGAAAACTGAGTCTGGCATCAATGTAGGCGATGCTGAGACTCGCAACTCTCTTGACCAGCTGGTGGCTCTGGGCGTGCTGTCCGCTTCTAGCGTGATGACCATAAAGGCTATGGCTGATTCATCAATAAGCTGGGCGCAAGCTAACAGGGTGCGCGTGGATGGCGCGGCTATCCAGGTACTCAGGGGTGAAGTGTAATGGCTAGGGCATTTTACAGATACATTGCTGCATTTACTTGTCAAGCTAGTGCGGTCGTTGTTGCTGGGGCCTTCTCTACCGGTACTCAAACAGGCTTCGATACCTTAGCTGGTCAGAATGCTGACGGCTGTGATGAGGCAGAGATTGAGATAAAAGTCACTACCTTTGTTTCAGTGGCTCGTTGCGAAGTTTATATGGAAGCCTTGCAGCACGATGGTGTAGGTTACGCAGCCCCTAAATTACTGGGCAGTGTTGCTATAGCTTCCGCCGATGACTATGCAGTGCGCGTCGTAGGCCTTAGTGAAAAGGGCAGGATTATCGTGAAGGCCCTTGATGCTAACTTTACCGCTGTTGTATCGATGCGGGGTATATACCCTGCGGATGTTTAACCCTTGGCTATCCTTGTACAAAAGAAGAACTCTAATGGTATGGTTAAGCCAAGGGGTGCACTGTACAACCACAACAGCCCCCATGGGGATGTGTTCGATGCTTACTATGTATTTGAGAGTCTATCTCCCGTAGATCTCATAGGCAGAGGCGGAGACCTGGTCTCCGTTGATAGCCCTGGCGATGGCGGAACAATAGATACAAACGTAAGCGGTACTGAGTATGGAGTGGCCTGTACAGCGGGTGTTAACGCCACTAATGCAGACAGCACTAAATTCACCTCTGCTACTGCGAACGGCGTTGATGGGTTCTGGCACGACTCTTTCACCCATTGCACGCTCTATGCTGAGTTTACTTATGAGGCTGTTGTAGGGGGGCCTCAGATACTATTTGAAATAG
>JQIA01001883.1_pt1 | contig 11242 bp, 13 predicted proteins | sample 811431 | NCBI WGS metagenome assembly JQIA01 (sample SAMN02998118, study PRJNA258478) | marine sediment metagenome | biome: marine; feature: seafloor; material: sediment; isolation source: oil-polluted sediment collected from 3 locations (0.5 km, 0.7 km and 0.9 km)... | place: USA: Gulf of Mexico ... | reverse complement strand
GGGCGGACACGGACCTATTAGATATTCTATTGAAGAAATTGAACCTGATAACTTTATTCAATTTAGGTTTTCCAAACCAACTAGATTTAAAGGAATTCATAAATTTGAAATTTTAGCTTTAGAAAAAAATAAAACGGAAATAAGACACACCATTGAAATGACAACTGTTGGCATAAGTACTTTGATCTGGATAATTGCAATTTGCCCACTTCATAATGCTCTTTTAGAAGATGCCCTAGATAAAATTGAAAATCGTTTTATTGAAATTAAGAAGAAAACGACTTGGAATCTATGGGTTAAAATATGGAGGTATATTTTGGCTTAATTAACATGGAAAACCACTTTTAAAAAAATATGTTATCTTTAAATGATCCAAACTAAAAACAAATTAATCATCTATTATGAATTCAACAGTTAGAAATATTTTAGCAGTAGTTTTAGGCTTAATCATAGGAAGTATTGTAAATATGGGAATTATAATGATGAGCGGGTTTATAATTCCACCACCTGAAGGAGGAGATGTAAGTACCATGGAAGGTTTAAAACAAACAATGCATCTATTTGAACCTAAACATTTTATTTTTCCATTTTTAGCACACGCACTGGGAACGCTTTTTGGAGCAATAATAGCTTCTTTAGTTGCAGCAACTCATAAAGTGAAATTTGCTTTAAGTATTGGATTTTTATTTTTAATAGGTGGTATTACTAATGTATTTATGTTGCCATCTCCTATCTGGTTTACAGTGGTAGATTTAGTTGGCGCCTACATTCCAATGGCCTATTTAGGAAGTAAACTAGTTCTAAAAAAATAATTACTTCATTAAATTAAATGATAGCAGATGCAATACTATGGGATTACGACGGCACATTGGTAAATTCAGTGCCTAAAAATATAGCAATTACTAAACAAATTCTTTCCATTGTAGCTCCTCATTTAACAAGATCCAATTTACCTGTATGCCTTCAATCTGAAGGAAACTACCATATAGCAAATCACCAAGCAAAAAATTGGCAAGATTTATATGTTAATTATTATGGTATGACGGAAAATGAAATGCTTAAAGCTGGTAGCTTCTGGAGTGAATACCAATTAAAGAATAGGACTCCCGTTGAATTATTTGCTGAAATAAAAGAAACTATTAACCAAATTAACATTCCACAAGGAATTTGTTCTCAAAATTCTTCTGAAAATATACATCAGGTTTTAAAAATAAATCAATTATCCAATAAATTTACTTCTATCATTGGATATGATGATATTCCAAGTTCAATGCAAAAACCTGCTCCATTTAGTGGAATCAAGTGCCTTCAGGAAATTTTTGGAACTATAAAAAATAAAACAATCATTTATATTGGAGACCATGAAGGCGATGTTGAATTTGCTAGAAATATAGCAAAAGAACTACAAGCTAAAAATAAGGTAATTTCTATAGTTGCATCTTATAGTGGAGCTGATGTTAATGCATGGTCTTACCAACCTGACTATGAATTAAAAACACCAAGTGATTTATTAAAAATAATTAAAAACTATCACTAAATTAATTTTAAAAGTATATTATCAAATAATATTTATCTTCAAGGCTAATGCTTTTTTTGTATTTTTGAATTTTATGGAAAACCGTGATTTAGAAATATACTTAGACCACTTAATTCATTTTTCAGAAAGGGAAATGAACATGTTTACATCTCTATTTTCTGAAAAATATCTTAAAAAAAATGAGTATTTAGCTGTTGAAGGGGAATTTTCAACAAAATTGGCTTTTATTACTTCGGGCGTCATGAGAGCATTTTATAGAAATAAGGAAGGACAAGAATACAATAAAACTTTTTTTACAAAATCTAGATTTGTAGGAGCATATTCCTCTTTAACATCAGGAAACGAAAATTTGATTAATATCCAATGTTTAACTGATTGTACAATTCAAGTTGCCAATTATGGGAACATTACCAAACTCTATAATAAATTTCCAAAAATTGAAAGACTCGGTAGAATATTGGCTGAAAATAAATTTGCAATAAAAGAAAAACGCGAAATTGAGTTAGTAACCCTAGATGCTACTGAGCGCTATGAAATATTCAAAAAAGAACATCCCAATTTAGAAAAGTTAATTCCTCAATACCACATTGCATCTTATTTAGGTGTTACGGCTACACAACTTAGCCGAATAAGAGCTACAAAGTAAAATCTTTACATATGTAAATGTATTGTCTTTAAATTCTTGTGATTTTTGCATTATCAAATCAAAAAATAGATATGCAATTAAACAATAATAAAATTCTAATAACTGGTGCAACGGCTGGAATAGGTAAAGCACTTACTGAAAAATTTCTAGAACTTGGGAATGATATAATTGCAGTTGGAAGAAATAATAAGCGATTGGCTGAATTGTCTGAATTAGACAAACGAATAATTCCTTTTAAGTGCGATGTATCCAATCCGGAAGAATTAGATAAGCTTACACTATTTATAGAACAAAAACATCCAGACTTAAATATTCTAATTAATAATGCTGGTATTCAATACAATTATCATTTTAAAACTGAACATCAATTACTTTATAAAGTTGAGCACGAAATCAATGTTAATTTCCTTGCTCCAATAAAGTTAATTGCGTTACTATTACCAACACTACAAGCTAATACTAATGCTGCAATTGTGAATGTTTCATCTGGTTTAGCCATAGTGCCTAAATCACAAGCTCCTGTTTATTGTGGAACAAAAGCAGGTATTCATATTTTTTCTAAATCGTTACGTTACCAATTACAAAAAGTAAAAGTGTTTGAAATTATTCCTCCATTGGTTGATACTGCAATGACCAAAGGAAGAGGAAAAGGAAAAATTTCAAGTCAAATATTAGTCAATGAGTTTATCAGTGCCTTTAAAAAAAACCATTATGAAGTAAACATTGGCAAAGTAAAATTATTAAGAATTATAAATCGCTTTAGCCCAAAAATAGCCGATAGAATAATGAAAGGAATAACACCGCAATTATGAAACACCTAATTAAAGTTATAATTATAATGGCTTCCTTTTTTGCTTTAACATTTATTTTATTGAAAATGACTGACGTTTTAAGCATTGAACAAATTAAAACATGGTTATTATATGCAAAAACAATTTCACCTTATTATTTGGGAATTATAGTAATACTTCTACTATTTGCTGATTTATTTATAGCAATTCCAACTATGAGTGTTATTACACTATCTGGCTATTTTCTTGGTTTTCAATATGGAGCTATAGCTTCTTTGAGTGGATTATTATTGGCAGGAACTAGTGGGTATGTACTTAGCAATCTTTTCGGAGAAAAAATTCTTTTATTCCTATTAAAAAAAGAAAATGAACGTCATGAAGCTAAAAAAACATTTAGACAGCATAGTTTTATTATGATTTTACTCTCACGTGCAATACCTATTTTACCTGAAGTTACAGCCTGTCTAGCTGGAATGACCGGCATGAAATTTTCAAAATTTATACTGGCCTGGTCTATTAGCACAGTTCCATATGTTTTAATTATTTCTTATGCAGGATCCATTAGTTCAATTGAAAACCCAAAACCAGCAATTATTACTGCAATTGGTATATCAGCTATGCTATGGATTGGATGGTATCTATTTCATAAAAACCGAAAACAATCTTTAAATAAAAGCTAATACATTCTAAAAATGAAAAAAATAATTCAATTAATTACATTTCTAATTATATTTCCCAATATACTAACATCACAAAATAACAATATATTATTTGTTATGAGCGCTGCTGATACTTTAGCATTAAATGATGGAGAAAAACTACGTCAGACAGGTATTTTTCTTAATGAATTCTATTTAGCCTATAAATCACTTTCCAAAGCTGGTTATAAAATTGAATTTGCAACTCCTAATGGTGATATTTCAAGCATCGATAATGAAAGTCTCAATGACAAATACTGGAAAAACCAATTAAATTTAAAAAATGAAGCCATCACATTTGTTAAAATTGACAGTTTATTCAACAACCCTATTACACTTGAAAAAGCCATTGAAAACAAAGATAAATATTTGGGTATAGTAATACCTGGAGGTCAAGGATTGATGGTAGATTTAGCTTTTAACAAAAACATCCCTATTCTTTTAAAATACTTTGCTAAAGAAAAGAAACCAACTGGACTCATATGTCACGCGCCAAGCCTCATTTTATCTATCCCAAAAGAAGAAAACCCTTATATAGGCTTTAAAGTAAATTCTGTTTCACCATTTGAAGAATTTGTAATTGAAAGGTTTATAATGAAAGGGAAACCGACCAATAGAAAAATAGCAAAACAACTCAAAAAATTAGGACTAAAATACAAACATAAATTTCCAAAATCAGACTTTGCTGTTAAGGATAGAAATTTAGTTACAAGTCAAAATCCTTTTTCAAGCCAGTCTTTTGAAAACCTTTTTTTAGAAGCATTATCAGAATATTTAAATAAAAATAAGGAGTAAAAGTTTAGAAACAGTAAAGCAAAATCAAAAAATAGTATTTACAGCGTACTATAAATGTTAACACTTTTTTTGTATTTTTAGATTTTATAAGAATACCCAAAACTCATTTATAAAGTGGAGAACAATATAAAACTTGGACTCAAAGAAAATTGGTTACAATTCACAATTTTGGTAATTGTAAATGCTTTTGTTGGTGGAATGGTCGGATTAGAACGAACTATTTTTCCGAAGTTTGCTGAAATTGAATTCGGAGTTGCTTCAAAAACTGCTATTTTATCATTCATTGTAGCATTTGGAATTACCAAAGCAATTACCAATTACTTTACTGGAAAACTTGCCAATAGAATTGGTCGTAAAAATTTACTCGTTATTGGTTGGTTATTTGCATTACCAGTTCCTCTTATTTTAATATATGCACCATCTTGGAACTGGGTTATTTTTGCCAATATTTTGTTAGGTATCAATCAAGGTCTTACCTGGAGTAGCACGGTTGTTATGAAAATTGATTTAGTAGGCGAAAAAGATCGTGGCTTAGCGATGGGAATAAATGAATTTGCTGGATATTTTGCTGTTGGAGTTGTCGCCTTTTTTACGGGTATAATTGCCCAAAAATATGGAGTAACCCCCTACCCTTTTTATTTGGGTATTGGTATTGCTATTATTGGCTTACTGTTATCCATTTTATTTGTGAATGACACACGTAAATTTGTCCATAAAGAACAAGAAAATACACAGGTGGCAAGTTTAGAAAATGTATTCATCCAAACCTCATTTAAAGACAAAACTCTAAGTTCAATTACCCAGGCTGGGATGGTAAATAATTTAAATGATGGGATGATATGGGGTTTACTTCCTATATTATTAATTTCTCTGAATTACGACACTAAAAGTATTGGAATTATAGCAGCTATCTATCCATCGGTTTGGGGAATTGGGCAATTAATTACTGGTAAGATGGCCGATATTTACTCTAAAAAGGCAATGCTTTTTTGGGGAATGTTAGCACAAGGTATTGCGATTTTATTAATTCCTTTTTTTACTAGTTTTTATCAATTGGCAATAATCGCTTCCATATTAGGGTTAGGAACAGCTTTAGTGTACCCTACATTTTTATCTGCCATTGCAGATGCCACCCACCCACATCAGAGAGCTGAAAGCATCGGTGTATTTAGATTATGGCGTGACTTAGGGTATGCAATAGGTGCAATTCTTTCTGGAATTATTGCCGATTTGTATGGAGTTCAATATGCTGTATTAACCATTGGGGTAATAACAATACTTTCATCTGTCGTTATTAAATTAAGAATGCCCGCTAAGTAAATTATTTTCTGTTAATTTTTTTTAATAATTAATAAACCTATATTTTGTATCTTTATAGTTATATTTGTTAGTTATGAATGACATTTATAAAAAACATAAATTATACGGTGAGTCTATACTTATAAGAGAGTTTAGCGGGATTATTTGTGCAGATGATATTGTTAATTCATGGAACTACCTAGTTAAACAGCATTTAATAATTACTGAAACAAAAGGTATTATCAATAATTTCTTGTGTTGCGATAAATTAGAGATGAACTTGGAAAGTTTCAAAACGGTTTTAGCATTTCTTAAAAGTCAACCTCTACTTAAGTCAATAAAAATTGCTGTAGTTACAGATAATCCAGATATTATTATTTTTCCAATTTTAGGTGAAGATCAGGTAAAAGAATTAAATATTAAACCTTTTTCAAGCGTTAATGCAGCTTCTAAATGGATACTTTCTGGAGTCTCTTAATTGGATATTCAACAATAACTTAAATTTCCTGTAAAATTTATTTAATTAACTTAGCTTTCTTAGTTAGACTAAAAAAGAATTTCAAATTCAATTCAACAAATGTCTCAACTCAAATTTTTACGACTATGAAAGAATTAATTAAAGTAGCTGCTGCACAAGTAGCACCCATATTTTTGAACAAGAAAAAAACTATAGAAAAAGCCTGTAAAACTATTGAAGAAGCTGCTAAAAATGGCGCTAAACTAGTCGTATTTCCTGAAGCATTTATTTCAGGTTATCCTGATTGGATTTGGTTAATAGCAAATAGTAAAGGAGCTGAATTAAATAAGTTGTATATCGAACTCGTTGAAAATTCAATAACCATCCCTGACGATAGTACAGCAATTTTGTGCAAAGTAGCCAAAAAGCATCAAATTCAGGTTATTATGGGTTTGAATGAACGAAATTCTGAGACTAGTAATAGCACATTATACAATAGTCTTCTCTTTATAAACGAGCAAGGAGAAATTATTGGAAAACACAGAAAATTAATACCAACAGGAGGTGAACGCTTAATTTGGGGTCAAGGAAATGGGGATACACTTACATCCTATCAAACTTCAATTGGTAAAATAGGCGGTCTTGTTTGTTGGGAGAGTTTTATGCCATTAGCAAGAACCGCTTTGTATGAACAAGGAACTCAAATTTTAGCCACCCCAACCTGGGATAAAAGTCCAAACTGGCTCACTAGTATGCAACATGTCGCTAGAGAGGGCGGAATGTTTGTTATTAGCACTTGTATGGCATTATCAATGGATGATATTCCAGATACTTATGAATTCAAAAAACGATATCCTGAAGGCCGCAAATGGATAAATACAGGCAATAGTTGTATTATTGGCCCAACGGGTAAAATTATTGCTGGTCCATTAGAAGCAACAGAAGGAATTTTATATGCTGATTTGGACTTAAATGATATTATCTCGGCAAAAAGAATGTTTGATGTCGTTGGACATTATTCCCGCCCAGATGTGTTTAATTTCAACGTAAAAAAGCACTAAATTTTTAATAAAAAAACGCCATTATTTTCAAAAGAAATAATGACGTTCATTCCGTGGAGCATATCGGAGTCGAACCGATGACCTCTTGGCTGCCAGCCAAACGCTCTAGCCAACTGAGCTAATGCCCCCTTTTATTTTAATTGGGAACTTGATTGTTTACAAAAAACTCTCCAAAGCTAATTCATAACTCTGCAATCCAAAACCAGCAATTACTCCTTTAGCATTTGGACCTATATATGAAACATGACGAAATTCTTCCCGAGCTTGCACATTCGAAATATGCACTTCAATTACTGGTGTGTCAATACCTTTAATTGCATCTCCAATAGCAATAGATGTATGCGTATATCCACCAGCATTCAGGATAATACCATCGTAACTAAATCCAACTTCGTGTAATTTATCTATCAATTCTCCTTCTATATTACTTTGAAAATAACTTAACTCAATAGTCTGATGCTTCTTTTTTAAAGACACAAAAAATTCATCAAAAGTAAGATTGCCATAAATTGCTGGTTCTCTCCTTCCTAATAAGTTTAAATTAGGCCCGTTTATAATGAGTATTTTCATACAGCCAAAATACAAAATAAACTTGCTCAATTAAACAAAAAAAATAAAATTCGTACTTTAGTTAACATATTAACCAATCAAATTAAATATTATGAAAAAAATTTTTCTAACTTTTTTAGCAGTATTATCGTTTTATTTTGTTCAAGCTCAGGATTTCAGATTAGGAGGTTCTGTTGGGTATTCTTCTGAAATTGAAGAAGTGGGTTTTGCCGCAGATGCGGTATATTCATTTGATGATTCTTGGGAAATAGCAGCCAATTATTACTTCATCCCTGAAATTGAAGATATTTTAAAGTTTTCATTTTTTGATGTCAATGCTCACTACATGTTTTCTGAATCATTTTATGCATTAGCTGGTATAGATTTTGCGACAATTAAGCTTAGTCTTTTGGGAGAATCAGCAACAGATTCTGAAACTGGAGCCAATGTAGGTTTAGGAGGCAGATTTGGATTAAGTGATAATCTATCGTTTTTTACTGAAGCTAAATATGTTACTACCTATGATGGCCTTTTTAATATTAGGGCTGGAATACTATTTTCTTTCTAAAGGAATTAGAATTTAAAATATCAAAAAGGAAGCAATATAGCTTCCTTTTTTTTGTTATACAATGATGTACAAAAATTGTATTTTTATCAACTAAAACGAGCATGAAAAGTTTTGACACACAACGGAATGATTATTAGCGAACAGCATATGTTACCACAAAAAAAATAAATACATAAACATATGAAATGGAATAGTACCTTACACGATTATCAGTTTTATTTAAAAATAGAAAAGGGGTTGGCTAAAAACTCCATAGATAGTTATGCAAGAGATGTAAAAAAGCTAATTTCTTACTTAGAAGCACATGAAATTTCAATTTCTCCTATTGCAATCTCTGAAGAAAATATTCAAGACTTTATTTACGCTATTTCTAATACTATAAATGCACGATCACAGGCGCGGTTAATTTCAGGAATTCGCAACTTTTTTGACTATCTAATTTTTGAAGACTATAGAACAGATAATCCAATGGATTTAATTGAAACTCCTAAAATTGGACGAAAATTACCTGATACACTCGATGAAACTGAAATTGATCTATTAATTGATAGTATAGATTTAAGCAAACCTCAAGGGGAGCGGAATCGAACGATGTTAGAAACCTTGTATAGTTGCGGTTTACGTGTAACTGAGCTTATCAGCCTAAAAATTTCAGATTTATTTTTTGATGAAGGATTTATTCGGGTTATTGGGAAAGGAAATAAACAACGGTTTGTACCTATCAATGCTCAAGCACAAAAATATATTGAATTTTATCTTCATACAATTAGAATTCATATTCCTGTTCAAAAGAACTATGAAGACACTGTTTTTTTAAATAGAAGAGGAAAAGCTCTTTCTCGAGTAATGATTTTTACCATAATAAAAGAATTAGCAATCAAAGTTGGGATTAAAAAGAAAATAAGTCCTCATACTTTCCGACATTCTTTTGCTACACATTTACTAAAACGTGGAGCAGACTTAAGAGCTATACAACAAATGCTAGGTCATGAAAGTATAACTACTACTGAGGTTTATATGCATTTAGACAGAAGCTTTTTAAAGAAAGTGGTGAATGCTTTTCATCCAAGAAAATAGTAAAGTTGTCATTTACGTCAACCTGAACGGTTCAGGTTCTCATTTGATTTGTAATTATGATGATGAGATTCTGAAATAAATTCAGAATGACGGATTAAAAAAATTTTTAAAATATTTTTTTTATTTAGCAATATTTACAATTCTTGTTTCTCTAATAACAGTAACACGAACCTGACCTGGGTACGTCATATCATTTTGAATTTTTTGAGAAATATTGAATGATAATTCGCCCGCTTTTGCATCGCTCACCTTTTCACTTTCAACAATAACACGTAGTTCTCTACCTGCTTGAATAGCGTATGCTTTTTGCACTCCTGTAAATCCGAATGCAATATCTTCCAAATCCTTTAAACGTTGAATATAAGAGTCTAAAACTTGTCTTCTTGCACCCGGTCTAGCTCCTGAAATCGCATCACAAACCTGCACTATTGGCGCAATCAATGTTTTCATTTCAATTTCATCATGGTGCGCTCCAATGGCATTACAAATTTCAGCATTCTCATTGTATTTTTCAGCCCATTGCATACCAAGTAATGCGTGTGGTAATTCACTTTCAGATTCTGGAACCTTTCCAATATCATGTAAAAGTCCTGCTCTCTTAGCCAATTTTGCATTTAAACCAAGCTCTGAAGCCATTAAACCACATAGATTTGCTACTTCACGAGAGTGTTGTAACAAGTTTTGTCCATATGAAGAACGATATTTCATTCGTCCAATGGTTTTAATAAGCTCAGGGTGCAAACCATGAATACCTAATTCAATAACAGTTCGTTTACCAACTTCTATTATTTCTTGTTGCAATTGCTTTTCTGTCTTCTTTACAATCTCTTCAATACGTGCTGGGTGAATTCTTCCATCAGTAACTAATTTATGTAATGCTAAACGAGCAATTTCTCTACGAACTGGATCAAAACAAGATAAAATAATAGCCTCTGGAGTATCATCAACAATAATTTCAACTCCTGTTTCGGCTTCTAATGCACGAATGTTACGTCCTTCTCTACCTATAATTCTACCTTTTACATCGTCTGATTCTATATTAAATACAGAAACACAATTTTCAACAGTTTGCTCAACACCTACTCGCTGTATCGTGTTTAAAATTACTTTACGCGCTTCCTGCTGAGCAGTTAATTTTGCTTCCTCAATAGTATCTTGGATATGAGCCATTGCATCAGACTTGGCCTCTTCCTTTAAAGAAGTTACCAACTCTTTTTTTGCATCATCAGCAGAAAGACCAGAAATAACTTCAAGGTTTTCTACTTGTTTTCTATGCAGTTTATCTACTTCACTATTTCTACGCTCTAAATATTGAATTTTAGCATTATAATCTTCAATTTTAGATGAAATATCAACATTTACTTTTTTATTCTTATCAAGCTCTTGAGAAACCTGTGACTCTTTATCTCGAATACGTTTTTCTGCATCAGCAATTTTCTTATCACGAGAAATTATCACTTTTTCGTGTTCTGATTTTAGTTCGATAAATTTTTCTTTTGCTTGTAATATTTTATCTTTTTTAAGAACTTCAGCCTCTACTCTAGCTTCTTTCAGCATAGAAGTTGCTTCTTTTTTTGTATTTCTTAAAATTTTAGTTGCTTTTGTTTTTTCTAAAAATTTTGCAATAATGTAACCTATTGCTAATCCTATCGCGATACCAACTATAATTGGCATTATATAATCTCCCATATTTCAAATTTATATATAAAAAAACCTACATTAGAAAGGTTTTGAAAACTCCTTTAAAACAAGATTAAGGCTAAC
>JQIA01001882.1_pt1 | contig 11244 bp, 7 predicted proteins | sample 811431 | NCBI WGS metagenome assembly JQIA01 (sample SAMN02998118, study PRJNA258478) | marine sediment metagenome | biome: marine; feature: seafloor; material: sediment; isolation source: oil-polluted sediment collected from 3 locations (0.5 km, 0.7 km and 0.9 km)... | place: USA: Gulf of Mexico ... | reverse complement strand
CTCACAGAACCGTACGTGAAACTCTCGCTTCATACGGCTCTTCATGTCCCTCGCAAATTACCAAGTTCGCATAAATCATAGGTTCCTCCCATTTTTGGTTGACCTAAAATTTATTTTGGACATGTCAGCCCTTCGCTATTGGATGTGCCAAATTGGCTTATCCATTTCTCAAGTTTTTCTTTGTGTAATTATACGTAAAATATTTAAGAAACCAGCCTGAGTTTTTTCGATGTAATGGTCTAATGTTAGAAACTTTGAGATAGCCAATTGTTTTTAAATTTAATGATAACCTTGATTTATGACTTATTGAGTAATTTTAATTATTCATAAATCAATGCTATTTATCTAATAATAATAATTATTTTATATACGATCATTTATACAGCAATTATATTTTCCACTTTGACCTTAACTGTCAAAGAACAATATTATACTAAAATTAAACAATCGCTTTTTGAGGGGAGAACTTACCTCTTGGCTGTACCCGAAGACTTATGTTGTTGATTTATTCTTGAAAAATTGGTTGATAAAAAATAAAAAAATCAAAATTAATGATTATTGTCAAAAGTAATAAAATACGCTAAAACCAATAAAAAATGAGGATTAGTAGTTTTTTCTCAAGGCGTTAATACTTTAATAGTTATTGTGATATGACTCTTTCATAAGAGGATTAAAAAATGGGAAGCGGACCACGAGGCTACACAGATAAAACTCTAAAACGGCTTTTTGCCTTATCTGGTAATTTATGTTCTTTCCCCGGGTGTTCGAGGCGTTTGGTTAATTCTAATAACGCAAAAGATTCAAATATATGCCATATCGAAGCTGCGAAACCGGGGGGAGAGCGTTATAACCCCAGTATGACAGATGCACAAAGGGCTGACTATGATAACTTGATTTTACTTTGTGTTCAACACCATGATGAAACTAACAACACCGACAAATATACTGTAGCATGCTTGAAGAAAATGAAGATTGGGCACGAAAGTACATATCTCAATGAACAGATTATCAAGAATCGATCTATGCTTAAAAACACAATTGTAGCTCTCGCTACGGTTGACCTTGCTGAATACCCTGAAGAACCAATACTTAACATCATAGATCCAAAAGAGAAAATTGTATTTAACCAAATGAAAAGAAATGCGCTTTTGATCAGAGAGTATAGTGTATACTATGCCAAATTAAATGCTCTCTATACTGAACTTGAGAACCAAGGATCTATAGTCAAGGAAAAATTGTTACGTACAATAAAGCTTACTTATGATAAAGTAAAAAGTACCTTCGTTATTGACTCAAAAGATCCATTGGAAGTGATAAAAGAAAACTCTGATGCAATTTTTGATAATGTTTATGATTCTCTCTATGAAAAACTCCAGGATTCCAATTCTTGGGAGGAAGATATTGTTTTAGGTTTGAATATTGTAATGGTTGATGCTTTTGTTAGATGCAAAATTCTTGAGGAGCCATAAGCATGATAGTAAGCAAAGATACTAACCCCGAGAAAGATTTATACTATATTGGGGCACGAGTAATTGAGGTACTGGCTGCCACAGACACCAATGAAGTTGGCTATGTAGATATTTTTCTCAGCTTAAAGTCAAAAATACAAATATCTAACAATTTATTTGCATTATCATTAGATTGGTTGTTCTTGCTCGGAGCTATTGAAATAAGCCAGGAAGGAAATATTCGAAAATGTTTCTAAAGAATCTGCAAATCAGGAAAGGTGATGAGGTTATTAGGGATATCCCTTTTAGGAAAGGAATTAATCTCATTGTAGATGAAAACTCATCTAAGCAAAAAACTAGTACTGGTAATAGTGTAGGCAAAACTACTGTACTTCGCCTGATTGATTACTGCCTCGACGGTGATGGTAAAAATATATACATAGACCCAGAGTTCAAGAGCCACAACCATGTTATAGAGAGTTTTCTTAAAGAGAACAATGTAGTAATTACAGTTGTGTTGGTTAGAGATCTTGACGACGAAATGTCCGAACAAATAAAAATAGAAAGAAATTTTTTGACTTATAGTGAAAAAATTCAAAGAATCAACAATGAAGATCTAAAAAATGATGAATTTTCAAAAAGACTTAAAAAAATTATATTTAATACCGATTCTAAGCAACCAACATTTAAGCAACTCAAATCTAAGAATATTCGAGATGAAAAGAATAAACTATTTAATACGATCCGTGTTCTCCCCCCAAATGTAGTTACCGATGTTACGTATGAAGCTCTTCACCTATTCTGGTTTGGAATTGATACGAACCTTTCTAAAGACAAATTGGTCAGAGATTACAATATTGAGAAGCGAATACAAACTCGGCTTAGAAAAGAAAATAACCTTCCTCAAATAAACCAAGCGCTAATAATCATTAATAGGCGTATTAATGAGTTGAGCCGTCAGAAGGACTCTTTCAAAGTAAATGAAAACTACGAACAAGATTTTAAAGAACTCAATGTTATTCGCCAGAAAATCAATCGGGCTACGACAGAAATATTGAGACTGGGTTTGAGAAAAGATCTTATTTTAGAAAGTAAGAAAGACCTTGAGGAAAGTTCCGCTAAGGTAGACACCGAACAGATTAGGGCTTTATACAATAAAGCTAAAACTCTTATACCTAATATTCAAAAAAGTTTTGAGGATACGATTAAATTCCATAACGGAATGGTTGACATGAAGCTCAAGTTCATGGCGGAAGAGTTGCCAGAGCTTGAGGAAGAGATTCACTCGAAGAGTAGTATACAAGTGAGTCTGGTTGGGCAGGAAAAGCAAATCTCTGAAAAGATCGTAAAATCAGGTGTCGTTGAAGATTTGCAGTCTATAATCGAGGAACTGAATGGCTTTTATGAGAAGAAGGGTAAGCTTGAAGAACAAAAAAGAAGTTGGAATTTCTCAATTAATAAAATCGAAAAAATCGAAGATGATCTAAAAAAAATAAATGCAGATTTGTACTCAAAAGATGATCTCATACAGGAAAGGATAGCAGAGTTTAATGTATTCTTTTCAGATATCTCGTCTCGACTTGATGGAGTGCATTCTTTGCTTAGTGCAGAGAATCCAGATGGAATTTACAAATTCACCATCGGGAACATTGAGGGTAACCCTGGAACGGGTGGCAAAAAAAGCCAAATGGCATCATTTGATCTTGCTTATATACAATTTGCAGATTCTATTGACCATCCATGCCTGCATTTTATTCTGCAAGATCAAATAGAAAATGTTCACTCAAACCAAATTACAAATCTACTTACAGAAATGGTTTCCGAAGTCAATTGTCAGTATGTACTGCCAGTTTTGAGGGACAAACTCCCGAAAGATGTCGACATCACCCAAATGGAAATATTGTCTCTTTCTCAAGCAAGTAAATTGTTTAAAATATAGATATTTACAAAAAAAAACTGAGCTGTTGCGCTTCCGAGGAAAGGCGCCTCAGGTGTGTTGAGTAACGCTCAACATATTATATATGATTAATTGCCAACAAAATATGAGATCAATAAAACTACTCACTTCTTATAAAGCAAAATATTTCAGAGCTGAATTATTTTTCTTCTTCAATAAATTCGAGACATGGCATAACTAATTCTATAAAAGTATCAGTTTTTTCGTCATAAAAACCCAAAGGTAAACCTTTTTTTTTATTTCTAATAGCACAACTTGCAATTGTCATCGCATTATCAAAAAGATCTTTAAGAGTTCTTAGTCCCATATCGTCTCTCATGTTTTCTAATTGCTCTTTTCTTTCCTCTGTTACGTCGATCTGAATTCGTTTCATATTTCGGCTCCTTTATGTGAGGGTATAAGCTGTTTAATAATATGTATACAATGAGTATAATATGAGTATTAAAACATATTGTCAAGCATTCTCATCATATAATTTTTTGATAGCGATTTTTGTTAACGGGCTGTCGTAATTTCTTCTTTGTTTAGGGTTAAGCTGCTTTTCTCTTGATAGTAGCTCCTTTTGTTCTGTATCAGGTAAGTTTAGAAACCATAGCTCGGCCTGTATTGTACGGTTTTGTTCACGTTTTTCTTTTAGTAATTTCAATTGTCTGCTTTGTTCTTGAAGTATCTTTTCTTCTTCTTCGAGATCTAATTCAATTTTGGTTTTATAGTTTGTCGGTTTTGTATATACGCCACCAAGATTGTTTAAAGCACCTTCAAACCAGCTGACCGGATTTTTTGTGGTGATTATTTTTTCTTTGCCATTGTAAATCAAATCGAACTGGGCAAAGCATAACGATTGAAGTATTTGAACTTCTGAGACTGGAAATTTGATCAACCAGTTGTCGATTTTTTTCAAGGTCAAATTACACTCACGCCAATAAGATAATTCAGTTTCGTTTTCAAATTTTGAAATTCCAGTAGTAGTTAGTTTTATAAAACTACTACTACTTATATAAGAGGTTTGGGGTTGTTCACTTGATCTCTCAACCACTTGCTCACTTACCCTCTTGATCTCTCGACCACTTGACCACTGTACCACTTGATCTGTTTCATCAATACCGGACGCACCAAAAAGAGAAACGCATTTTTCAAGTTTTACAGTGCAGGTAGAACCCTGTTTGATTCCATCATTTATACTTCTGGGCTTATCAATGTAACCCTTTCTTACAAGAGACTTTATTCTGTTCCTGACGTTAGGTTCTGTCATAGTAGGGTTTAACAGAGCTCCTATTGAAATTCCTTTTTTACTTTGAACTTTGAAAGGTCTGTTGAAATAAATAAAATGAAGCACCTGAAATTGTTCTAAAGTTAAATCATCCGGTTTTTTTTCAAGAACGAAATCAGGGCCATTTATGCATGGCACTTGATCTGTTGATCTCTCGACCTCTTGCTCACTTATCCTGTTAACCTCTTGGCCACTCGATCTCTCGACCACTTGACTATGCGTTCGATCACTTGGTCTCTCAACCTCTCGATTAAGCGATCGCTTAGTCGACCGATCACTCGCCCTCTTGACCATTTGATTAGTCGATCGACCACTCGATCTCTCAACCACCTGTTCACTCTCATAAGGTAACTTTTTATTATTTATTGATTCTGATTTGATAATTTTAAAATTGGAAGTGTTAACCTTTTTTAACAAGTCTTTTTCAGGCTTATGTTCATCTTCATCTGTAATTATAGTATTCTTAATACGATCAGCAAGTCCTTTACGTTTTTTTTTATGATTGGGGTTGATTAACATCTATACATTCTCCTTTTTCGAGAATGTTGACATAAATTCACAAGCAAGACTTCGATATGCCGCAGCCCCACGTGAGCCTCTATCATAGGAAAAAATTGTCTTACGTGCGAATTCTGCCTGTTGAAAAGGCGTGTTGACAGGGATGGTGTTTTTGAAGATATGCTCTTGGCCAAACCGGTTTATTGCATCCTCAATAATGGCTCTGCTAATTGTCGTTCGTTTATCAACTTTGTTGATTAAAAGTTTAATGAATTGAAGATCTGGATTTCCTTTTTTCTGAATTGAGTTAATCAACTCCAGGACTTTTCTTAAACCATCCAATGAATTTGAACTTCCAGCCTCCATAGGAACAATACAGCAATCCGCTGCATATAAAGCATTTGCAACAAATACCGACAGGGTAGGGGAGCAGTCTATGAAAATGTAATCAAAATTATTAATTGCGTAATCTCTGACGGCTGTTCGCAGATAATACATACAACCCGGGTAATTCTTTGCAAAATCAAGCTCAAGGCCTGCAGTCTCTTCAACATTCGGAATACAATAGAGCCTTGAATGTATCGTCGGATAAATACAGTTTTTAATTAAAGGTTTTTGAGAGCATTCAATATTAGGATCATATAATTCATACAGGCTGTTTGAAACTCTAACATTATCTGGAATCAAAACTTTTGTCGTATCGCCCTGCGGATCATTATCAATCACTAGAACTTTTTTCTTCTTTATTGATAGTGCAGCACTCAGATTACTCGCTAAAGATGTTTTCCCAACTCCGCCCTTATTGTTTGAAATCGTACAAATAATTCCAGTCATGATGCCTCCCATTTTTGTTTGCGGTATAGCCGCAACCGGTTTTAAATAGTTAAAACTAAAGTTTATGTATTCCGGCAAGTTGTTATTTTTTTGATGAATTTAATTGGTAGATATGTTCATCAAGAAATTTTAACTTGCCTACTATTTATAATAGGAACCGGGTTAAATTTGTTTGTTGTAAGGTGAACATTCCCAGCTATTGTACACTCGAAGTTGAGCCTCTATAATGCAACCACTATAGAGGAAAAAACATAAGTCGAAGAAGAAAGTACGGTCGGGATTTTAAAAAAATTGCAGTTTTACTCAACCTCGAGCCCGGAAGGACAGTATCAGAAGTTTCAGAAAACATAGGGATTAGGTAAAGACTTTTATACCGCTGGCGACGTGAATACCAGAACCCAAATGAAAAACCTATTTTTCCTAGAAAAAGAAAAGAATCCCTAACCGCAGAAGAAAAACGTATAAAAGAGTTTGAAAAAAAGCTCCGTGATACAGAGCTGGAGCGGGATATACTAAAAAAAAAACTGTTCTGGACATTTTTAGCATAGCACCGAAATGAAATACCAATTTAATAGAAATCATCGCTATCAGTTTATGGTGAAGAAAATGTGCCTTGTATTTGAAATATTTGTGAGTGGTTATTATCATTGGAGAAGACGAAAGTTGTCTTTAAAGGCAATAAAGAAAAACCAGTTAAAGAACGTATTTTGAAATTGTATTTTGAGCATAATGGAATAGCTGGAAGCTCTATGATTACAGCTGGTTTAAAAGAAAAAGACTTATCCAATGCAATCCCTAATACTGTTGCATCTATAATGCGTGAAATGGGGCTGAACTGTAAAACGACTAAAAAGTTTATTTTAACAACTGATTCCAAGCATAACAAACCCGTTGCTTAAAATCTTTAGCTATTTTACCTGCTTTTTCAAACTTTTTATCTATAGTGCGAATTTAATGATAATAATTAATCCCAAGTTGAAGCTTAATAGAACTCAAAAGTTACTTGATTTGTTTTGCTTAATAATTTGCACTTGTTGAAAAATTATTGACATTAAGAGATAACCCCACTATTGATTTAGACCGATATTAAAAACTTGAATGAAGTTTTTTGTATAGGTTTCTTCTATGTTGTGGGTGTATCAGATTATTAAAGCAATGACGGTTATCGATGCTGCTTGGAAAGTGGAGTTGCCTTTCTGCAGGTTTTTCTTTTCTTATTTGATACTTTAAAATTAAATACTTAGGATGGCTCAGTCGTGAATCTGAGAATGTAGAGTGTAAAGGTAGAACCCTCAATTTTAGTATTGGGTAATAATTGTGTTCAAATTATTAATAAAAGGTTCGATTGTGTTATTTATATAAAATTCCTTTAAGGTTTAAGACTTGAGGTTTATGAGATGATTATTGAATTTGAAAAGAAAATATCTATTGAGGGATTTAACAAGTTATTCCATTCGATTAATGAAGAATCAAAGTTTAATTTATCACTAAATGATAACACTAAAAACATAAAAATTAATTTGTCTAAAGTTGAATGGATATCCGCCGAAGCTTTAACATTACTATTTGGATGGTTGAATAACATTAGACATAATAAACCGGATTGTTTTTTAGAAATAGATCTTCCAAATCCAAGTGTAATACATAATATTGATAGCTTGGAAGATTTTAAGATAAACGCTAAGCGGAGAGAAAAAAGATTGATCAGTCTATTATATGACTGGGAGATCCAAAAGAGCTGTAATTTAGCTGCAAATAGTTTAACTGGGCAAACATATATAAATAAAAAAATCGTAAAAAGAGAAAAAAAGATTACTAATAAAGATCCTAATTGGCAAAAAATTATTCCTTTCAAAGTTCTAAACACGGCAAGTTATAAAGCTAAAACTAATGTTAGAGAACATCTTAATGATCATATGAGTGATCTCTTCAACATAGAAAAAGATATTTATAAATTATTAACGAAATTTAGTACACAGACACCCTTTGACAATAAAACATTGAGTCATTTGGTTACGGTTGAATTGTTTCTAAACTCAGTCCAACATAGCGATATTGGGATTTGTAATAATATTATGTCTCAAAGCTATTTCTCAATTGTTCTCAATAATAGATTTAATAAGGAAGATATCAAAGATCAATTATATTGGAAACGTGTTGAAAGTTTATGTGAAGAATATAATTTGCCACAAAAAACTATCATTGAAGATCATTCGCCACAAATTAAAAAAGATGAGATAGAAAAACAATATAATTACCGTGTGACCAAGTTGCTAAAAAAAAATATTGAGAATGAAAGACAAAAATTAACATGGGATTTCTTTAAAAATAAAAATAAAAAGTATAAAAATATCTCATATTTAGAATTTACATATTTAGATTTTGGTATAGGGATACCTGCTACATTAAAAGAAAAATACTTAGATGATATTGAAAATGGTGATATTGAAAATCAACTTAATAAGGGACATTTTAAGTGCGCAAATATTGATACAAAAATACTTGAATATGCATGTCTGTTAAGTACATCACGGCATCCCTTTGAGGCAAATATTGAAATCCAAGATTTTGTACCGAGAGGACTATATTTCTTAGTTGATATAATTAGTAGATATCATGGACTTGTATCAATAAAAAGTGGCTATGGCGAAATCATATTTGATTTTTCTTTAAATCAAAGTATAAAAAATGCTGTCAGATATTCCTCACTAGAATACTATTTCCCAGGGACAATATATAATATCCTCATACCAGAAAAAAAAGTAACTGAAGTAGAAATAAGTGCAATAGAAAGCCCAAAAAAAACATATAAAACTCAAGAAATAAAGAGAGAATATGTCAACCTTCTTGATATTTTCAATAGGTCAGTTCAAAATCACTTGCAAAGTGAAAAAATAGATCAATATAATATAATTTTTAAAGAGCTAAACCATGTGCTTGATAAAAATAATGATAAAAAAACAGTATATTACATTGATTTTGCGGGAGTAGAACAGTCATATATTAATATTAAAATATTTCACTATTTGGCTAATACACCAAAGATAAATTCAGATGCTAATGTAGTGCTGATAAATGTGAATGATAGAGGTCTTTTACTTGAGGCTCAAAAAAGTATTGCTCAGTCGACTCCTTTTATCCATCGCCCCATTCCATGTATTTTTATTGAGAATAATAAAAAAAGTGTCGTATGGATTGGCATTAAAAATAGTGAAGACCAAGACAGACTTAATGAACTATTACGATATGAAGATGATTTTACTCTGCCAGCTAGTGATTTCCACAATCCTGAGTTGTTAAAAGGGAATATTATTGAATTGTCCTGGGTAGATAAAAATGAAAATTCGGGAAATATTAGAAAAACATTTAATATCCCTTCTTTGAATGAAATTCGATATGTGAATTGTATTTACCCAGTTGATACAATGTTAGACAGAATTGAAAATCATGAAAAATTTGGAAAAAAAAAACTATTAATTGAAAAAGAGAATACACTTTTTCTAACAGCAGGTGGTTATTATCAAAAAGAGTTTTTACAATTTTATGACCTACTTTTTGATAGTGATGAAAATGGCTATAACTATAGCTATAAAATTGCCATTGACCTTATTAATATGTGGATGTTTGATAAGGGTGACTTTCCTGAAGTTGATTTTATAATATCAGTAACACTTAGTAGTCAAATCCTTGGACGGGGAGTTCAAAAGAGGTATTGTGAGCTAAATAAGTTTAATAAGAAAGAACCGATTTTAATAAAACTTACACATTATTATGATTTTATAAATGAATATGGTTTAGAATCATTGAAAGAAAAGCCAAATTCAAAAGTTCTAATCGTTACAGATGTAATTTCTACTGGGAACTTAATCCAAAGTATATTCAAAACCATTGTCGATTATAAGAGTGAAGTTCAAGGGGTTCTGGCAATTGCCGATTGTGGGCTAAAAGGTAATAACACTCTTGATTCTTCTCTACCTGACTATCTTGAAAAGATAACTGTTTCATTACTTGATTATCCAATAGAAAAGTCAAAGGACATTAATACGTTGAGCTCAGCCTTAAATCCTGAAGTTATAAGAATAAATCCCTTATTAAATATTCCAATAACTATGGAGGAAAAAAATAGTGTTCTAAACGAATCTGTATTGCTGCCAGATTTTAATAGTGAAGTTGATTTGTTTGAAAATAATGATATTTTAATTGGGTATTTTCAAAATAATAATTCGTACCACTCATATTATTTTAATACAAAAGATATCTTTCAAAAGGAATATGGGAAAAATTTTTTAAGAAAAATATTTAATGAGTTTAATAAAAAATTTGAGAGAAAAGTAGATATACTTTTTTTACCTATGTTTTCGGGCGTTGAAAATATCAAGGATACAGAATTTAAAGATTACTTGGGGAATAGTAACTTATTTACTTATAATATGCCACGAATTGACAGTCAAAAAGGTTGGCGCTTTACTTTCCCACCAAAATTCTTGAACGAGAAAACAAAGAATAAAACGGCTTTAATTGTTGACGATGGCTCATGCTCAGGAAGTACGCTGATTCAAATGATAGATACAATAAGTTTTTTAGAGTTAGAGAGCATAGCCGTACTTTCTTTTTTTTGTCGTATTGATAGTTATCAACGGGAGTTTTTTTCGAGGCTGAATTCAATTAAAGTTAAAAAATTCAAAGATCATAGTAAGGGTGAAAATGAAATAAAATTAATAGATTGCCCAATAAAAGTGTTTTTCGGTATACAGGCTTTTATTTCACATTATCCATATGAAAAGTCCAGTAAATTTTTAGAAGAACGACAGAACATAAAAAAATTAAACAAGGGTAATGTTATCTTTGAGTTTGAAAAATTTTATAATTTAAGACAAGAAGAACTTAAGATTCAAAATTTACAGAAGGGTGTTTTAAGTAATTTTATGCCGGATTATTTTATGAATTCATCGCGAAAGGAAGTTCTAAAAATAAGAAATACCATTGGTAAGTTAGAGGGGTATTTGATTTATAAAGATTTTTTCAGAGAACTTGAAAAAATTTCTCAAGATCAGATTAAAATATTGATAGGAATAGTTATCCATGAACCACGTTTAATAACCATAATAAAGCATCTAGCACCTGAAACGTTTGTTGGCATAAAAAATTATTTAGATAAAAGCATTTTCAATGAAGAAAAATACAATATTCATTTATTAACCTTTCTAAGGTGTTATTTTCTTATTGATGCGGATCGA
>JQIA01001881.1_pt1 | contig 11245 bp, 10 predicted proteins | sample 811431 | NCBI WGS metagenome assembly JQIA01 (sample SAMN02998118, study PRJNA258478) | marine sediment metagenome | biome: marine; feature: seafloor; material: sediment; isolation source: oil-polluted sediment collected from 3 locations (0.5 km, 0.7 km and 0.9 km)... | place: USA: Gulf of Mexico ... | reverse complement strand
TGCTACTCGCTTAGGCTCGGCTGGAATGACAGAGTTCTTTTCAAGGCATATGGTTTAAAATGTGTATCAGCTAAGGCCTTGCACTAGAAGTGCATAGTTTTAACTAGCGTGCTGGAACAATAAATACAGTCATTTCAAATGTGTTATTTCTTCGTTTATCTTTTTCAAGTTAAGTATAGGAAAAACTTGTTTTGAGTCTAAGAAACTGGTTAATGAGACCAGTTTCCAATTTTCAAAATTACTTGGAAAGGGACATTCTTGCTTATTATCCACCTCAACTTTTACCGGAAGATCGGTTAATTTAATACCAATATACTGTACTATATTTTCATCCTGTTGGTAGGCAAGAATTGCAATGTATGAATAACTATCCATACTAGGGCTTTCTGATATCCATTGCCCCAAATCAATTAAAGGTATCATTAAGTCATTCCAAGTAAATACATGACAACAATATTCAGGAGCTCCAGGAATATACAACAGCTTAGTTTCAGTAAGCAAATGCACTAAAGAAAGCTCACCTATAGCACATTTTAATTCTTTGCTTAATAGTAATTTCCAAGCTGTTGTCATTATTTTGACTCTTCTAATGCTTTATACAGACCAGTAATTCTATTCATCTCAATTAATATTTTTTCTAAAGAGCTGACTATAAGCCCTTGTAACTGAGCATTTTTAGCAGCCTCTGTGTTGAATTTAAATCGTTTATATTGTCTTTTTACATTTTTTAAACCATCATTAATTTGTTGAGTATTTAAACTCGATACAGATAACTGTTTTTGAGCTTCTTCAAACTCGTTAATAGCGGTATCATAATTTAAATTGATGGCTTTATTCGTTAAACCCCATGATTTCATTAGATACAAACTGGCTATTCTTTGAGATAACATGCGTTGCCTTCCTGATAAATTTACCAAAGCATTACCAGAATTGCTTCCATCTTTTTCTAACAAAGTAACAGCTTGGTGACTCAATACCAGAAGATTTTCAATTAACCCATGCAGTTGTATAGTTGTATTTTTTTCTGGGTCTTTATTTAAATTTGCTTTTATTGGACTCCAAATCTTTTGTATAGTTGAAAGTGCATCCGTTACTTGTGTATTAGAACTAAATTCTTTCAACTCTTTTAATTGGCTATCAAATAGACTAATTGCTGAGGCTAGCTCTTTTTTTGCCAGTTGACTACGAATATTTTGTCCTATTTGACAATAGTTTTTAAGCATCCGTTGAGTTAACATTCTTTGTCTTCCAGCTTTATCAATGGCTTCAGATAAAGACACAATTGCAGCAGCAGATGCGAAAGTATACAAGAGCCCACATATCACTGCTAATATAGATATATTATATTTAATATTCATTTCATATTTCCTATGACATAAGTTTATTTAAATTATGGCAACTGTTTAAAGCTTTGCATATAAACCTGTAATTTCATTCATTTTAATTAATATTTTCTCTGTTGACTGAGCAATTAGTCCAGGAATAAACTCATCACTTTCAGTTTTGACGGTGTATTGCAACATTGAAAATTGTGTTCTTACCTTCTTTAAAGATGTGGTTATTAACTGAGTGTTTTCATCGGCATCTAAAAGCTCAGACAAAGCACCTTTAAATTCTGACATAGCTGTTTGAAAATCACTTTTAACACGTGCATTATTATAACCAAGTGCTTTTAACATATATAGATTAGCTAACCTCTGTGAGAGCATTCGTTGACGACCAGCAATATTAACTAATCGTGCAGCCGAACTAGAGGAGGCATCCTGTAAAGATAGGACTACATTATGTGATGCGATTAATAACTTTTCAGCTTCAGTTCTTAATTGTTTTGTGCCTTCTTTGCTAATGGCTCCCTGTGCCATAGGTTTAAATTTGCGCCAGATTTTATCAACTTCCATTAATCCATCGGTTATTTCGGTATTGACTTTATATTTTCTAAGTTCATCAAATTGTTCCGTAAAAAGTGATATTGCTCCATTAAGTTGTTTTTGAGCGATTTCAGATTTAACTTTTAACTGTAGCATCCCAAAAGCTTTAACAATTCTTTGAGTTAACATTCTTTGTCGACCAGCTTTATTTATGGCATCGTTCAAGTTGGTTATCTCTGCATGAACTGGAGTTAAAGAAATACACATAAATAGCAATATTAAAATAAATTTTAGTTTTTTAATGTTATTTTTGTTTTTCATGGTGTTTTACCTCATTTGATATTTTCTAAGTGAAACTAGATTTTTAATAAATAATTAAATAATAGTTCTCCAGATAATAAACACATTGGCTTATTATCGAGAACTAATATTCCGATAACTGGTATTTTTAAGTTTTTAAAACAAACTGGTAATTGATGTATAGTGATGTCTAAGTTTGTTATTATTTCAAAATAATCACAAAGTACTGAAATTTGTTTTTCATCGGATTGTGCTTTTAACTTAATTGATAATTGTCGAGATAAAGGAATTTTATCGATTTTTTGTAATCTTCCATTAAGGCACATCATAGATGTACTTTTTTGAGCTTGATCTATAGTTTCTAATTGGTCTATATCATCATGTTTTATGACAAAATTTGTGCCATCAATACTAAAGAATGATAGAATTTTTTTATTCGAATTTTGTTCTTCTTGCAACTTATTAATATGAAAGTTTTTCATTAGTGCTGCACCAATTTCTCAACACGTTCTAATAATAGATCCTCAGCATAGGGTTTACTCATATAATATTTAACCCCTGCAGCCTCAGCAAGCTCTCGGTGCCTTTCTGTTGTTCTTGATGTGATCATAATAATTGGTAAATCTTTATAATCTTTCATAGATTTAATTCTATGCGTCAGTTCTATACCATTCATACGCGGCATTTCAAGGTCAGTTAGAACAATATCTGGTTTATGTTGTTGGATTATTTCAAATGCTTGTTGCCCATCTATGGCTGTAACAACATTAAAACCTGCGTCCCTTAATAGTTGAGCCAATGTACGTCTTGCACTTAACGAGTCGTCTACTACTAATATAGTCGATAATGTATTCTCTTCTATGCTTTGATTGGTAAGCAATGAATCTGTTTTCAATTGTATAGAATATTCAGGATTGGTTAATAACTGGGTTAAATCTATAACTGGTGAAATACTGCCATCACCTAAAATTGTAGCTCCCGTGAGGAAATTACTTTTGGGAACATACCTACCTAATTTTTTAACTACAATTTCTCGCCCATCAATGACCTCTTGAACGCTGACTGCCCAATTTGTTTTTTGACTATCTTCAAGTAATAATACTGGTCTATTTTGGTTAATTTTTGTAGTTTTTGTTGGCATATTTAATAAACTTTCTATGCTTATGAATTGATATAATTTCTTACCAACAAGTAAAGCTGATTTGTTGCCAATGGTTTTAATCTGACCATCAAGTTGGTGTATTATTTGATCGATTCCTCTTCCCAATACAGTTACTACTGTCTTGTTTGCTTTAACTAAAAGAGCATGAGAAGATACCCAGGATGCAGGCAGTTGTATATTTATTTGGCACCCTAAACCAGGCGTTGAGTCTAATTTAAAACTGCCTTTCATTTTATTAATAGAGTCAGATACTGAATCCATGCCAATACCTCTACCTGATAAATGGGTGGCTTCATCTTTCGTTGTGAAGCCCGGAGTAAGTACCATTGTACCCAACTCATCATAGGGTAATTCTTCTCCTTCTTTTAACAAGCCTCGCTGAATAGCAGTATGTGTTATTTTTTCTGCATTTAACCCAATTCCATCGTCGATACAGCTGATAATCACATCATTACCTTCATTATAAAAGCTTAAGTCTATTGTTCCAGTCTCTGATTTTCCAGATGCTAGTCGTACTTCAGAGGTTTCAATGCCATGATCCACAGCATTTCTCAATAAATGCAATAATGCACCGACAAGTTCATTTAGGATTGCACCATCAATTTTGGTTTGCTCGCCTTTTATGTTTAACACACAAGATTTGCCTGTTAGTCGACTGGCTTGCCTTACACCACGTTGTAGTCGAGGGACAATAGTTTCTACTGAAATTTGTCTGGTTTTCAGTACTTCTTCTTGGTTTTCTTTGTTTAATTGGCGTTGTGCCTCAACTAATGAATTGATTTTAATAAACTGGGCATCAATTTCTTTTGTCATTGCCCTGGTATCAGTTACCATTTCCATTAATTGATTAACGCGTGAATGTACTTCATTGTATTGTTCCATTTCCAGAGAATCAAAATTGTCTTGTTTAACTCCATTTTCGTCAGGTTTGCTTGAGCCACTAATGGTAATGAGTCTTTCTAAGTCAGCCATGGATTGTTCAATAATTTGATTTTGCTTATCCAATTCAAATGACATATCAATACTGTTGCCTAATTGCTCACTTAGCTGGCCATTTAAAATGGTTGATTCTCCTGCCATCTTAAGTAAATCATCTATGGTATCACCCGATACACGTAACATGTTTGTAGTTGCCGAAATAGCTGTTGTGGTTTCTTTATTGCTATCCTTTTCTGTGATTTGTTGTGTGGATAAATTGGGTAATATGTGACTATCAACTTCAGTTTTTACTATATTATTCTGATTGTCATCTGTAGGGGTTTCAGAAATTTCTGAAGTAAGCATATTATCATCAAGGTCATTTTGTTCTATATGTGTTGCCCAATTTAGAATATCTGTAGCCACTTGCTGTAGATTCGGAGGAGCATCATCAATACCCAAAAGGGCATCGCTAACTGACTCCAAACAATCTACAGCTTCGATTAATGACTTCGATAAATTTGGTCCAGGCATGGCTTTAAATTTACTTAAAGCATCAAAAATATCTTCTATAAAATGAGTAAGATTTGCCAGTCCACGAATTCCAACTACATTTGCAGAGCCTTTGAGTGTATGCGCAATTCTTTGGGCAATTATAAGGTCTTCTGGTGAATTTTCAGAGGTCAAACGATATATTGCAGCACCAAGCTCTGAAGTTTGGCCTGGTAATTCTTGTAGTAGGCTTTCTAGCAAGTCAGGATTTATGTCATCAGGAACTTTAAGTGAAACCTCCTCAAAAGTAATGGTTTCAATTCGATTTGATTGTTTTTGATTAATTGAACTTTCTTCAATTATTAAGGACAGTAAGCCTTGTTTTAAATTATTGTATTGTTCTGGATTTAATTCAACAAACTGATTAACTGAAATAACTTCTAACATTTCTGTTGTTGTTATTTCGTTACTGGGGTCATTTAAATACTTAACAGAAAGTTCAACCCACGATTGTAATCTTTCTAACAAAACATCTATTTGTTCGGGTGTGAGTCTCTCTATTTCCTGTTGTATTACATAAGACCACGATTCTAAAGCCAATAAATCAACACTATTAAGTACAGATATTATTGTATCAATACTGCTTTTTATAGATTTTAGAGCATTTTGCCAATTTTCAATATTTTCAACATCAAACAAAGCTGCTATAGCATTTTGATTGTCATCTTGGAAATCACCAATTGCTGTTTGTAATAGCGCAAGTGTATCTGTATCAATAGAAACTTCAGAAAAATTTGGTAAATCAACACTACTTTTCTTTATTTCTAAATCATTTTCCTGTCTTTCTTCAATATAATCGATTGAGTTACAATTTGTAGCTAAACTTTCTTCTGCAACTATTTCTACTTCTTCCTCTTCTTCTATTACTTCTTCTTGCGGACACTCCATAACCAAAGGAAAACTGCTGACAAACCTAAATAAATTAACATAGTTTTGTTTACAATTGTCTATAACATAAGCATACAGCAGCGTAGGCCAATGCGATAAATTTTCCATATTGATTTCAGTTGTTTTAACTGATTGCAATTTGTTTGCAAAACTTAAGCACAAAGCTATCATTTGAGAGTTACCTAATACTTGAAAAGTTTTAGTTAACTTACCACAGTTGGCTTTTAATGCTTTAATGAAATCATCATCAACTGATTGATCTGTCACATCAGATATCAAATCAATTGTATCAAGTACAATGATTTCAATACTTTCTTTCAGTGTTGATTGTTGTTCAGAGAGATTCATAGTAACCTTATATTATCTTAATTATGGTATTATTAATAAATAGCTTTAGTTTAAGAGTTCGGCAATTTGAAAATACCAACCGAATCTACAAGTTGTTTTGCATTTTCTTGTAATTGTTCAGTATAAATTACCTGCTTTTCCAACCTATCCCTGGTTTGAATTCCCGCTTCTTGAATTTTCTGAGAACTTTCACGCAACTCAATTGTTAATGCAGCTTGTTCAATTGATTTATCTGAAATTTCACGAACTGAGTTCACAAGATCAGAGGTTGTTTTTTGAGTTTTACGCATCTGCTTACCTGAATCTTCAGCCAATTGTGTACCTTCAACAACCTGTGAAATGACTCGATTCATTATGTTTACAGTATCTGAAGTTTCAGCTTGAATATTGTTCACCATGCTTGATATTTCCGCTGTTGCTTCACGAGAGTTTTCAGCTAACTTTTGAACTTCATCCGCAACAACCGCAAAACCACGTCCAGCCTCACCAGCTGATGCAGCATGCATTGATGCATTTAATGCTAAAATATGTGTACGTTCTGCAATGTTGTTAATTAAGTTTACTGTTCCTGAAATTTCTTGAGACCTTTCTCCCAATCTTTTGATTCTTTTCTCTGTTTCATGAATTGTTTCTCGAATATTTGTAATTTTATTTACCGTATCATTTACTATGTTTAAAGCTGCATCTGTATCACTAATAGCTGTTTCAGCAATATTACTTGAATCTTTAGCTAGATTAGATATTTCATTCATTGATTTCGATGCTGAGTCAAGTTTTTCTGTGGTATGTTTTACTTCTTTTTGCTCTTCTTGTGAAACAAGATAGATCGAATCAGATTGCTCTTTTACTTGTGTGGTAGTATTTGAAACTTCATCTGATATTAGTTTTACACCTCTTAGAACCTTAGCTGTTTCTTTAGTTAATAGATTCAATGCATCACTTACAGGTCCAGTTATATCTTCAGTTACAGGAACATTGACGGTTAAATCTTTCTGACTTAATTTTGATACAGCTTGTAGTAATTTAATAACGGAATCATTAAGTTTATCATTTTCATCTTCCGATTTTACCAATTGACCAACACGTTCATCTAACAAGTTATCAAAGGCTTTGCCTAGCTCACCAATTTCATCTTCGCTGTTTAACTTAGAACGTACATCATAATTTCCTTTGTTAATATCTGTAACTACATCTTTTAGATGTGAAATTGGTTTTGTAATACCTTGGGCTAGGAAAACCAATAGTGCTATCGAAATCAAGGCAATTAAAACAATCATTACAAAAAAGAATATAGTAATTTGTTGTTTATTACTGGCCGCATCCAATTGTCCTTGTTCTAATTGTTGATTACGAACATTTGATAAATTTATTAACAAGGGTGTCATTTCTGCTACTTTACTTTCAACTATTTGAATATCTTGGTTACGTAAATTTACAGCATCAACAACCTCTTCAAAAAGACCAATATAGTTATCTAAATTCTGTCTGATATTCTCGCGTTTATCAGCCAGTAGTCCAGCAGCCTTTAGGGTAGCCTTAAAGTTGCTACTTTCATTATTTAATAATGCTGTATATTTGTTTGACTCTCTACCTAAAAAGTTTTTCTCATGTAATCTCATGGTTAACAATGAAGTCTTTAATTTGTTATTATTGATAGAAATTACCGACTCTTCTAAATTTAGTGCAGATTCATTTAGCTCTCCTTGCAATCCACTTTCATCATCAAGGCCAACTGCTACTTGATCCTCTGCTGCAGTATAAAAATTATTTTGATAAGACTCCAAAACATTGTTGAGAGAAATTAATAGATTTTTTGAGCCTTGGTCAACTAGATAAGGCTCAATACTCGTTGCATTTTTACGTGCCGATGTTAATGCTATATCGTATTTTTCTAAATATTCTAGTTGTTTATTTAACAAAAAGTTCTTTTCATGGCTACGTGCATTCAAGACATCTGTTTCAACACTATCTACAAGAGAACCAAACTGATCAAGCTTTTTCACAGCTTCGTTAGCATCATTTTGTACGCCTAGTACTGCATTATAGGCCAAAGCAATGAATAGAAATCCAACTAGCAATATTGACATAAAGGATGCAAATTTATATTTTAGGTTCAGATTTTGAAACCAGTTCATATGTATTTTCATTTTAATTTACTCTCATTGTTACAAATATTTATTTTATTATGATTTAACTAGATTAAAAAAAAGCTCTTCATAGTCAAATTCAAACCATACTTCATCATCAGCCAAATAGGCCTGTGAAACATACGGTTGTAGACGTTCATCTAAGTTTGGTTTAGAAATTTTTTCCCACTGTTGACTAATAACAATAGGGAATGATTCAAGTACAATTGCTATTGCTTCATGACGTTGGCCAAGTATTAAACCGTACTTTTGTATTTTACGTTTGGCTTTTTTATCATTTGATTCGCCCAATAAGATATTTAAATCAAACAATGGAATCATATCTCCTCGTATATTAAGAAGACCAAGCATCCACTTTGGTAAGTGCGGGAGTCGATAGGGCAGAAGATGATCTATAACTTCAGAAACTATTCCTTCTTTTATTAACAGATTAATTTTGCCTACTCTAAATCCATGTCTAACACTTTTAAAAACAGAGGCAGTATTGTCCCCAATATCTTTTGATGGAGTGTTCAGTTCTAATGCTGATGAAACAAGAATAGTTTCTGATTTTACATGATTGTCATATACAGGCATTTCAATACATCCTATTAATTTAAAGCTTCTATTTGATCTAATATTTGTTCAGAAGTGTATGGCTTTGTTATATATCCTTTTCCACCTTGCATCAATGCCCAAGCCTTATCAGCTTTTTGATTTTTACTTGTCACAAAAACAATAGGAATATCTTTAGTGTCTTCATTGTTTTGTAATTCACGACAGGCTTCATATCCATCCATATCAGGCATTACAATATCCAGGAAAATCAGGTCTGGAGACTGTTGTTGAGCTACTTCGATTGCTTTTTCACCACTATTTGCAGTGCTTACTTGATAACCTGCATTACTAACTATTTCTGTTAAGTTTTGTAACAAGACTGACGAGTCATCAACTACTAATACTTTATTTATCACTTTATTTACCTCTAATTAAATACAATTGTTTGATTTGGTTCTGATCTGGTGGGTACTCGATATTTTTTTATAATTTTACGAAACCTTGCATGTGACACGGGTTTTGTTAGATATGAATCACAACCAGCTAAAGAACCTCTTAATCTGTCAAACGGAGAAGAGCGTCCTGTTAACATCAATACTTTTGCGATATTGTTTAGTTTGCTTTTCTTTATTATTTTACAAACTTTATAACCATCTACTCCAGGCATAACTACATCAAGCAATACCAATCGATAGCTGTGTTTTTTTATGAGATCTATTGCTGCTTCTCCAGATTCTGCGAAATCAGCACTAAGATTGAAACTATTGAGTTCAATTTCAATCTGTTTACGAATGGCTGCAGAATCATCTACAACCAATACATCATGAATTCCAGTGACTGCTTTTTTGTTAGTTATAAGCATATTAGAAAATAAATTTATATTAGATTCTTCTCCAATCATTAATTCTGGAGCATAATGTAAATCATTTATAGTAACTTTATCCAGTTCATTAAGAACTCGAATGGCAATGATTGGGAATACGATACCATTTTTTTTATCTTTTATATTTTCTTTAGTACCAATCCATACAGGGATTATTGATTTAGCCATACTTGTATTTTTTATATTATTCCAATATGTAACCACATTTTGACTATTGGCATTCAATAATAATAATTGTGCATGTTTTAGCTCTTCTACATACTTATATGTACGAGATCTGCTATTTGATAGCCAACAAATACTTCTTATAACACGTAAATGAGTTTCCGTAAAACCTTTGATTGCGAGCCTAAAATGTACTTTTTCTGTATTCATGTTATGTTTTTTCCATTTTTTATATTGTCGTAATAATCGTAAAAATCGATTTAAGCGATATTTACAATATATTCTTTTTGATTTAAAATGTAAAGATATGATAACTTAAAAACTTTAAATAACGATTAAAGCGATATTTATTTTAACTTATTAGATAAATGTGACAATTATTGACAGTTTATCTATAGATATAGATTGAACAATGATTTAAAATAGATATGCAATCTATTATATCGTTATAATCGTTATTAAGAGAACAAATGTGATATAGTTACCTGTATTATACATATTAATCAATTAACTCTATTTGAAATAAAAAATCATGAAAAAGACAACTGATGAAACAATGCTTAGTCCAAGTGAAGCTGCAAAAATTTTAATGGTATCTCCTATTACTTTAAGGCAATGGGCTCAAAGAGGATTGTTACCAGCTTTTACAACATTGGGCGGACATAGGCGCTTTCGGCTACAGGATATTGAAAATTTTTTAGAAAAGAACAATTCTATAACAAATACAGCGCCTGCAAAGGAAGTAAAAATTTTAATTATTGATGATGATGAGAATATTTTACGTTTCTTGGGCTTTATGTTTAGTGACAAATCTCAAAAAACAGTTTTAGTAGAGACAGCTTCAAATGGATTTGATGGAGGATCAAAAGTTCATTCTTTTAAACCTAATTTTCTTCTATTAGATTTAAGAATGAATGGTATGGATGGATTTGAAGTTTGTCAAAATGTGAAACAAGATAAAACAACTTCAGATATTAGAATATTGACAATGACAGGTTATCCATCAAAAGAAAATACAGATAGAATTATTTCACTGGGTGCAGAAGCTTGTTTTCCAAAACCTTTAGATATTGATGCATTATTACTACACATGGAGCTAATCACTAAAGGGACTTCTGATTTAAAATAAAATTTCAGGCTTTCAGCGATCTCTAATCGAGAGTGTAAACAAATACTGAGTAACTTCAATTGTGCTAAATCAGTGACTCCTTAAATATCTATTTTTAATCCAAGGAAACATACTATCTGCAGGTATTGGCTTTTGGGTGTTGTGACATTTTTTAGATTTGCTAGATGTATCAAAAACTTGTGCTAGCATCGTATTTTCTATACCGGGATTTGGGTAATAAACCAACCTCATGTGGCTTGTCATCAATGATATAAATATCAGACTCAGCCATTGGTATTGCTCTTTAGGTTTTGTATATGTTCTGCCATTAACTTATCCATACTTAAAATATGGTTTTTTTGCCAACCT
>JQIA01001880.1_pt1 | contig 11255 bp, 8 predicted proteins | sample 811431 | NCBI WGS metagenome assembly JQIA01 (sample SAMN02998118, study PRJNA258478) | marine sediment metagenome | biome: marine; feature: seafloor; material: sediment; isolation source: oil-polluted sediment collected from 3 locations (0.5 km, 0.7 km and 0.9 km)... | place: USA: Gulf of Mexico ... | reverse complement strand
AGCTATTATTGGAGCTTACAAACTTCAATACGAATATCTAAGTACTCATTTAAAAGAATTCTACACCTATTTTGGTTCCTTCATTGATATTAAAAAAGGTTTAAATTTTTCTACAGAAAAACTGGTAACCAAGCATTTTCCAGACTTAATCTCAAGATATGTTCAGTCAACTAAAGTTAGTCCTAAAAATACATGTGATACTATTACTGAAATTGAAAATAAAGAAGATTATAAAAAAATAGAACAACCCCAGAAAAAGAAACCTCCAAAGAAAAAACAGCGACCAAATATATCAGATATTGAGATCGAAGAGTTGATATTGAAAAATGTGTTTAAGGTCAATCAAGAATAAAATAAAGTAACAGGTTAATATTCAAAAAATATAATTATACGTCAATTAAACGTATAATTTACGCATAACTATGAAAAAAGAAGAAAATTGTAAGCATTGTGGTGAAGAATTTATACCAAAACGAAAAGGTACACAAATATTTTGTTCTAATTCGTGTAGATCCAGATATTGGTATTTAAATAATTCTGAAATCAATAAAACGCCCCCATTAGATCAATTAAAAGAAGCCTTTGAAGAAAAAAATAAAAAAACTAAAATTGAAAAAATGAGCATGTCAGGAATTGGAAATGCTGCTCTTGGAACAATGGCCGCAAATGCTGCCACAGCCTTAGCTACAAAAATATTCATCCCAAATGATAACAAAGCTGCTACAAAAGGAGATATTCAAGAATTAAAAAAACTAATTAATACGCGCTACTTTGAAGTACATAATATTTCTCCTGATCCATATGGGAAAAAAGCTTATTTTGATATGTCAATGAGTAAAATTGTATATTTTGATGAGTCTCAAAAAACATTTGAATTGCCTCCCTTTGATTTATAATTATCAAATAAATATTCCTAAAATTTAAGATTATAAAAGAAAAAGCATCTCAGTTGAGATGCTTTTTAGATCTAGACGGATCTTTTATTATTATTTTAAAACTCTGTTCTCCGGTATTTTATGAAGTTTTATTTTCATTTTGTACCGTAATTTGTATATTATTTTTTTTTAAATAGTATAAAAGTTCAAGCTACAAATCATTTAGCTTATTGGCTTCTTAATAAATGAATTATTCTAAAGTTTTATATTTGTTTTTAACAGATGCGACAGAACCTTTTTAATTACTTCTGCCGTAATAATTGCTTATAAAAGTATTCAGCATATACAAACACCTCATAAAGTTCCCGAACCATGGACGCTTATTATTCTGGGGGTAATTATTATTTGGAAAGAAATCTCATACAGAATAGTCCTTAGAAAAAGTATTGAAACTAATAGCACCTCATTAAAAGCCGATGCTTGGCACCATCGAAGTGATGCAATAACTTCTGTAACTGCTTTTATTGGTATTTCCATTGCATTACTACTTGGCGAAGGGTATGAAACTGCAGACGATTGGGCAGCTCTTTTAGCTTCAGTATTTATCGTTTATAACGCTTTTTTAATTTTCAGACCAGCCTTTGGAGAATTAATGGATGAGCATTTACATGAAGATTTAATTAATGAAATTAGAAATGTAGCATGTAAAGTTGATGGTGTTTTGGATACTGAAAAATGTTTTGTAAGAAAAACTGGTATGAAATACTATGTTGATTTACATGCAATAGTTGATGCAAAGTTAACTGTTAAAGAGGGGCATCAAATATCTCATAATTTAAAAGACACACTACTTATTAAAATTCCAACTTTAGAGCAAGTTTTAATTCATATTGAACCAAACTAAAATTTACAAAAAAAAGTAGTTTTCAAAAGATTATGAAAACTACTTTTAGATATATATTTTTAAAAATGTTAGAAATTTATTAAATCTGCCGTTTCCTTTATATTTTCTTTTAATAATCTAGCTAATTCTTGATTTCCATCATTATCATTTGGATTAATTTCAATAATTCCATTACCATTGCCATCTACAGCTGTATCTAAATCAATTGAATGTAATGAATTTAAAAATTGTGAGATATCAAACTGAACCTCAAAATTGACTGTTCCGTTAGTAACTTCAATACCTGTACTTCTACCAACATCTAAATTTTCACTAGTGTCATGCCAAAACTCAAAAGGAGTTCCGTCTATAGTCCCTTCTATATAAATTGATTTATCAAACAACACATGATTACTTGACAAATCTTCATCCTTATGAAACTTAAATCGTAATTCTTTATATTTCCCATCAGGAACAAAAACATCACCTATTGTTTGAGATAAAGCATTTGAATTATTCAATAAATCTATTTGATAAGGACCTCTAAATTGAATTTCATCTGTATCTAGACTACTGCTGAGATCATCTTCATTTTTAAAAACAACATCACGTATTGATATTTGAAAATCTGTAAAAATTACATTAGTGTTATTTGTTTTGGAACTAAATATTTGCTTAGCACTAGTTGGATTTACAGAACTAATTGTTAATTGAATGCTACCTTCGCTAGGGTCATCATTTGAACAACCAATACTAATAATTAAGGAAACAACTAATAAAAATTTAAAATTACTCATAGTTTCATGTTTCTGGGTTAATAATTATATAACAATAAACTTAACAATAACCCTACCTATAGATAGGAGTTTTTTATAAAATTAGGAATATCACACCCAATTTTTATAAAATTTGCCGTTTGTTTTTTGTTAATGTACTTAACACATACAATTTTATATGTATTTATTTCTTCTAATCAATAACTTCATATATCAAAGTAATATCGTTATTAATTGTATTGATTCAATTCCGCATAGGCTCTATACATATCCCTTTTTAATTCAAGTAACTTATTGTTACTCTTATAATAAATAGAAAGCTCAAGGGTATAATTAATCAATGAAATCTCTCCGCTATCAAACGCTTTTTTTAATAATTTAGTACTATCAAAAGATTTCAATTGTATTTGATAATCATTATAATTATTATGTAGTTCAAGTGCTTTTTTATGCAAAATTCTCAAATAGTTATATAGCTTTAGTTTATTATCTATAGCTAAATTTTCTAATGCAATTGTATTTGCTTTGGAGTATTTAACACTGTTTTTATTTTCCCAAAGTGGAATTGTCAAACCGAATGAAACTCCTTGAAATTCTTCTCCACCAACAGTTTCACTCATATATCCAGCTTGAAATTTAGGTAAACTTAGTGCTTGATTAAGGCTTATTTGATGCTGGCTTATTTCAATTTCTTTTTTTAGCCAATTTAACATTGGGCTACTTTTTTCAGCCTCCAAATACCATAAACCAAAGTCAGCAGGTACCGTGTATAATTGATATTCATTATTCGAAAATTCAATATAAATACCTCCATTTAATTGAGTTAACTTTCCCAAAAAAGTATTTCTTTCAATGTTAATAGTTTCCAAATCCTTCTTTAGATTCAAAAAATTCATTTGCGCTTTGTTATATTCTAAAATACTTACTTCTCCTATCTTAAATTTCAATTCAATTCCAACTGCAATACTTCGTGCATGTGTTACTCTCTTAGAAAATTCATTTTTTAAGGCATTGCTATAAATCAAATCATAACATAATAATCGAGATTTCAGAAGTAAATCTTTACGCTTCTTTTCATATTCAAGCTCAACTCGTTCAGTTTTAAGTTTGGATATTTTATTTTTATAACTGTAGACCGTAGGAAAATCAAAGCTTTGCTTAATACTTATATCTTTCCTATTTCCAATTTGTGAAGGATTCCCCCATAAATAGTTAAATTCAAATTCAGGATTTTTCAAATATATTCCCGTTCTATTTGCTATTTTTTCAGCTTCAGCTTTTTTTCTTAAAGCAACTAGTGTTGTGTTATTTTTTTCAATCTCACCCAAAATTTCATCAACATTATTTTGAGAGAAAAGATTGGAACTAAACGCAATAAAAGCTACAAAAATTAATATTAATTGTTTCATTTCGTTGTTGTTTTTATGATTTCACGATTATTTAAAATACTATAGACAATTGGCACAATAAATATATTGAGCAAGGTTGAAGTCAGTAACCCTCCTAAAATTACTTTTGCCATTGGGCTTTGAATTTCATTTCCTGGCAAATCACCTTGTAAAACAAGAGGAATTAGAGCAAGAGCCGCAGTTAATGCCGTCATTAAAATAGCGTTTAAACGTTCTGATGAACCTTTTGTTACTGTTTCAATTAGTGAAACTCCTTGATTTTGTAATTTTTGATAATTTGAAATTAACAGAATCCCATTACGAGTTGCAATACCAAATAGAGTTATAAATCCAATTATAGCTGGGATACTTAATACCCCTGTTGTAAAATAAATTGCAAAAACTCCACCTATTAATGCCAAAGGCAAATTAAGTAAAATGATTCCTGCGAGTTTGAAATTGTTAAACTCCTTAAATAGGATTAGGAAAATAATAAAAATTGCAAGTATTGAAGTAACAAATAAAGTTTTTGAGGCAACAGCTTCACTTTCAAATTGCCCTCCATATTCTACTCTATATCCTTCCGGAAGAATGATATTTCCACTTATTCTTTTCTGAATGTCCTTAACAACACCATGTATATCACGTTCAGCAACATTTGCTGCAATAACAATTTTTCTTTGTACATTTTCTCTACTTATTGAACTTGGGCCTGTTACAGATACAATATCGGCAACTTGCTCTAAAGGTACTTTTTTTCCGTTATAAGTATCAATTAATGCAGAACGGATACCTTCAATAGACTCAGTGTAATCCTTATTAAGCCTAAGTACCAAATCAAATCTTTGTTGCCCTTCATAAATATCTGCTAGTTTTTCACCTCCAAAAGCGTTGTCTATAAAGGAATTAAATTGTTCAAGTGTTATTCCATAATAGGCCAACATATCACGATTTGCAAGAATCTGAATTTGTGGTGTTTCAACCTGTTGATCTACATTTACGTCTACCAAACCTTCAATATCAATTATAGATGCTTTTATTTGATTTCCAATGGCAAACATAGTATTCAAATCATTTCCAAAAAGTTTAATAGCAATATTTGCTCTTGTTCCAGACAGCATATGGTCAATTCTATGGCCAATAGGTTGTCCTACTGTAGCAGCTATACCAGCTATTCCACCTATAGTAGCTCTAACATCAGCCATAAACTCTTCTCGACTCCTTTCTTTAATACTAAAATTCGCATCAATTTCAGCACTATTCACTGTTTGTGAATGCTCATCTAATTCTCCTCTCCCAGTTCTTCTAGCCGTACTTTCAATTTCAACAATAGATAACAGTTCTCTTTCTATTAAATTTCCTATCCGGTTACTCTCGTCTAAAGAAGTTCCAGGTTTTGTAACAATTGATAATGTTAGAGACCCTTCATTAAATTCAGGTAAAAAGCTACGTCCCAATGTTGAAAATGATACAAGTGATACTATAAATAACCCAAGTGTTGAAAAAAGGACTATTTTTTTATGTTTCATAGACCATGAAAGTGATATCTCATAGTAGAATAACAATTTTCTAACTAACCATTTTTCTTTCTCATTTTTTTTAAGGTATTTTTCATTTGTAAGTAACAATTTAGTTAACAAAGGGGTTAATGTCATCGCTACAATTAGAGAGACAAATAAGGAAACTATAAATGAAATTCCTAATGGTTGTAACATTCTACCTTCCATTCCTGAAAGAAAAAACAAGGGTAGAAATGCTACCATTATAATTAAAGTTGCATTTAGAATTGAAGATCTAATTTCTTTTGATGCTTCGAATACAACTGTAAATGAAGTTTGCCTAAGTTCCAATGGTTTCTGTTGATTTTGCCTTAATCGTTTGTAAACATTCTCTACATCAATAATGGCGTCATCAACCAATGATCCAATTGCAATTGCCATTCCTCCTAAACTCATTGTATTTATATTTAAACCCAATGCATTTAAAACTAAGATTGCACCAAGTAAAGATAATGGAATGGCTAAAAGAGATATGATGGTAGTCCGAAAACTACCTAAAAATAGAAACAAAATAATTACTACAAAAATACCTCCCTCAATTAACGCTTTTTGAATGTTATTAACTGAAGTTTCAATAAAATCAGCTTGACGAAATATTTTAGTATCTAAAACTACATCAGGAGGTAATGTTTTTTTAAGAATTGTTAAGTTTTTTTCAATGGCCTGTGTTAATTCAAGTGTATTTGTGTTAGGCTGTTTTGAAATTGAAAGAATAACAGCAGGTGTTGCATTTTCAGAAGCATGTCCCATTTTAATAGCAGCCCCAATTTTCACATCTGCAATATCTCTAATTCTAACAGGTTTCCCGTTTATTGATTTAATATAAGTGCTCCCTAAGATTTCCAAATCCGCAGTTCTTGTAATACCTCTCACAACATATTCGTTTCCATATTGGCGCAACGCACCTCCTGTTGAATTTTGGCTTATTCCTTTAGCAACATCAACCAATTCATCCATAGAAACACCATAATATTTCATTTTTTGAGGTTCTGCTAAAATCTGATACTGTTTGTAATCTCCCCCTATAATAGTCACTTGTGAGACCCCACCAGTAGCAAGTATCAATGGTTTTACATTCCACTCGGCAATAGTTCTCAAATCCATCAAGTTTGTGCTATCCGCTTGAATTCCTATAAAGAATATTTCACCCATTATGCTTGATTGTGGAGCCAAAGTTGGCTGGCCAACTCCTATTGGCATTTGGGTAGAAACACTTATTAGTTTTTCACTAACAATCTGTCGAGCCTTAAAAATATCAGTACCCCAATCAAATTCAACCCATACAAATGAAAACCCTTGAGAAGAAACTGACCGGACTCTACGAATATCCGTTGCTCCATTAACCGAAGTTTCTATTGGTAATGTAACCAACCTTTCAACTTCTTCAGAAGCCATTCCATGAGCATCTGTCATAACAACAACTGTTGGAGATGTAAAATCTGGAAATACATCAACATCCATATTTATAGCAGTTCTCATTCCTAAAACCACTAATAACACTGAACTAAGCAAAACAATATATTTGTTCTTCAGTGAATATTTTATAATATTATCTAACATACTTAAAGGCTATTAATGATTATGACCTGAATGTGCATCAAGTGTTCCTGTTGCTTGAGCAAGTTTGATTAGCATTGCTCCTTTTGTCACAATTCTCTTGTCATGAGTAATTCCACTCAATATTTCAGTGTTTAAACCGTCTGAAACACCTACTTTCACAATTCTCTTTTCAAAAAGTTCTGGTGTTCTTTGAACATAAACAAAGAAAACTCCTTGTTCTTCTATTAACGAAGAATTAGGGATTGTTAACGCTTTAGTATTTGTAAGCGTTTTTAAATACAACTCAACAAAACCACCCGATACAAACGAACCTTTGTTATCAATTTGTAAACTAACTGGAATTAAATAATTATCATTATTTGTGTTTTTTCCAAACGATAGAATTTTTCCATTCAACTGTTCAAGTGTATAGGTTTTATTGTTATATAAAGTTCTAATAGTTGCAGAATTTATCATCCCTAAAATGGATGCATATTTTTGCTGTACTTCACTTTGCAATAGTAATGTTTTGTTTTGTGAGATCATCACAATAGGCTGACCTGCTTCAACATACTGTCCATTTTGAACAAAAAGTTGTTTCACATATCCATTCATTGAACTTTTAACATTTTGACCTAAAGAAGTGAAATTTTTATTTAGATTGTCATAAGAGACCTTCGCATTATCATATTTGTTTTTTGCTTCAAGTAGTTTTTTCTCTGAAACTATTTTGTCCTTCACAAGTTCCGATAATCTTTCATAATCTAATTTAGCTTTATTAAAGTTATTTAGAGCATCAGAAAAACGAACGGAAGCATTATTAGTTGCCAAACCATTTCCTGAGATAGAAAATAAAACATGACCGTTTGACACCCTTTTTCCTTCCAATACATTATCAGCTCTAAGCATTACGATGCCGTTTGTCTTAGCAGAAATCAAAATTTCGTCGCCTGGTACAGATTGAACTTGAGCCACTGTTTTAATAACTTGTCCAAAAGGCTCAATTGTTGGAAGTGCAGTAGCAAAATCAACTTTCCAAGATTGTTCTTTAGTAAATGCAATTGCGTTTGCTGTTGATACAACAAGATCTTCAGCCGTATGTATTGCGTCATGTTCATCTGCAAAAACACGCACATTAGAAGCTGTTAATTGAAATGTACCTTTATCATTTGAAATATCAAATATTAATTTTCCAATACCAGTTGTTTCAGGTTTAATGTAAAAGCTATAAATTCCTTTTCGTGTTGGTTTGTCAAGGGTTTGGATTGTTTCTATACCATTTACAATAAGACGTATGGTTATACTTCCAATTTCTAATGCCTTAAAACTTTGCAAGTGTGAAAAATGTGATAAAATATTTGACGTTTTACCAGTTATAAATGGGTCTGATTCTGCAAAAAGTTCAAATTCATTGCTATAAGCTGTAATTTGAATTTTTACATCATCATGGTGTGATTCTTGAGCTTCAGGAGTTGGATTGTTAGTACAATTTGCTAATAATAAAGCAAGTACTACAACTAAAATTATATTAATTTTCATTATAAATATTGTTTAAACTTTAATAAATGTTATCATTTGACTGTTTCATTCTTCACACAAAATGCTTCAAGAATGAATTCAAAAAAAATAAAATTTAAACAATTGGAGGCCCACGTAAAGAAAATGCACCTTTATTTAATTGTGAAGTTAGTAGTAACGGTATACGGTAATTTAAATATCCCTTATCTGATGGTTCATAAAATTCAATAGAACTTATTCCAAATAAAGAATTAGTATTTAATTGTTTTACTAGTTCTGGGGAATTTAGCTGACTTCTATATTTAAAATAAAAATCTTGAGTTACAAATAAATGACAATGTTCAGGAATATCATGTTCTTCGCCCAATGAATTGTTATGCTCATTACTATGAGCATGCTCTATCTTTAACTCACTATGGACGTTATCATTGTTGTCTAATGCATCATGATGATGATGAATAATAATAGAATGACCCAGCAATATAATATTGGCTATTAGAATAAAAAATATTGCTGTTAATCGCTTAAACATTATTAAAATATTTGTGCAAATATAATACTTATTCTTAAATTTAATGTACACCATTATGGACGGTTCTGTCGCATCTAAGGTAAGCAAAAATTAAATCATATATATTTACTACAAAAAGATGTTCAAAGGTCACTGCTTCCCCAAATCAATTATAAAACATTACTTTTCTACCAAAATAATGGTGTTCTCTTTTTTTCAGAGTATTTATCTTTTAACCCTAAATCAAAAGCTAAACTAATTTCATGAGAACCGTTATTATAGTTCCCTAAATTATTAGTTAAACTATCATAAGAATATCCAACTTTTAATAGGTCACTTACTCTTACTTGAAATAATCCTGAGATAGATTCATCAAATCTGTGTGATAAGCCAAACTCTAATCTGTTGTTCCATAAAATACTTGCAGAGACATCTGTTGATAATGGACTTCCATCAACTGCTCTTAACATAAAAGATGGTCTTAATCTAAAATCATTCCCTAAATCTACTACATAACCTGCTGATAAATAGAAAACCATATTATCAATTGATGTAGTACTCGTACTATTATTTGTTCCATCGTAGTGTTTAGTTTCTAATAAATTTACTGTTGACAAACTTGCATAGAACTTATCTGTATAATACAATACTCCAACACCTAAATTAGGGTTAAAATTGTCTATATTTTCACTTAATGCTGTATCATCAATAATGCCCAACTCTTGAAAGTTTACATTTAGAAAGCTTCCTCCTGCTTTGAGCCCGAATGATAGCATTGCTGTTTCTGATACTTGCAATGCATAAGAGAAATCTGCATAGATTTCAGTATTGTTCCATATAAATACTTTATCATGAACTACAGATAATCCTAATCCTACATTCTTTCCAGCTAATCCGTGCATAGAAAAAGTTTGAGTTTCTGGAGAACCTGCTTCACCCGCCCATTGACTTCTAATATTAGCTACAGCAGTTAAATGACCATTGCTTCCTGAATACGCAGGGTTAATTAAATTAAAATTATTGTAATACTGCGTATACAATGGCTCTTGCTGACTATAACTTTGTAAACCTACAAATACAAAGAATACGATTATCATGTTTTTTATAATAAGTTTCATTTTTTATTATTTCTTTTAATAATTAATATAAATCCATCCTTTGTAAACTTTATTGTAACCTACTGTTAAAACATAGAAATACGGGCCTGCCGGTAGCTTCTCGTCTTCATTGAAAACATTTTGTCCTCTGGCAAAACCATCCCAATCGTTTTGGTAGAATTGTGAATAGTACACTTTGTTTCCCCAACGGTTGTAAACTTCTAATTGATTGTCTCCATGTTGAGCCAAGCCTGCAATGATAAATGTATCTCTTATTCCATCTCCATTTGGTGAGAAACCTTTTGGAAAATATAATTCTGATTCATCACAAATATCACCCACTCCATTAAAATCTACATCATCCTGATCTGGGTTAAAGGTTCTTTCACAATTGTCTAGTTCATTCACTACATCATCACCATCCATATCATCATCACAATAATCTGCAATTAAATCACCATCTATATCATTTGCTGAAACTGTTACTATAGCTGTTTCTGATGCGATGTTCCCATTCACATCTAATACTGTTAATATAACCGTATAATTGCCCAATAAAGAACACTCAAATGCTGTTCTATCTAAACTCATAGAAGCAATTTCACAATTGTCAAAACTACCATTGTCTATATCTTCAATATCAATAAAGGCTTCTCCTCTACTATTTAACGATACAGTCACATCTTGTGTAATTACAACTGGTGAAATATGATCTTCAATAGTAACAACTGTTGTAGCCGTTCCAGTATTTCCATGGATATCTGTTACTGATAATGTAACCGTATTTTCTCCTACATTGCTACAATCAAATGTGTACATATCTAAAGTGTAGCTCTCAATTCCACAAGCATCAGTACTCCCATTTTCAATGTCTTCAACATCAATAGTAAGTGTATTTCCTTCTTCATCTAACTGTAATGTAAATGGTGTAACGGTAACTATATTTGGTGCAATATTATCTTCAATATTTACAACTGCTGTAGCAGAACTACTATTTTCATGAATATCTGCTACTGTTAATGTAACTGTATTTTCACCTACATCACTACAATCAAATGCTGTTACATCTAAACTCATTGTAGCAATTCCACAATTATCTGATGAACTAT
>JQIA01001879.1_pt1 | contig 11256 bp, 6 predicted proteins | sample 811431 | NCBI WGS metagenome assembly JQIA01 (sample SAMN02998118, study PRJNA258478) | marine sediment metagenome | biome: marine; feature: seafloor; material: sediment; isolation source: oil-polluted sediment collected from 3 locations (0.5 km, 0.7 km and 0.9 km)... | place: USA: Gulf of Mexico ... | reverse complement strand
AGGTAGCATTTTTACTGCAACAGAATTGGTAAAAAACAACACCATTGTAGCCATCAATACAAAGAAAGTTCCTCCTAAAAATGCCCATCTTATCTTTTTATTTTCTAATAAAGGTCTTTCAAACTTGTTGTAAATTTTATAAATAAAAGTTTCTTCTAATGGTTTTTCAACCTTCTCTTCGCCTCCTTTTTTATCTTTTTCTCTTAAGAAAATATATCCTAAATAAGGTGTAATGGTTAAAGCTACAAATAATGACAAAATCATTGCAATTGATGCTCCTATTGGCATTGGCGCCATATAAGGCCCCATTAAACCAGATACAAAAGCCATTGGTAAAACAGAAGCAATTACAGTAAACGTTGCTAAAATTGTTGGGTTACCAACTTCATTAATTGCATATAAAGCAGCTTGTTTAAAAGGCAAGCGTTTCATTTTAAAATGCCTGTGCATATTTTCTGCAATAATAATAGAATCATCAACCACAATACCAGTAACAAAAACCAATGCAAAAAGTGTAATTCTGTTTAATGTGTAATCTAACATGTAATAACTTAACAATGTTAAAGCAAATGTAATTGGTACAGATAAAAACACAACCAATCCACCACGCCAACCCATTGCTAGCATTACCACTAAAGTAACTGCAAAGATAGAACCAATAAGGTGCCACAATAATTCCGATACTTTATGAGATGCTGTTTCTCCGTAATTTCTGGTAACTTCTACGTGAACATCATCTGGAATTAAAGTAGTACGTAAATGTGCTACTTTATCTAAAATTAATTCCGAAATTTTCATCGCATCTGCACCTTTTCTTTTAGCAACAGAAATAGTCACTGCAGGATATTCAGATTTGTATGTTTGAGATTTATCACTTGCTTGCCCAAAACCTAAAGACACATAATTCTGAGGAATTTCTGGTCCATCAACAATAGCTGCAATCTGTTTTAAATAAATAGGTTGATTTTGTTGAACACCGACTACTAAATTCTCAACATCAGTTACAGATGCTAAAAACTTACCTGTACTCACCAAGAATTCTGTATCATTTTTATCAAAACTACCAGAACTTAATTGCGTGTTATTGACTTTTATCATTTGAGAAACCAACAAAAAATCCAATCCACTAGAAGCTAATTTATCTTTGTCTAAAACCACTCTTAACTGGCGATTTCTTCCTCCAATTTTATGCGTAATAGAAACATCATTTATTTTCTTAATCTCAGTTTCTAATTCTTGCCCCATTTGGCTTAATTGATAATCGCTGTAGTTTTCACTCCACAAAGTTAACCCCAACATTGGCACATCATCAATAGCACGTGTTTTAACCAACGGAAACGTAACGCCAGCTGGCATTTGATCCATATGTTTGTTAATTTCATTGTATAATTTCACGAAAGAACGCTCAATATCTTCGCCCACATAAAACTGTACAATTACCATTGCTTTTTCGTTCATTGCAGTAGCATACACATACTCAACACCTTTAATATTTGAGATTAATTTCTCTAAAGGTTTTACAACTCTCGTTTCTACTTCTGTAGGACTTGCACCTGGATAACCAACAAAAATATCTGCCATTGGCACATCAATTTGTGGTTCTTCTTCTCTCGGAATCAAAAACGAAGCATACACACCAACAACCATAAAAACGACCATTAGCAACACCGTAAGTTTCGATCCTATAAAGACTTTTGCAATCTTACCAGCTAAACCTTCTTTCATATTATTAATATTTTGGGCGTTTTAACAGGCTATCCGTTTCAATCTTTTTTCTTGTGCTGAATTAATTTCAGCATCTTTCTACTTAAGCTTTCTGCTCTTTTAAAAGAGATACTGAAACAAGTTCAGCATAAAAAAAAGGATTTCCACTTCTATCCTTAACGCGATAATTCTTGACTATTATTTTATTTTACTGATAACTGCAACTGCTTACTGTTAACTGATGACTGTTTTACTGAATACTAATTTTAGCTCCGTTAAATAATTTTCCATCCGCAGAAACGATATAAGATTCATCAGCATTTAAACCTGATAAAACGGCAACATTGTTTCCATAAACTCTTCCTAAACGCAACCAACGCAATAGTGCCGTATTACTTTCACTTACAGTATAAACACCAGATAATTGACCATTTTTTACAATTACTTCTGTAGGAATTAAAACCAACGACGATTTTACTTTTTCTTCTAAAGGAAACTGAACTGTAGAAAACATACCAGATAAAATAGGAACATCTGTTTTATCTAAATTTATTTTTACTAAATATTGTCCTCCAGTATTTTTAGCAGAAGAACTTACTTCGCTAACTTTTCCTTTCAAGATTTTATCCAAAGATTTTACCAAAACATTTACTGACGTTCCTTTCTTAATTTTAGAAATTTCAGTTTCTGGCACCATTGCAATTACTTCAAACACTTTAGGTGTTTCTAAACTAATTAAAGGCATTCCTGGGTTTGCCATATCTCCTTTTTCTACGTTTTTACTAGTAATTACACCATTAAAAGGTGCCTTAATATTAGAATATGCAAACTGAGCATTAATTTCGTTTTTCATTTGATTTGCAGATTCTAAACCCGCTTTTGCTATTTCGTAATTTGCTGTCATATCATCCATTTCTTTTTGGGTAACACTACTACTCGCAAATAAATTCTTAAAACGTTTGTAGTTTTTTTCTGCATTGTTAAAAGCAGTTTCAGCTTGTGTAACACCTGCATTTACTTGTCCTTTTTTAGCTTGTAAATCCGTATTATTTATAGAAACTAACAACTGTCCTTTTCTAACTTTATCACCAACATTTACGTGTACTTTTCTAACGTAACCCATCATTCTTGTGCTTAAATCTGCACTGTTAGATGCTTGAATTTTTCCACTTACAGATAAAAACTGGCTATCACCATTTATTGCAACTTTACGTACTGTAATTTTAATTGCAGGTGTAGTATCTTTTACTGCTTTTTTCTCTTCATTTCCACAACTGCTCATAAATAATGATGCAGTTATTACTGCGATTATGTAGATATATTTTTTCATTTTTTTTATTTATTTTTTAAACTGATAACTGTGACTTATTTTATTAAGGTCTCGACTCCGCTCGACCAGACAACTTTTTTACTTTAAGTTTATTTTACTGAATACAGCAACTGCTGACTCTCTTATTCTTTAGTTAAAAACTCTAAATACCTTTGTGTAAAATTGTATTCGAAAATTGTTTGATAATATTCTAATTGCTTTTGAGCAAATTGAGTTTCCGCTATTAATAAATCGGATGTTTTTTCTAAACCTTCTTTAAATCTATTTTTTCTGATTCTTAAAGATTCTTCAGATTGTTGCACTGCTAAATCTGTTAATTCTAATCTGTTTTTTGCATCAATCAACTGGCGTTTTACTTTATTCAATTCTAAATTACTTTTAGAAACATATTGATTGTATTCTAACTTAGACTTCTCAAATTCAGCTTTACTTTTTTGTTCTTTTCCAAAACGTTTAGAACCTTTAAAAATATCCCAACTTAATTGTGCTCCAATTAAATATCCGTTTGCATTTCCTTGAAACAATTTGTTGTCATACATCTCATAACTTCCAAATGCATTTAAACGTGGTAGAAAAGCCATTTTATCAGCTTTATTCATTGCTTCATAACCTTTAGACGCTAAGTGCATCGCTTTAATATCCGATCTATTTTTAGAAATCGTTTTGTTATCAATATGAATACTAGAAACCGTTAAACTTTCTGTTGGTTGATAAACAACATAGCTTTTATCATCCATTAAAAAAGACAAATAATTAGACGCATTTTGCACATTACTTTTTGCTGTTTGCAACTGGTTTTTAACTTCTGTAACTCGTATTTCAACATTTAAAACATCAGCTCGCTGTAAAAAACCTTGTTTAAAACTATTATCCGCCATTTTTTTATTTGACTTCGCAGCTTCTAAAGCTTTTTCTAAAACAGCAACTCCTTTATATGCTAACTGTAATTGCATGTATGCTTTTTCAACCTCAAAAACTAAATAGTCTTGTGTACGCACTGTTTTTAAAGACATTGCTTCCATTTTAGATTTCGCTGCTTTTCTTTGATAAAAGCCATCTAAGTTTATTAATGGTTGCTGAATTTCTACTTTCGTTGCAAAATTTCTAGTTGTTGTTGGATCATTTAACAATGCTGGATTAAAATCATTTTGTGTTAAGATTCCTTGATTTAATTTAGACCCAAAAGCCATTAAAGGATTTGTTGTTGAAATACCTGTATGACTTGCTGTAATATTTGGTAAAAACACTGCATTAGTTTGTTTATAGTCAGCTTTTGCAGCATTAAACTCTTCCACAGAAATTTTAATTGTCAAATTCTTCTTAGAAACTCGACTTAAGACCTCTACTTTTGAAATGGGTTTTATCTCTTGTGCTTGTAAAAACAATGTACTTGCAAATAAAGAGAGTATAGATATGTATATTGTATTTTTCATGTATTCTATTATCTACCACAAAAGTAAGTTGAGAATAAATGATGGTTTGTAACTTATGTTACATGTTATAAAACAAAAAAAGAGAGCATAAAGCTCTCATTTTTTCAAGATATCGAAACCAACCAACATCTTACTAACCAACCAAAACTGATAACCACATCAGTTTAATTTTCTATATTTTATATCTATATAAATGTCTAAATCAATAATATATGTAAAGATAAAATTAACAAGAAAACCTCAGTGTAACTTAAGTTACATAAGGGGAATTAAAATGTATTTAACATTTTTTTACACAAAAAAAGCTAAAGTATTTAATCCAATCAGATTTTATTTTTTATGTTTTGTAGTCTATCAAAAAACAACATTCATAAAGAATTGATAGGCAAGGTTTTTTGTTATTTACTCTTATTAAAATCTAAATCCAATACATTAAAATTATTTGCAGCTTTAACTAATAAGGTTGAGCCAATAGTTTCAAATAAGTAATTTGTTTTGAGTACAAACTCAGCTTGTTTTTCAATTTTATAATTAGGGATACCAACTAAAGTTAAATCTGTAGATTTTGAATATTTTTTTATTAAATCATAAAAGGGTGTTTGATCTACAACATTTGCTACAATTACAATTTCTACAATTACTCTAAGATCTTCAACAAGTTTCGCTATTTTTGTTTTAATAACCTCTGGATTAACGCCATTATAATCAACAAATAAAACCCGTATAGACGTTTTATCCCACTTTGGTGATGCAATAATAAAACGAGCAATATTCAGCATCATTTCTGCATTCTTACTATCTGTTTCTCGCCACCATAAATCTATGGTTTGGTAATTTCCGAATTTTGCAGTTCTATCAAAATCTAAATACAGCAAATTATAATCTAAATACAATAATGTCTCCGTCATTTCTGCATACTCAGAAGAACCTTCAAGACCTTTTGGCCAACCCATCATAATGGTGTTAGGTTCCACTCCAGAAAAACCAAAAGTAGTCGCTATGTTTGTAATTCCTTTATATAAATTGTCAACTTTTATTTGTCTTGCAAAAATCCCTAGATCATTATAGATATCCTCTCTAACAATTTGTTCTGTCTTTTTTAAAGGAATTTTATTCTCTTTATCAACGATTAGTTTAAAATTAGTAACGACTCCTGTTTTACCCGAAACAGCTTTACTTAGTTCTAATAAATACGATTGATGTTCACTTTTACCACTAAAAAGAATCACATTCGGATTCCAATTTGAATTAATGTCGTGCTTGGTATCAATCTTCATTAACCCTTTGTTTACAACGTTTTCCCAAACGCTTTTCCAGATATCAGTAGATTTTATTTTCACTTCTTTTCTTTCTAACATAAAATACAACCCACTAATTACTGCTAAAGAGCCTATCATAGCCATCATATCTAATTTAAACATAACCCCAAAACATGCCACAAAACCAACCAATCCAATCCATCTTTTAATTTTAAATGTGGGTTGAAAATCTGGGTTTGCCCAACTTTCTAAAAAATAGGAAAGATTAATAAACCCATAAGCTGTTAAATAAAACATAGAAACAACACGAGCAATAACATCTAATTCACCAATCAAGATTCCTGCTTCAGCTATTAAAAACACAAGCAATAAGGCGTTTACTGGTTCATTATTTTCACCTCTACCTTTGGCAAAAAAACGAGGAGTTACTTTATCAACAGACATGGCTTGTAAAATTCTTGGTCCACCTAAAATGCCTCCTAAAGCTGATGATAATGTTGCTCCCCAAACTCCAGCAATAACTACAGGAGCAAAAAATGCAATCTTCATTAAAATATTATAATCCGATTTTAAAACCTCAGAATCTATTGTATAAGCGATAAAAACAGCCAAAACTAAATACACAATTAACCCGACTCCGATTGCAAATAAAGTACCACGAGGAATAGAACGTTTAGGATCTTCTAAATCTCCACTCATTGCAATACCAGCAGTAAAACCAGTAACAGCAGGAAAAAATACAGCAAAAACAATTTCTAAAGGAACTGAGCCTTTAGTTGCAAACAAAGGAACACTTTGTGGCGTAAAATCATGCGATCCAATAAGTATGGAAACGAGAGATAATACAATTGCCGCCAAAATAAAATATTGAGATTTTAAAGCGACAGAAGTACTTATTAATGCCAAAGCAGTTAATACTACTAGGGCAATAGTACCTGTAATTCTAAAATCATTTACTGCCATTCCTAAATCTAAATAGCTATTAAAACTTTCAGCAAAACCGATTAAATAAAGTGATATAGAAAAAGCAGTACCTACATATAAGGCGATACCAATAGAGCCCCCAATTGGAACTCCCATACTTCTGGATAAAACATAATAGATTCCACCAGCTCCAATTTTTTTATCAGTGGCAACAGAAGAAACGCTAAGACCAGTTGATATTGAAATAACATGAGCAATAACAATAATTAAAATTGTGCCCAATAAACCTGCGTTTCCAACAACCCAACCTAAACGCATATACATTATTACACCTAATATGGTTAATAATGAAGGCGTAAAAACACCTGCAAATGTTCCGAATTTTTTAGTAATTGACATTCCTTAAATGCTCATTTTTAAAATAGGCTTAAAAATAAGGATTTTAGTATTCATTCCCTTCTTTTATCAATTTAATATCTCATTAATTGGGTATTCAAAGTGATAAGTTTTAACCCTTTTAGCTATTCGTTAGTAGAAAAAATATCAAAAACAGAAATTATGAGGTTTTCTTATAACTCCAAACTGCCAATCCATTCATAACAATAGCATACATTAATGTTTTTAATAACTGTGGAAGAATATCCATAAGACCAGAACCTTTCAACATTACCATTCTCATCACCTCAACAAAATATTTTATTGGATTAAAATCGGTTATCGTTTGCGCCCATTTTGGCATACTTTCAATTGGTGTGAACAATCCGCTCATTAATATGAAAATCACCATAAAAAACCAAGCAATAAACATCGCTTGTTGTTGCGTATTTGTAAAGTTTGAAATAAACAAACCAATACCCAAAACCACCAAAATATAAATTGAAGTATAGAAATACATTAATAACAAACTACCAACCATTGGCACATTAAAAATGAGTTTTGCAATCAATAAACCAACACTTAAAATGGCTAAACCCAACACTAAAAACGGAAATAATTTTCCAATTATAAATTGACTTTTCTTAATCGGAGTTACATTAATTTGCTCTAATGTTCCTATTTCTTTTTCTCTAACAATGTTCATTCCAGAAAGGAAAAGTGTAATCATCGTAACCAATAAAACTAGAATACCAGGAACCATAAACGTTTTATAATTCAGTGTTTTATTATACCAAAAGGAAGGAATCGTAGTAATTTGTATTGGTTGACTTTGCATTTGACCAAATTGAGAAACCTCTAGTTTTAACTCTTTATTAAATCGTTGAATAATCTGAGTTACATATACATTTTCAACACCTGCTGCAGCACCATCAATTGCATTAATAGTAACGCCTAAAGCTGCTTTTTTTTCTTTTAAAAAATCTTGTTCAAAAGACAATGGGACTTCCAAAATGACATCAACTTCACCATTTAACATTGCTTGACTCGCTAATTTTTCTGAAGGAAAATCTGTTAAAACATTAAAATAAGTAGACGCATTAAATTTTTCTATTAATGCTCTAGATGTTGATGTGTGATCGTTATCTACATACCCAAACTTTATGTTTTTAACATCAAAAGTTGCAGCATTTGATAAAATTATCAACTGAATTAAAGGCAGTACAAAAATGATTGGCAACATCCCTTTATTTCTAAAGATTTGCTTAAACTCTTTTTGTATAATGTATAGAATCGTTTTCATATTATTTCCCACGATAGTGGAAATCTTTTTTTAATTTATAATCTTTTTACTAATTATCTGACTAACTACTGTAGACTGAAAACTGCTCACTTTTCACTCCAGTCTAATTTTATATTTCTTAACACTCAATCCAATAAAAAACACTGCCATTCCAAATAAAATTAAAGTCTCTTTCCACACAAATTGAAGTCCGACTCCTTTTAACATAATTGCTTTAATAATGATGATAAACCATTTGGCAGGAATAATATTACTAATTACTTGCAATGGTAAAGGCATACTTGTAATCGGAAAAATAAATCCAGAAAGTAGTATTACAGGTAGCATTAATCCCATTAAAGAAATCATCATCGCTGTTTGTTGTGTTGCAGAAATTGTTGATATTAAAATACCTAATGCCAAAGCTGTTATAATAAACAAAACACTTTCCATTCCTAATAAAAACAGACTTCCTTGAACTGGCATTTTAAAAATAAATATGCTCAGAACAATAATAACAATAGCATTAATTATAGACAGAAAAATATAAGGAAACACTTTTCCTGTAATTACTTGAATCGGTTTTAATGGTGATACTAATAAAATTTCCATAGTACCTAATTCCTTTTCTTTGGTGATGGAAATAGAAGTCATCATTGCAGAAACAAGCATTAAAATAATTGTCATAACACCAGGGACAAACATATACACGCTTTTTAATTCTGGATTGTAAACCATATGTGTTTGTGGTACAATTTGATAAACTTGCGAGACACTTTTATTCTGTTCCTTTAAATAACTTTGAAGAATGGCATTTACATAATTAGTTATCGTATTTGCAGTATTTGGATCTGTAGCATCCGTAATTACTTGTATGCTTGCATTATTTTCTTTGATAATATTCTTACTAAAATCTTTTTCAAAATTTAAAACTGCTTTTACTTTTCCTTTCTTAAAAACAACTTCTATGTCTGATTCTTTTTCAATAAATTGATTGATACTAAAGTATTTTGAAGCAGCTATTTTATTGATAATTTCTTTTGTTGTTGCATCTTTAGAATGATCTAGAATAGCAATATCAACATTATTAATTTCATTTGTAATGGCAAAACCAAACAATAAAATTTGGGCAATTGGCATTCCAAATAGAATAAACAACGAACGTCTATCTCTAAATATATGGTAGAATTCCTTTTTTATGAAGCCTATAAATCTTTTCATTTTTTTATTTTATTTCCCGCAGATTACGCAGATAAACGCAGATTTTTTAATTACGCTTTAAATTCTTATTTCTGCGTAGATCTGTGAAATCAGCGGGACACATTATCATCCTCTAGCTAATTTTAAAAACACATCATTCATATTATCAACCTTAAACTGTTCTTTTAACTTTTTTGGCGTGTCTAAAGCTTCAATTTTTCCATTTACCATTATAGAAACCCGATCGCAATATTCTGCCTCATCCATATAATGTGTCGTTACAAAAACGGTGGTTCCTTGGTGAGCTGCTTTATAAATCAATTCCCAAAATTGACGCCTTGTAATAGGATCTACTCCTCCAGTTGGTTCGTCTAAAAAAACAATTTTTGGATTGTGAATTAAAGACACAGAAAACGATAATTTTTGTTTCCATCCTAAAGGTAAAGAACCTACTAATTTATTTGCAACATCTTGCAAGCCTAATTCTTCTATTAAACTAGCTGCTTTTTCTTTGATTCGTTTTCTTGACAAACCATAAATTCCTCCAAAAAAAGTAATATTTTCTTTCACAGTTAAATCGTCATAAAGTGCAAACTTCTGACTCATATAACCAATATTTTTCTTAATTTCTTCTGCTTGTGTAAGCACATCAAAACCTGCAACAGTTGCTTTACCAGAAGAAGGAGTAGAAATACCAATTAACATTTTCATTGCAGTTGTTTTACCTGCTCCATTAGCACCTAAAAAACCAAATATTTCTCCTTTTTCAACTTCGAACGTAATTGCATTTACAGCTGTAAAATCCCCAAACATTTTGGTTAATCCTTCTACTTGTATAACTTTATTAATATTTTTCATATTATATTATTGTCTCATCGAGCGCAGTCGAGATGTCTTTATAGTTCTCGACTGCGCTCAAACTGACATCTATTTTGCTAATTCCATAAAGGTATCCTCAATCGTTGCTACTGTTCTCTCTATTTTAATATTGGATAGATTTTTAGATTCTAAATATGCTTCCAACTCCGTTGGATTAAAATCTGATCTACTATCTGTGTAATGCACAAATTCACCAAAAGGATACACACTGTGATTCGATTCAAAATCATTTAAACAATTTATTAACTGATACATATTATTTGCGCTTACGTTATAAATTTGCTTTGGAAAATGTTTTACAATAGCTTCTGGTGTATCAATTTCAAGAACTTTTCCATCTTGAATTAACGCAATTCTATCACACAAAGCAGCTTCATCCATATAAGGTGTAGAAACTAGAATTGTAATATCTTTTTGTTGCAAACGTTTCAACATTTCCCAAAATTCTTTTCTCGAAACAGGATCAACTCCAGTTGTTGGTTCATCTAAAAACAACACTTTTGGTTTATGAATTAGAGCACAACATAAAGCTAGTTTCTGCTTCATTCCACCAGATAATTTTCCTGCTCTACGATCTTTAAAAGGTTCTATTTGAACATAAATATCTTTTATTAAATCGTAATTTTCTTCAATGGTTGTTCCAAAAATAGTTGCAAAAAAATCTAAGTTCTCTTCAACAGTTAAATCTTGATACAATGAAAACTTTCCTGGCATATAGCCAACATTCTTTCTTATACTTTTATAATCTTTAATTACATCAAAACCAGCAACACTTGCTTCACCTTCATTTGCTATTAAAAGCGTAGTTAAAATTCTAAAAAGGGTTGTTTTACCTGCTCCATCAGGGCCAATTAATCCAAAAAGCTCACC
>JQIA01001878.1_pt1 | contig 11257 bp, 6 predicted proteins | sample 811431 | NCBI WGS metagenome assembly JQIA01 (sample SAMN02998118, study PRJNA258478) | marine sediment metagenome | biome: marine; feature: seafloor; material: sediment; isolation source: oil-polluted sediment collected from 3 locations (0.5 km, 0.7 km and 0.9 km)... | place: USA: Gulf of Mexico ... | reverse complement strand
TATTCTGAAATATTGAATTTCAAAAAATAACTTTTCTTTGAAATTCAAATAGTTGATACCCGCTCAATGTGAGACATGAAGAGAACCTTTACCAAAATATTTACCATAGTACTCATGGCTGTACCACGTTTTGCTTCAGCAGAGGTAACCGACACACTTCGTGGCAGGATAGGGACTGGAGCAATCATAATTGACAGTGGCAACAACCTTAACCCTAGTGGGTCAAAAAAAAGATTGGATAATCTGGATTCAAGTGCTGATCGAGAAACAACTGTACTACCAATCGTTATTCCAGCAGTAACTTGGGATGTTGGTGCGTCCGAAGGGATGAAACTCTACCTTACAACCGACCCACCGATAGAAGAAGTGGGAGGTTTTGTCTTTAACGTCGGTGCTTCGTATGGATTAGGCAAGGCGGGAATTCTTGATACTTCGGCCTTTTTTACACCTTTTGAGGAAGCGTGGGGAAATCCTTATGTTACGGGAGTTGACCGAAAAGAAACCGATACCACTAAATATGGTTTTAATGTAGGGCTGAATCGAATCATGGGTACTGGGTTTCAAGCACAGTTTGTGTATCTCAACGATGATGTGGACGAAGACGGTATAGGAGAGTTGATTCCTGAACTTGCAAGAGATGGTTCCGTCTATTCGCTGAACATAAATCATTCCTCCTCTGTTGGGAAAAACCTGGTGTTACGGCCACAGGTGAGTATTCGAAAAGGTGATTACGACGGCGAAGCGAATTCATTCATGAAATATAAAATAGATCTTGAGGCTCGATATATGACAGGTAAATGGTTGATTGTTCCCCGTGTCTCCTTCAGCCATAGTGACTTTGACGAAAAAAATCCGATTTTCGATAAAACCAGAGAAAATGACAGCTACGGTTTAAGCCTGATGACTACGTATATAGCACCGTTTAATTTCGAAAAATGGTCGATAACTGGCCTCGCGTCCGTTAGTCAAGGTGACTCAAACATTGATTTTTATGATACGGAATCCCTGACTTTTGCAGGCTTTTTGAACTACCATTTTTGAAAAGATGGACACATGAGAGGAATAAAGATGCGAAGGCATATTCAAACGAAATTCACCCTTTTAGAAACCAATAAATGTGAGGCCTGCGGAGAATGCATAAAGGCTTGCCCGAACAATGTCATTGGTATGATAGATAAAATAATTCATAAACATGCGCATATTGATAATGCTGATTTATGCATTGGATGCAAGAAATGTATCAAAGCCTGTCCACACGGTGCCCTTGCTCGTAAATAGGGCAAAAAGAGGACGTAGCACGTTTTTTGCACTTGAGGACATTGGAGTGATGATGCAGATATTTTGATTGTAAATAATGAAGGTACATCGGCGTGAGCTATAGATTTTAAAGTAAACGAGGAGAAGATAATGAAACGAATTTTGCTTATTACTGCACTTGCTCTATTGGCTTTTAGCAAGACAACACTTGCGGATAGTATCACTATTACTGTGCAAAATATAAAGTCGAGCGCAGGAAAAATAAGTTGTAGTTTATACAACCAACCTAAAGGTTTTCCTACGAAAGGGGCGAAGGTAGCTCATCAACGACTCAATGCGGACTCCAAGGGTGTTACTTGTCATTTTGACGAGCTGGCTCCTGGTACTTACGCTGCAACTGTACTCCATGACCTCAATGACAATAAGAAAATGGATAAAAATTTCTTCGGTATTCCTAGCGAAGATTGGGGGATTACAAATAATATACGCCCAAACATGCGAGCGCCTACATTTGATGAGGCCAAGTTTGAGTTAAAGACATCCATCAACATGGAGGTAAAAATAGACTCGTGACACAGATCAAGGGTATAAGCTGAGGAAAATAAGAATCTTGTGAGAAACTACAAAAACCCTGAACTCTTTTGCATAATCGCCCCTCCCAACCGGAAAGGGCGATAGATACAGCTTACCGACGGGACCAGCCCGAATAATTGCTTTTTCATCAAGCTATCTCACCAGGCACGAAGCTGGAAAAACATCACTCTGTAAACACACTCCCCTCAAAACAACACATGAAAACCTTCTTCATTTCATCCAGGGTTGGTTTTCTCGGATTTGTACCTGTGCAAGGATCATTCATTGCATTTTGGGCCATGTCATCGAGTTTGGTTTCCCATTCGTTAGGGTCAATTCCATACTCTCTAAAACTGTTTTCAATACCGACAAGTTCACGAAGTTTTTCGATCTCACGGGCAAGATCCTCGGAAGATTCTTTCCCTAAAATCTCCGATAACAATTCATATTTAGTGGTTTCTCGGCTGTTGAATCGGATGACATTGGGCATAAGAAGAGCGTTTGCGCGACCATGAGGGATATCAAACATACCACCAATCTGATGTGCTATGGAATGAACTATGCCAAGGATTGCATTGGAAAACGCCATTCCTGCAAAGCATGACGCATCGTGCATCGCCTGCCTCGCTTCAATATCGTTACCATTTTTATACGCGCGGGGTAAGTTTTCAAAAATTTTCCGGACAGAACCAATGGCTAACATATCTGTGTAAGGGCTTGCCAGTGCAGCAACCAAGGCTTCAACGTCGTGAGACAATGCATCCATACCGGTGTTTGCCGTGACATTGGCAGGCATACTCCGGGCCAACTCCCCATCCACGATAGCAATGTCAGGACAAATTTCGTAGGAAACGAGCGGATACTTGATTCCTTTGGCAGTGTCCGTAATGACTGCAACACATGTTGCTTCAGTTCCGGTTCCACTGGTGGAAGGAATCGCCACAAAGCGGGCCTTGTTTCTCAGTGGTTTGATGGTAAAGGGAACAATGATTTGCTCAAAGGTCGCTTCTGGATACTCATAGAAAACCCACATGGCTTTTCCAGCATCGATTGCAGAGCACCCCCCGAGGCCAATGATAAGATCCGGCTTCTCCTGACGAAGGAACTTCACACCCCTCATAACAGTCTCAACGGAAGGATCACTTTCAACCCCTTCAAAAACTGCGGATTCAATACCGGCCTCTTTCAACAGGTTGATGGTCTTATCAAGAAAGCCTTCGCGTTTCATTGAGCTGCCACCTGTAATGATAACGGCTTTTTTCCCAGAAACTTCTTTCAGGTTTTCCAGGGAACCAGGTCCATGAAACGTGTGTCGAGGTACAATAAAAGATGACATCTTCTTCTCCTTTTCGAGATGAGATGGAGTGTTTCTCTATCCCTGTTAATTATCAATTGTTGTTCAGAATGTGCTTGAGCTGAACCGTGCAGGGAATATAGAGGGAACAAAGAAGAAAAGAAATACCTGTTCCTGCTTAAACATTGCCTATTCGTGCCGCCAATACGCTTAATGGAGAGTAATGTGTCGATTATCAAGCCTATATGTGCTACACATGGGTGACTTGAATTCGACAACAAAGGAGGTTTTATGTCAAAAATGACAGATTTGCTGAAAGATTTGGCCGTGGAAGAACAATTCACAGACTCCAAATTACCAGGTGTTCGTTTTTTTATGTGTCATCAACATATCCCTCGTACACCTCTGGTTTACGATCCAGGAATATTCATCGTGGCACAAGGATACAAGATCGGTTATTTGGGAGACAGATTTTTTCAATACGATGCGAACAACTATCTTGTCACCTCGGTCCCTATGCCATTCGAATGCGAGACGTTTGCCAGCTCAAATGCCCCTTTTTTAGGTCTTTATATTGACATTGAGATGACAACACTTCATGAATTAATCGGAATATTACAACAGGGGAGGAATTTACCACGTGTACAAATGAGTGATGTCCCGAAAGGAGTGGGACCTGCGGGGCTCGATAAAAAAATGGAGGAAGCCGTAACGAACCTTTTGGAATGTTTGCAATCAGAGACGGAAGCAAAGATACTAGGCCCTGGACTGATTAAAGAAATCCTGTATAGGGCTCTTGGTGGTACGCAGGCACCTTCTCTTTATGCTTTAGCAGCACACGATGGAAATTTTGCAAGAATATCCCATGCGCTAAGGTCGATACACAATGATTATGGTTCTAAACTTGATGTAGAAATGCTCTCGAAGATCGCAAATATGAGTGTGTCCACTTTTCATCGGTCTTTCAAGGAAGTGACCTCGGAATCTCCTGTTCAGTATTTAAAGAAGATACGACTCAGCAAAGCAAAGGATCTTATCCTGAACGAGCAAATGAAAGTGTATATCGCTGCCGACACAGTAGGGTATGAAAGTGCTTCTCAATTTAGCCGCGAGTTCAAACGTTATTTCGGTCTTACTCCGGCTGAAATGATACGACAGAGGTGATAGGTGTTGGGGAGGAGGAGGATCAAGTCTGGACGATTTCCTGATGGGTGGAATCCAATTGATTGACCAAGGCTTTTATTTTTACACGGGTGTTACGCGAACCTCTGAGTTAAAGTGGACCCCAGAGTCAACACAGAACGCAAAATTTGCTCTACCATATCAATTCAAAGAGGTTAAAATGCTTTTTAAAGGAGCTGGATACTATAACAACAAGGTGTGAGCATGTTGAATTTACCCAATTATCATCTCAAAGAAAAGATTTCCCAAAGCCTGAGCTCAATTATTTATCGCGCTCAAAGAATTAAGGATAATAAATCCGTTGTTCTTAAAATTCTTAAAAAAGATTATCCCTCTCCTCTCGAACTCGCTCGTTATCGTCACGAATTTGATATCATAAATAACATTTCTTACTCGGGCGTCATCAAAGCCTACGGTATTGAAAAATATCAGAATACCCTTGTCCTTATTCTGGAAGATTTTGCCGGAAAATCGTTGAAAGAATTGCAGGAAAAAAAAGTATTGTCTCTGGACAAATTTTTCCCTCTGGCCCTGAAGCTTTGTACGACGCTAGCAGATATTCATGCCTCCAATGTTATCCATAAGAATATTACTCCTGAACATATCTTGCTCAATCCCGAGAGCAAGCAGCTAAAGATTATTGACTTCGGAGCTGCCAGTCTCTTGCCTTCTGAAAATACTTCTTTAGGAAATCCTGAACAGCTCAGGGGGGCGCTCTCCTACCTCTCGCCAGAGCAGACCGGACGCATCAATCGGAGCATGGATTATCGCACTGACTTGTACTCCTTGGGGATTGTTTTCTACGAGCTGTTAACAGGTCAATTGCCTTTTATTGCGTCAGATCCGCTAGAATTAATGCACCGACATATTGCTCAAATCCCCTTAGCTGTTGACCAGCTTAATGAGGAAATACCTCCTGCTCTCTCTGGTATTATTGCAAAACTTTTGGAAAAAAATGCAGAAGATCGCTATCAATCTGCTTTGGGAGTAAGAACAGATGTAGAAAAATGTAGAGAAAGGCTCGGCCATAAAAATTTTAAAAGCGTTTCTTTTACCTTAGGGGCAGAGGATTTTTCTGGGCGATTTCAAATCCCACAAAAGCTCTATGGGCGTAAGCAAGAAATTGCTATTTTATTACAATCTTTTGAGCGTGTTAGCCAAGGGGCAACCGAGATAATGTTGGTAGCTGGCTATTCAGGAGTGGGGAAAACGGCATTGGTCCATGAAATACATAAACCCATGACTGCACAACGTGGTTATTTTGCAGCTGGAAAATTTGATCAATTTCAAAAAAATATTCCTTACTTAGCAATTAAGCAGGCCTTTAATGAATTCTGTCGTTATCTGCTGATGGAAAAAGAAGCCGCCTTAACAGCATGGAAAATAATAATATTAGAAGCATTAGGAGATAATGGACAGGTTATAATTGATGTCATTCCTGATTTAGAATTAATCATCGGAAAACAGCCCCAAGTGGTAAATGTTGGTCCAACAGCAAGCCAAAATCGTTTTAATATATATTTTCTCAAATTTGTTACAGCTCTTTGTAGTAATAAGAAGCCAATTATTTTATTTATCGATGATTTACAATGGGTTGATTCTGCATCTTTGCGTTTACTTGAAAATATCATACTGAACGATGAAATTAAATACTTATTAATAATAGGAGCTTATCGTGATAACGAGGTTGATACCAGCCATCCGTTGATGATGACGATAACGGCGTTAGAAAACAGAGACTGTTTTGTAGATACAATCGAGTTAAATAATTTATCCTATTATGATGTTAATAGGATGTTGGAAGAAACTATCCAAGACAAAGGGAATAAAGTAAAAAAACTTTCTCAATTAGTCTATCTAAAGACCATGGGTAATGCATTTTTCACCCATGAATTTTTCAAATCGTTATATGAGCAAGGAATACTTTTATTTAATCAGAGCAAGAAAAAATGGAGTTGGGATCTTAAAAAAGTAAACCTCCTTGAGATGTCAGATAATGTTGTTGATCTCATGGTGAGTAAAATAGAATTATTATCAAATAAATCTCAAGATGTATTAAAAACATCCTCCTGTATTGGCAATGTTTTTGGCTTAAAAACATTATCTATAGTTTGTCAGGATTCAAGGGGAGATATATTATATGCGTTAAAAGAACCCCTTAAAGAAAGACTTGTTTTTTATCAAGGCGAGCAAAATGCAATATTAATAGAAAATGAAGAATCGTATTTTAAATTTCAGCATGATCGTATCCAGCAGGCAGCATATTCACTCATTAAGGATATTAACAAACCTGGAATTCATTTACAAATCGGAAGGTTACTGAAAAAAAACACCTCTCATGTAGAAGAAAATATTTTTGAAATAACTGATCATCTTAATATAGGCATAGAAAATATAAGAGATCCTTTAGAGCTCAATGAACTTATTCAGTTGAATTTACAAGCTGGTCAAAAGGCAAAAAAATCTACGGCATACAGCACATCTCTTAAGTATTTTTCCATTGGAATTAAATGGTTAAACGAGAAAAAGCGGTGGGAAAAAAAGTATGCTTTGACGCTGCAACTCTATCTGGAAGCAGCAGAAGCTGAGTACCTGAATACGAATTATAAACAGGCTGAAATATTCATTCAGGTTGTTTTGCAACATGCTCGTGAAGTACTGGATAAAGTTAAAGCATATGATATTACAATGCAGATGTTAATTGCTCAAAATCAGATGCAAGAGGCCATAGAAAGTGGACTGCAAATTTTAGAAATGCTCGATGTTGCTTTGGTGAGCTCTCCTCCTGAAGAAAAAGCAATAGAGGAATTCTATCAACTTCCGGAGATGGAAAAACCCGCTACGTTAGCAGCTCTGCCTATCTTGATGACTTTATTTGCACCAGCAGTTATTTCACGGCCGGCATTACTCGCTCCAATAGCTTTTACAATGGTTGAACTTTGCATCACCTATGGCAATTCTTCATTATCTGCTTTTTCATATGGATTTTATGGTACGTTACTATGCGGCGGAATGGGAGATATAGAAAAAGGATATACATTTGGCAAGCTGTCCTTGGATATGCTTGAAATATATCAATCCAAAGACACAAAATCTAAAGTAGATAACCTTTACTATGCCTTTATTGTTCATTGGAAAGAACATCCCAACATTTCAACAGAACCCCTCCGAAATGCTGTTCAAGTGGGTGTAGAAACCGGAGATATTGAGTTTGCCTGCTACAACGCTGTTAATTATTGTTTTACGCTTTTTTTAAGCGGTGAACCGCTGAAGTCTGTTGATAAAAAACAAGCTCCTTATTTACTTTTCATCCAATCCCTTAAGCAAGAATTCCAACTCTACTATGCTAAAATATGGGGGCAACTCGTTCATAATTTGAGAGGATTTGCTCCTGATAAATTATGTTTGACGGGTGACATCTTCAATGAAGATAAGATGCTGCCCGTTCTGCACGAGAATAGCAATTTCACCTCATTATTTTGTGCTTATTTAGCCAAGAGTATTCTTTGCTATTTATTTAAAAATTATCAAGATGCCATAAATAATGCTACCTTAGCCGAAAAATATGAGTCGGCAATGGTTGGTTTGATGCCTGTGGGTCAGCGACCTTTTTATCACTCCTTGGCTTTGTTGGCACAATATCCCAAAGTGTTGAAGGATGAACAAAACAAGTATTTGCTGACAGTGGAGGCTAATCAGAAAAAAATAGCTTTTTGGGCAAAGCATGCCCCTATGAATTATCAGCATAAGTATGATTTAGTTGAGGCAGAAAAAAAACGTGTGAAAGGAGAACATTGGCAAGCAGCTACCCTCTATGAACAAGCCATGAGCGGGGCCAGAGAACATGAGTATCTTCACGAAGAAGCTTTGTCCTATGAACTCGCAGCGATGTTCTACCTAAGCTGCAATATGAAAAAAATCTTTCAGACGTATCTCCGTGAAGCGTATTATACCTATTTGCAATGGGGTGCAAGAGCAAAAAATATTGATTTAGAAAAAGAATATCCTGAATTACTGCAAGCATCAGCTGGTTTGGACTTAGAATCCTCGGCAGCTCGATCGAGAGGAAATTCGATGGCCTTGGATTTAACCACGGTGATGAAAGCTTCCCAAGCGATGTCTGAAGAAATTGTCTTAAAGAAGTTACTGACAAAGATGATGCGCATTGTGATTGAAAATGCCGGAGCAGAGCGAGGAGTCTTCTTGCTGCCCCAGCAGGACAAATGGTTTGTCGAAACAGAAGGGTATATCAAGGATAACGACGTCAAAATATTGCAATCAATTGCCATTGAAGAATATCCTCAGATACCAATTCATTGTATTCATTACATCGCCCGTACCCAGGAAAATATTGTTCTTGGCCATGCTGCCCAGGAAGGGAAATTTACTCAGGACCCCTATATCATAAAACAATCTTCTAAATCGGTACTGGGTATGCCCTTGATCAATCAAGGAAAGCTCATCGCCATCCTTTATCTAGAAAATAGCCTCATAGAAGACGCTTTTACAGCTCAGAGATTAGAGATCTTAACACTGCTGTCTTCTCATATGGCTATTTCCATAGAAAAATCATTATTATACAGCAACCTAGAACATAAGGTACTTGAGCGAACCAGTGAATTGCGGCTGGAAATTGTAGAACGACAGCGGGCTGAAGAGGCTGCAAAAGTTGCCAACAAAGCCAAGAGTGATTTTCTCGCTACCATCAGCCATGAATTACGGACACCGTTGAATGCCATTCTGGGCTTTTCTCAGCTTTTAGAACGTAATCCAGCAATCGGCGAAGAGCAATTGGGAGAAATTGGCATTATTAGCCGGAGTGGTCGGCATCTTTTAAATCTGATTAACGAAGTGCTGGACATGGCAAAGATCGAGGCTGGACAAGCGATATTATATGAAAAAATCTTTGATTTTCATGTCTTTCTCCGTACAGTTGCAGAGCTTTTTTATAGTCAGGCGATCGAGAATAATTTATTTTTCGTTTTAGAAAAGGACACTGCTCTGCCTCGCTATATCAAAGGCGACGAGGGGAAATTACGACAAACCTTAATCAACCTCCTGGGCAACGCTCTTAAATTTACGAAAATAGGAGGAATTACTCTGAGAGTCAAAGCCCATGACCAGCGAATACTTCATTTTGAAGTCGAAGATACAGGTATAGGTATTGACGCTGAGCATCTCGAAAAGGTCTTTGATCCTTTTATCCAGACCACCGACGGTGCAGAAAAAATTGGCGGTACTGGCCTGGGACTTGCGATCAGTCGTCAGTTTATCCGGTTGATGGGAGGGGATATTGATATTGAAAGTAATGTCGGAACTGGAACGTTATTTCGTTTTGAAATCGCCTTTACTGAAGCTGAAGCTTGTGAGGTCAAAAGCCCTCTACCTGTACGTCAGGTTGTTGCTCTTGCCCCTGACCAGCCTTCTTTCCGTATCCTTGTCATTGAGGACATGCTGGAGAGCCGGCTGCTGCTAGTTAAACTTCTTACAACAGTTGGCTTTGAGGTGCGGGAGGCGATAAATGGCCAAGAAGGAGTGGCTCTCTTTCACTCTTGGCAACCACATCTTATCTGGATGGACATAAGTATGCCGGTCATGGACGGCTATGCAGCCACAAAAAAAATCAAAGCGGCAGAAGCCGAACAAGAAACCGTGATTATCGCTCTAAGTGCTCACGCCTTTAAGGATGAGCGGCAAAAAATCCTTGATATTGGCTGTGATGATTTCATCAGCAAACCGTACGCTGAAGAAGAGCTGTTTGCAGCCATGGAAAAACACTTGGGAGTAGTGTTTGTCTATGAGGAGCTTCAGTCAACAGAGCAATCATCTGATATACTGGCAGCAGAAAAAATTACTGCTCTGCCAAGAGAAACCAGGAGTAGCCTACTTGAGGCTGCGCTTGAACTGGACCAAAGGGGCTGCTTTACAATTCTGGAGCAGCTGCATTTGACCCATCCCGAAATTGCTTCCGTCTTGCGTACGCTGGTGGAGAACTACCAATTTGAGGAGCTTGAGAATATTTTTGAGCATACCTTAACAGAGTAATTTCACTGCGCCGCGACAAAATTCCAGAAGAGTCAGAAAACATCATCCCCATCAAAAGATGGATGACACGCAAAAAACTCCTTAAAACAAGCATTGGCCCGCAAGCGCTCCTCGTTTTGGGCGACAGCGGTGAAAAAGGTTTCGCTGCCCACAACAATGAGTTTTTGGCGAGCGCGGGTGATGGCAACGTTGAAGCGGTTGGGGTTGTTGAGAAATTCGCCCAGTACTTGATCCAGGTCGGAGCAGGTGAAGCCGAACAGGATTACCTCGCGTTCCGCACCCTGGATGCGCTCCACTGTGTCAATCAGGGGCAAGTCATCGCCGTCACCCAACAGCTCCGTCAAACGGCGGGTTATCCGGTTGTTTTGGGCTCGATGGGGCGAGATAAGCGCCAGTTGTTCCTTTTCCAGACCGTGTTTGCTCAGCAGGCGATGGGCCAGGCAGGCCATGATTTCCGCCTCCAGTATTGACTCCTGGCCGCAACCGTGATGATTGGCACGGACCAGCACCACCGGTTTTGCTGGATCGATTATCCTGTCCAGAGGGTCGTTGCTGAGCGTGCCCTTGAGCGACAACCGGGCAGCAGCATTTGCCGGGGCCGGGCGTAACCTGGAATCGTACCAAGTTCGGCTGGGGAATGCGCAAATTTCTGCATTCATCCGATAGGTCAGGTCTAAAAACACGCTCTGTTGCGGGTAGCGGCGCAGCATGACAGTGAGCAGGGAGCGACGGACCTCGCTTTCCAGAGCTTCATCATTCTTATCATCACCTTGGTGCTCAACAGAGTGGTCAATCGGTTCCTTCTCAACCGGGGCCGAACGGATTATCGGCGGCAACTGATGCACATCTCCCAGAAAAAGAAAATTCCCCTTGCCATGAACCAGGCTCAGCATGGCCTGCGGCATC
>JQIA01001877.1_pt1 | contig 11260 bp, 9 predicted proteins | sample 811431 | NCBI WGS metagenome assembly JQIA01 (sample SAMN02998118, study PRJNA258478) | marine sediment metagenome | biome: marine; feature: seafloor; material: sediment; isolation source: oil-polluted sediment collected from 3 locations (0.5 km, 0.7 km and 0.9 km)... | place: USA: Gulf of Mexico ... | reverse complement strand
CGCCGCGAATACAAAAATGATGGTAAGTGAGTAGAGGCATGCGAAAAATTGGAACAGATCAACGCAGTATCATGGGCTTGAAAAAACTTCAGCGCGCAGCCTTGGCTTTGATTATGTCGGTAGCTGCCACGGCTCCTGCATTTGCTGCTGATTGGGCAAGTGTGATTATGTATCACCGGTTTGGCGATAGCAGATATCCAACAACGAATATCTCACTTAAACAGTTTCAAGCGCATGTGACGGAATTAAAAACAGGCGGATATACGGTTCTACCTTTGGGTAAGATTGTCGATAGTTTAAAATCTGGTGAAGCGTTGCCAGATCGAACTGTGGCGCTGACAGTTGATGATGCATATCTGTCCGTTTACCAAAATGCATGGCCTATTTTAAAAGAAGCGGGCCTGCCATTTACTGTTTTTGCCTCAACGGGGCATTTGGGAAATCGACCATCTGATTATATGAGCTGGACCCAATTAAAAGAAATGCGAGATGCGGGCGTCTATATTGGGCATCACTCCGCTAGCCATTCACATTTGCCAAAATTATCCCTTGAAAAGGTTCGGGTTGAAATTGCGTCAGCCAACACAGCCTTTCAGAAAAATTTGGGATTTGTCCCAGCCCTTTTTGCGTATCCATACGGTGAGTATGGTTCGGACATTAAGAAAATTATCGCGGAATCTGGTTTCAAAGCGGCCTTTGGGCAGCAATCAGGTGTGGCATATGCCGGTCATGATAGATTTTCATTCCCTCGTTTTGCCATGAGCGAAAACTACGGCAGTATAGGACGGCTGCGTCTTGCGGCGAATGCGTTGCCCCTTCGGGTGCGAAACGTGACGCCAACAGACAATATTTTGAAGAAAAACCCGCCAGCTTTCGGATTTTCTCTGGATGAGAAGTATGAAAACCTGAAGCAACTAACCTGTTATTCCTCTAACCAATCTGGAGGAAGTGTTCCTATTCAGCGCCTAGGTGATGATCGTGTCGAGATTAGGTTAAATCGCGCCTATCAGCCGGGGCGAGGCCGAATTAATTGCACCTTGCCGGGGCCAGAGGGACGGTTTCGCTGGTTTGGCAATCTTTTCTATATTCCGCGAAAGTAAAAATAAATGATGAAACAAATGGGACGGCTTAAAAATAAATTAAAAGCAGGGCAAAAAACTGCTGCGGCCTGGATGTTTACAGGGTCGGCTGACATGGCCGAAATTATGGGCAGTGCCGGTTTTGACGCTATTATGATTGATCATGAACATGGCAGTGGTGATCTTAGATCAGCCATTGAACAACACCGGGCTATCCGATCTGTTGGAGACACAAGTATTCTTATGCGTATTCCGGTCAACGATCCCATTGAGGTGAAACGGGCGCTGGATGTTGGTATGGAAGGCATTATGTTTCCATCTGTAAATACCGCAGCCGAAGCTCAAATGGCAGTTGATGCTTGCCGGTACCCTCCGCGTGGATCTCGCGGTGCTGGTTTTGGCTGTGCCAGATCAACGGTTTACGGTAAATACGCTGAAGAATATCTGGAAAACTTTGAAGACAATGTGATGATCATTTGTCAGATTGAAACAGCAGAAGCGGTCGCTAATATCGACGAAATTGCAGCGGTTGATGGGGTGGATATGTTGTTCATCGGCCCTTATGATCTGTCAGGCAGTATAAACAAATTAGGTCAGTTTGAAGACCCAGAAGTCAAAGCACAGTTCGAACTTGCGCGGGATAAAATCAAGGCAAGTGGGAAGTGGCTTGGCTGTATTTCTAGTGGTGCCAGCCAGTCCAATGAAATGTACGCGCAGGGGTTTGATTTTCTGCTGTGCGCCGCTGAAACGGCTTTATTGTCAGCGGCTGCAGATCAGTTGTTGGCTGATTTGAAAATTTGAGCTAGGCGTTCGGGAGCGAGCGTCGTCTCTTCGAACTGACCCAGATTATTGACCCGGATTAGGGCTTGCAGGGCGTCGATATAATCGGCACCTCGTTCAGAGTATAAAACGAGAGATCCTGCAAGTTCATATCCGTTTATCACACCAAATTCACTGCGCTGGCGGGCCCGCGCGATCCTGAAATCATCATAGGCGCCAAAGCTGTTTAGGTTGGTTGCATAGGTTTCGATGGATTGAAACAACTCGTCGAACGCTTTGACTTCATACTGTTCGCCTTCAGCGCGCTCTAGGGGAACAATCCCCTCACCAGCGGACCAGACACGTTGGCCAAAAAGAGCATTACCTTCGCGGGCAAATCTTGATGTGCCCCATCCAGATTCTTCGATGCTTTGTGCGAGTGCCAGCGAAACCGGGATCGTATCAACCCGCTTGAGCAATCCTGTAAAGTCATTGGCGTTTCCGCCGTAGCGTTTGGCTAGTTTGTTAAGCCAAGTAGCCTGCTTAATAGAGAGAGAGCTTCCCTCGGCGGTGATTGTTTGTAATTTTTGAAGTTTGGCGCGATGCTTCAAAATGTCTTCATTTACTTTGAGGATCAAGGGCAGCGCCACAGATAAAAATAGGTTTTTGCGGGCGGCTACATTTTCAATATCAAGGATATCGGTTGGCATATTTTGAACAAAATGCCTCGGTACTTCTTGTCCTTGCCTGATTTGGTCAAGATCAAAAGCCATGTTGGTCAGGCTATTGGTCAGGGATACCACGGTGATTTGGTAAGGCTGTTCAATTACAGGCAGGTCACTGGGACGCAGTTGAGGCGTTGGTATGTTGAGAAGGGCCGTCTTATACATGTCAGCGGCACCCGGTATACTGGTCGGGCCAGGTTTGCCCGATAAGCTCGCATGTGCCATTTGGGAAGGATGGTCCCCAAACTCCGTTGCGGCATAAACCACAACAAGTGACAACGCGAGCAAAGTAGCTACCTTGCTGGATTTAAGAGCAGTTGTTATCTGACGCATCTCTGTTTATCGCCGCACCATTGTTAACCTGCAAATACAGGACTATTATATCACTATATTCGGTGTGTGCAACATCACCGACCTACTAAATACTGTGTTTAAATTTCAAATTTTCAAAATGAAATTCGAACGGATGCGGAATATGTATTAAGAAAGGGTTAATTGCAAGCTTTGAGTCTTGCTAATGGAATTACCAGAAGACTCAAGGAGTTAAGTTGGGCTGAAATTATTGCCTATTTCTCGGGTTTACCAAAACGGGCGAATCGAAATTTGGAAAATTACGTAACAGCGTCCAACTGACTACTGCTCATATTTCCCGGGACAACTGTAATAGGGATGGCAAATGTACCGGACATTTCACCAACAAGACTTTTGATCAGTGGGCCCGGCCCACCAGTATCTGGTGAGGCGGCTAGCACAAGAATTCGGATGTCTGGGTCTTCTTCAATAAGTGCCAACAGCTCATCTTTGATGTAACCATCACGGATAACAAATTCAGGTATCAGATTTGTATCGCTCTGAATTTCAGTGGCGAGATCTTGTAACAACTCTTCAGCGGCCTCACGGGCTTCTTCACGCATCATTTGTTCCACACCCATCCAGTGTTGGAAATCGGGTGGCTCAATGACTTTAAGCAAAATAACACCGCCGCCCACGTGCCACGCTCGGCGGCAGGCAAACCTGATTGCAGACTTACATTCCGGAGTGTCGTCAACGACAACAAGAAATTTATTCCGGCGTTTTGATGTTTGGGCGTCACCGCTCATGAAGTTTCCGTCTGTTGTTTCAAATCGCTGTTATCCTGCCATCAGAACAGTCCCTATTTCAAGAGAATGTTGCTGATTTCTTTCAGTTGCGTGCGGGCACGCAAAATATAGAAGCCCTGTACGGCAAGATGATTGGGGAATAACTGTCCATCTGTCTTGGCGTTTGAAATGACATAGGGGTCCAGCTCAACTATGGATCGGAAGCTGGATAATAACTGACCCCAGGCGTTTCCAAGTTCCCGCTCGCGGATCAGATTTTCAAAATCCACGGACATGGCTGTGAGAAGCATATAATAGGCATAGGATTGCCCTTTAAAGCCATAAAACAGGTCATCAGCTAGGAAATCGATATAAGCGCCGGAGTTTTCAGCGATATGTTTATCGATCACAGCAGTGGAAGATCCAAGGTCGAGCGCGATCCGGTCCAATGTGGCTTGCAGATTATCACCGCGCTTTTCAAAAACAGCGCGACCTTCAGACAGGCGCTTATTGTAGTTGATCAACGACTTTCGTGCTTTTTTATATTGGGTCTCAGAAGAGGCTGTCGGCAGAAGTGAAACGGTTGGGTCCCATTCAAAAACATCCGCTGGATATTGTAGAAGGCCAGCGGTAATTTGTAAATCTGGGTCTGTTTGGCTTGATCCACGGGTGCGTCCGATCTGATCTGTCAGCTCAAAACTGAAGCGCGCTAATGCAGAGATAATGCCCTGTTGGTAATTGGGCATATTATCCAAAAGCGATCCGGGCATAAAAAAGGGATCATTTGTCGTCCAAACGTTTTGAATGACTTCCCGATCGATCAAACCAGCCATCATTTCAACGGTTCGGCTACCGCCAGTAACCTCATTTTCGGTCCCTGGGGTGAATTTCACATCATCATCAATAGTGTGGACCCACATCATTCCGCCTACGTAATAAACGAAGACGAGTGCAAGAACTGTGAGTGAAATATTACGGGTGTGCCCCCTTAAATTAAGGCTCCGTCCTCGCGGGGTATCTCCGCCAGTGCCGATTTCACTCATGTCTTCATATCCTCTATTGTATAGGCAATCATAAACCTAAATGTAGGAGGGAGAGGCCTTGTTACAAGGCTTCTCCCCCGTTTGAGGGTTAGCTTACTAAAAAGCCAACTGTTTCTTTGACTTCCCGGATGACGGGTTCTGCGAGAGCCCGTGCACGTTCTGCGCCGTCTTTTAAAACCGCATCCACATGGCTGGTATCTGCCATTAAACGTTTCATCTCGGCGCCAATGGGGCCAAATTTTTCAACGGCAAGTTCAGTGAGGATTGGCTTAAAGCTTGAGAACTGGGATCCGGCGTGTTCAGCCAGAACTTCAGCTTTTGTGCAATCTGCCAATGCTGCATAAATTCCCACAAGATTTGCAGCTTCAGGACGTTCTGAGAGATCTTCCATCTTTTCAGGAAGGGGTTCTGCATCAGTTCGAGCTTTTTTCAATTTCTTGGCAATCTCGTCCGGGCCATCAGTTAGGGCAATTCTTGAGTAATCGCTTGGATCGGATTTTGACATTTTCTTGGTGCCGTCCCGCAATGACATTACGCGGGTCGCTTCCCCAAAAATCAACGGCTCTACCAGTGGGAAAGTTTCAGTCCCATAATCGTTGTTGAACTTTTGGGCGATATCACGGGTGAGTTCCAAATGTTGCTTCTGATCTTCACCAACCGGCACATGAGTGGCTTTATAGACCAAAATATCTGCGGCCATTAAAGACGGGTATGCGTAAAGACCGAGCGAAGCGTTCTCGCGATTTTTACCAGCTTTTTCTTTAAACTGGGTCATCCGGTTCAACCAGCCAAGGCGTGCAACACAGTTGAAAATCCATGCAAGCTCAGCATGAGCGGCCACATTGCTTTGGGCAAAGATTATGGATTTTTCAGGATCAACACCTGAGGCAAGGTATGCAGCGGCAACTTCACGGACATTATTTTTCAGTTGCTGCGGGTCTTGCCATACTGTGATGGCATGCATATCAACGGCACAATAGATGCATTCATAGTCGTCCTGAAGGCGGACGAAATTACGAATTGCACCTAGATAGTTACCAAGATGAAGATTACCGGTTGGCTGAACGCCAGAAAAAATACGAGACATTAAAACGCTCCTCACGCTTTGGACACGAGCCCGGTTTATCAACCCTTTGGATTGTCCGGGCGGGAGAAAAGGGAGTAGCGGTTATTGCAGGGCCAGTCATGGGCGTCAACAGCTTATGCGGACTTTCGCCGCCGGATTAGGGATTTCAATTCAGCAGGGTTTGCCGCGCCAAAGAGAACGGCCCCTATCCCGTATAAAGTGCCGCCGCCGATAACTAATAGGGTCAATCCAGAGATTTTGACCATCAAATCGTCAGAATAAATCAATCTATGAGCATAGGGCAGCGCGGCCCAAAGTCCTGCCGTCATCACCGCAGTGGCGGCGATGCTGCCAACGAGTCGTCTGCCCAGACGTTTGTCCATTGTATAATGCCCTTTGAGCAGAAGCAGAGCCAATAAAACAAGTGCATTTACCCATGCCGCCAATGATGTGGCCACAGCAATGCCCACATGGGCCAAGCTATCAATTAATAATAGGCTCAAGGCAATGTTGACAGCCATGGCAAGAATACCAATGATCACAGGGGTTTTGGTATCTTCTCGGGCGAAAAACCCGGGCGCATACACTTTTGTTAGCACATATGCCGGCAACCCGCTGGAAAAAGCGATCAAGGCGTGTGCAGTTGTCAGGCTTGCCTCAGCGCCAAACTGACCATGCTCAAACAGGACTGAGATGATGGGCAGTGCAATGACCATAAGAGCGGCGGTGGCGGGCAGAGTGAGCAACATGGAAACTTCAACGGCACGGTTCATGGTCTCGTTTGCAGGGCCATGCTCATTTGTGCGTAGTTGGCGAGACAGCAGGGGTAGCAACGCGGTTCCAATGGCAATCCCGATAACACTCAAGGGAAGTTGGTAGACCCGATCTGCATAATACAAATACGAGATTGATCCGGTGGCGAGCAGAGATGCAATTATGGTTCCCACCAAGATATTAATTTGCAGAACACCTGCGCCGATCAAACCCGGTAGCATAAGCCGAAACAAACGTTTGATTTTGGGTGTAAATCTCGGCACATGAAAGCCCGGCCAGACCCCTTCCCGTTTACAGGCGATGATCAAGAAAATCGCCTGTGCGGCCCCAGCGGCGGCGACACCCCATGCGAGAAGTAATCCTGCAGAAAAAGCGTCGTTGAACAGTTGGAAAATCAAGCAGCCGATTAAAATTATATTTAACAAAATAGGGGCCGCTGCCATGGCCGCGAATTTGTAAAAGGTATTTAAAACACCCCCAAGTAATGCCACGATTGCCATGGCGGTAAGATAGGGAAATGTGATGCGTGAGAAGGTTACGGCAAGGTCATACTGGGGGCCGCCAACCTCAAATCCTGGTGCCAAGAATTGCATGAGGAAGGGCATAAATATCATAAACAGGGTGCTAAAAATAAACAGAAACCCTGTCAAAAACCCAAGCGCGTGAGAGGCAAACTCAAGTGCTGTCAGTTTTCCGTTTTCTTCCAAGTCACGGGAAAATAGCGGAATAAAGGCTGCTGAAAACGCCCCTTCAGCAACCAGCCGTCTGAACATGTTGGGAATGCGAAAGGCAACAAAGAATGCATCGGAAATGGGGCCTGCACCTAGAACGGTGGCGATCAAAATATCGCGGATAAACCCCAGCACCCGGCTGATCATTGTAAAGCCGCCGACGGTTACAAGAGATTTAATCAGGCTCAAACTCGTTTCCCCATGATATTTGGAGATGATTTATGCGCGGCTTCTCGTGATCCCATTGCTCTTATGATCCGTTACTTGTCTTTTCAATTGCTGCTTTGGTGGCTTTTTTACGCTTTTTCTCAGGACCGGAAAGGACTTCTAATAGTTTGGCCTCAATACTTTTTAGCTTTGTCTTGTTGTTTATTTTAAGGCCAAACATGTCTTTGACGTAAAAGACGTCCACCGCCCGTTCGCCAAATGTGGAAATATGCGCGGACGATATTGTCAATGAAAGTTCAAAAAGAGCGCGGGTGAGTTCTGCAAGTAGTCCTGATCTGTCACGGCCTCGCAGTTCGATCACTGTATTGATGTTGGAGGCGACATTATTAATCAAAACCGACGAGGTCGCCTTAAAAACGCGAGTTCTGCTAGGTAGCGATGATTTTCGCCGGGCAACGAGTTCTTGATGAGCTTTGCGTTCGCCCTTCAAAGTTTCTTCAATAATAGTACGGAGTTTGTTCATCCGCCCGCCTTGGTCGTAGACATCATCTTCTGCATTTTGAATAAAAAATGTATCTAGGGCCATGCCATTGGTTGTTGTTTGAATTTTAGCATCTACAATATTGGCGCCAGAGATGGACATTGCCGCTGCAATTCGGGCAAATAGGCCCGGATGATCCGCGGTGTATACGGTGACTTCTGTGATGGCTTGGAACTCGTCACTATTGGCATGGATGGTTAGCGGCACTTCGCCGCGAGAGGCTTCTCGAATGAGTTCGGCGTGATTTTGTTGTGTTTCCAGATTGTTGGCAATCCAATAGGACTCATAAAAACGGCCCAGATGTTCTTCAATATCTGCCTCAGGCCAATCAGATAGGGCCGACCGCAGTCTTTCCTTTTGCATTTTGGCGCGCTGGGCACGTCCCTCACTCACATGGCCACCGGTTAAGGCGGTCTCGCTTGCGTAATAAAGCTCCCGCAGCAGTTGCCCTTTCCAGCCATTCCAGACGTTGGGTCCAACAGCGCGAATATCCACAACGGTCAGAATAAGAAGTAACTTCATGCGCTCTGAGCTTTGGACCAGTTTCACAAAGTCTTCAATGGTTTTGGGATCTGAAATATCGCGCTTGAATGCCACATTACTGAGCAATAGATGATGGCGCACAAGCCACGCAATGGTTTCGGTATCCGATGCGGACATTCCAAGGCGAGGACATAATTTTTCAGCGACTTCAGCGCCGAGGACAGAATGATCACCGCCGCGCCCCTTTGCAATGTCGTGCAAAAGAACAGCCATATATAAAACAGGCCGTGACAAAATTTTTGGCATTATTTTATGGCTAAGGGGATGCTCTTCGGCAAGCAATCCATCTTCGATTTGGGCCAGAATACCGATGGCCCGGATGGTATGTTCGTCCACCGTATAGACGTGATACATATCATGCTGCATTTGGGCAACGACGCGGCCAAAATCTGGAATAAAGCGGCCAAGAACACCCGCTTCATTTAACCGGCGCAGGGTGGTTTCAGGGTTCTTCCGGCTCGTCAGCATGTCCAGAAATAGCGTGTTGGCTTCTGCGTTAGTGCGCAATTTTCGGTTAATAAGTTTTAGGTTTTGCCGAATGAGACGCAGCGCATTTGGATGAACATCAAGCCCTTTCTGTTGGGCCAGATGAAACAAGCCCAGCATCTTTATGGGGTCTTGTTTGAAATCGTCATCAGACTGGACATTCAAACGCCCGCCTTCCACAAGAAAACCGCCCAATTTACGGCGAAGCAATCCAAAGGTGGGAATAGGGAGACGGCTTTTCTTTTGCTGTTCAGCCTCCAAATTGGCACAGAAAATTCGGGTCAAATCGCCAACATTTTTGGCAATTAGAAAATAATGTTTCATGAACCGCTCAACGCCAAGCGTTCCGGTGTGATCTTTATACCCTAGTCGCTTTGCAAGTTCAGATTGCACGTCAAATGTCAGGCGTTCTTCTGGTCTATTGGTCAAGTAATGCAAGTGGCAACGAACAGTTCGAAGAAAGTTTGACGATTTCGCGAAGCGGCGTCGCTCGGCATCTGTAAAGACGCCAAGGGTTTGCAATTCGGAGACGTCTGTTGTGCTATAGACAAATTTTGCAATCCAAAACAATGTCTGTAAATCCCGCAAGCCGCCCTTACCCTCTTTCATGTTGGGTTCAACCACATAACGAGAATTGCCGTATCTTGCATGGCGATCACTACGCTCTTGTAATTTGGCTTCGATAAAGGCTTTGCTGTTTCCAGAAACGATATCTTTCAGGAATTTGGTTCGCATTTCGGTGAAAAGATCCTGATCACCCCAAAGAAAACGGGCTTCTAAAAGGGCGGTTTGGATGGTGATGTCAGTTTTAGCGAGACGAATGCATTCATCGGGGTTTCGGGTTGAGTGGCCAACTTTTAAACCCAAGTCCCAAAGCATATAAAGACAGAATTCAATAACCTGCTCTGCCCATGGGGTTTGTTTGTAGGGAAACAGGAACAGCAGATCCACGTCCGAGTGCGGTGCAAGTTCACCTCGCCCATACCCACCAACAGCGACAAGAGAAAGCTTTTCTCCCGGCGTCGGATTATTAAGGGGATACACATATTGAACGGCGATATCGTAGATGGAGCGAATAATCTGGTCTATGAGGAATGCTGAGGCATACATAGACGGGCGACCTTTGTTGCTGAGCATAAATCGTTTTTGCACAACATCGCTGCCCTCTTTCATAACTTCTTTTAGAAGTGATAAAATGGCATTTCTAAATTCAAGGCCGCTAGGAGAATGTATCTCGCTCAGATCGGTAATTTTCGCGATCAGTTTTTTGCGGTCAATTATTTCTCGCCGGTTAGGTATTTTTTCCATGAACTGCTTGTCCGGTTTTTACTTCTTGCACTGAAATTAAATGCCTCGTACTGTTTTTATATCATCGCGTTGTTAATTAACAGCAACGAGTTCCTTTCACGTTGAGACCTCACACAAAATGATTATAACAGCTTTTGTAAACGGCGCCCTTTTGGGCGGCGCTCTTATTATTGCGATCGGTGCACAAAACCTGTTTGTGCTGCGCCAGGGAATGGCGAAAGACCAAGTGCTGGTTGTGGCACTTTTAAGTTCGGTTATTGATGCGGGCCTGATCATCACGGGGGCGCTTGGACTTGGAAGTCTCATCTCAGCTTTTCCAATCGCGATCACACTGGCCAGTGTCAGTGGCGCCCTATTCCTGATTATTTTTGGAAGCCTGTCCTTATACAAAGCCTTCGTGCCGCCGCTCACCGCGCAGGATCCGGGGGAACCCGTTACGTCTAGTTTTAAAAAAGCGGTGATGATGACGCTGGCTTTCGGGCTTTTAAATCCGCATGTCTATTTAGATACAGTTATTCTGCTTGGGGGGATCGCTGCGCAGTATGAGCTGGAGACACGGAAGTTTTTCGTGCTTGGTGCCGTGCTTGCGTCGTTTGGCTGGTTTTTTGCGTTAGGCTACGGCGCCCGAACCATAAGCCCATTGATGCGTCACCCATTAGGCGCGAGGGGGCTTGATTTAGCGGTGGCAATGATGATGTATTTCGTAGCGTCTGGACTAATTAGAGATCTGATAGCAGCGCACTAATTCGGCGCGCAGCAATCGTCACCTTCCTGAATAGGTGGGCAAGGAACTGTTCCAAAACTGCAATAGACACAGCAATCGCCAGGGTTTGGTTTTAAAAGTGTCTTGCACGATTTGCATTCATAAAACCATTGGCACGCATCTGTTGGCATGGTTTCTTCTTCTTGGTGCGCGCATTTTGGGCAAGTGAGAACGGATTGTAATTCGGTCATCCCA
>JQIA01001876.1_pt1 | contig 11273 bp, 10 predicted proteins | sample 811431 | NCBI WGS metagenome assembly JQIA01 (sample SAMN02998118, study PRJNA258478) | marine sediment metagenome | biome: marine; feature: seafloor; material: sediment; isolation source: oil-polluted sediment collected from 3 locations (0.5 km, 0.7 km and 0.9 km)... | place: USA: Gulf of Mexico ... | reverse complement strand
CAAGATTTTACTGGTAAAACAGTCGTAATTTCTGGTTCTGGAAATGTTGCACAATATGCTGCAGAAAAAGTAACCCAATTGGGTGGTAAAGTTGTTACCCTGTCAGATTCGTCAGGGCATATTTATGATGCAGACGGAATCGACGCTGATAAATTAGCGCATGTGATGTATCTTAAAAATGAAAAACGTGCTCGTATTTCTGAGTATCTTGACAAATACCCTTCAGCAACTTTTGTAAAAGGTAAAACTCCTTGGGCAAATAAATGTGAGGTTGCTTTGCCATGTGCTACTCAAAATGAGTTGGATGGTGATGCTGCAAAAATATTGATTGCAAATGGATGTGTTTGTGTAGCAGAAGGTGCAAACATGCCTTCTACTCCAGAAGCAATTCATGAATTTCATACTTCAAAAATATTATTTGCACCAGGAAAAGCATCAAATGCAGGGGGAGTTGCAACATCTGGATTAGAGATGTCTCAAAACTCGCTACGTATTTCTTGGACTCGCGAAGAAGTTGATGAGCGATTGAAAGCAATTATGAGTGATATTCACGATTCTTGTATCGAATACGGTAAAGAGGGTGATTATGTAAACTATGTTAAAGGAGCAAATATTGCTGGCTTTGTAAAAGTTGCTGATGCGATGTTAGCACAAGGAGTGGTTTAAATTAACTCTTACAAAATAAATTTTAAAAAGGATGTTGTTATTTTAAACAGCATCCTTTTTTTATATTTGGATGTTGGAACAATTAAACACAAATAGAAAAATAATTCATGTAGATATGGATGCGTTTTACGCATCTGTTGAACAATTGGACAACCCTGATCTAAGAGGAAAACCTGTTGCAGTTGGAGGTGGTGAAGAAAGAGGTGTAGTTTCAGCGGCAAGTTATGAAGCGCGTAAATTTGGAGTTCGTTCGGCAATAAGTGGTGCGATTGCAAAAAGCAATTGCCCGCAGTTGATATTTGTTCCTCCTCGATTTTCTAGATATAAAGAAATTTCTAAACAGATTCGCGCTATCTTTTTTGAATATACCGATTTAGTAGAGCCTTTGTCTTTAGACGAAGCTTATTTGGATGTGACTATCAATAAAAAAGGAAATCCATCTGCAACTTTAATTGCCGAAGAAATCAGAGAAAAGATTTATTCTCAGCTGGGGTTGAGAGCCTCTGCAGGAATCTCATACAATAAGTTTATTGCCAAGGTTGCATCGGATATTAACAAGCCTAATGGACAAAAAACAATATCACCAGAAGAGGCGCTAGTGTTCTTAGAAAAATTAGACATTAAAAAGTTTTATGGCGTTGGAAAAGTTACCGCCACTAAAATGTATAACCTCGGAATTTTCACTGGCAAAAATCTAAAAGAAAAGTCAGAAGAATTTCTCACTAAGAATTTTGGAAAATCAGGAGGACATTATTATAATATTGTTCGGGGAGTTCACAATAGTAGCGTAAACCCTAATCATATTACAAAATCCGTTGCGGCTGAACATACTTTTCGAAAAAATCTTACATCCGAAATTTTTATGATGGAACGATTAGAAAAAATAGCCGACGAATTAGAGAATCGTCTAAAAAAATCTAAATTAGCAGGGAAAACTGTCACACTAAAAATAAAATACAGCGATTTTAAACAGCAAACTAGAAGTAAAACACTTCCGTTTTTTGTAAAGGACAAAGCTATTTTATTAGAAACGGTGAAAGAGCTATTGTACAAGGAAAGGATGAAGAACTCTGTGAGGTTGCTAGGGATTTCAGTTACCAATTTAAATGTGAACACCAAGAAAAAAGAAAAAGTTATTGATGTGCAATTAAAACTTGAATTTTGAATACGTCATTACGAGAACTCAAGACGAAGTAATCTCTCAATATAAAAGAATGAGATTGCCTCACTTTGTTCGTAAAGACGAAATAAAATAATAAAATGAACTACAGTTATTGGGAAATAAAATCATGGTTTACAAATGTAGATTTTGCAATTATTGGTAGCGGAATTGTAGGACTATCTACAGCGTTACACTTGAAGTCAAAATACCCAAAAAGCAATATTTTAATTTTAGAAAAAGGTCAGCTTCCTAATGGTGCGAGTACTAAAAATGCTGGTTTTGCTTGCTTTGGAAGTTTATCCGAAATAAGTAGCGATTTAAAAAATCATTCCATTCTAGAGGTTGTTGATTTGGTTGAAAAAAGATGGAATGGGCTATCTCTATTAAGACAAATTTTAGGAGATAAAAATATTGATTTTAAACAATTAGGGGGTTATGAATTGTTTGATAATGATTCTGATTTATTTGAAGATTGTACTCCTAAAATGACCGAGATAAATCAATATTTAAAACCTCTTTTTAAGGAAGATGTGTTTACAATTACCCGAAACAACTTTAATTTTACAAATGTCAAAAGCCAATTAATCCACAACAAATTTGAAGGTCAAATTGATACTGGAAAAATGATGGAAAACCTACTTCAAAAAGTACAATCTTTGGGAGTTAAAATATTAAACAATGCTGATGTTTCTTATATTGATGATTTTGGAACCGTTTCGTTAGCAAACAATTTTTCGTTTCAATCAAATAAAATCATCATTGCAACTAATGGATTTGCCAACCAATTTTTAGATGAAGATTTACAACCAGCCCGTGCACAAGTTCTCATCACCCAACCTATAAAAAATTTACATATCAAAGGGACTTTTCATTTGGATGAAGGCTACTACTACTTTAGAAATATTGACAATCGCATTTTATTAGGGGGAGGTAGAAACCTAGATTTTAAAACCGAAGAAACCCATGAGTTTGGGACTACAGAATTAATTCAACAAAAATTAGAATCTCTATTAAAGGAGGTGATTCTTCCAAAACAAGAAGTTGAAATTACCCATCGTTGGAGCGGGATTATGGGTGTTGGAGAACAAAAGAAAGTGATTGTAAAACAAGTTTCAAACAATGTGTATTGTGGGGTTCGCCTTGGCGGAATGGGTATTGCAATCGGAAGTCTGATTGGTAAAGAAATCGCAGAATTAGTTTAGCCTGTTTACGAAGAAGTATGACGAAGTAATCTGTTTTAAAATAATGAGATTGCTTCACTTCACTTCGTTACATTCGCAAAGACGTATTTATAAAAATCTAAATGAGCATCAAACAGAAACTATACAACCACTGTCAAGAATTTGTAAACAACAAATTGAAATTGATTGAAAAAACAATCCAATCAAACAAAGAGGGGTTGAGTTCCGAAACAAAAAGTTCTGCTGGTGACAAGCACGAAACAGGTAGAGCAATGTTGCAATTAGAAATGGAAAAAGCAGGACAACAATTAAAAGTTGTACATCAAATGCAACAACAATTAGAAAGAATAAACTTGAACTCAACTTCTAAAAAAATTCATTTAGGAAGTATCGTTAAAACAAATTCTGCAGTTTACTTTTTAGCGATTGGCATGGGTCAGATTACGATGGATAAAATTGTCTATTCTGTGATTTCAACAAATTCTCCAATTGGACAATTACTTCTTGGTAAGGAGGAAGAAGAAAATGTTTTTTTTCGAAATCAGAAAATAAAGGTTCTTGAAGTTTTATAGAGTTTTATATCATATTGAGCGCATTCGAAATATTTCAATTTTAGATTTTATTCAGAATGAAAACCACAGTGATTACTCATTTTCGATAACTATTTTTTAACCTTTAAATAGACAATTTCATTTTTGGCAATTGCTTCATGATGTTCAAAGAACAATAATTTAGTATCGAGCTTGGCTTCAATTAGATAATGGTTTCCCTTAAAGTAAGATTGAACCACCAAGGCCTTTAGGTCTGATTTCTCTACCAATTTTAGTTGATGAGAATATACAAACTCGCAAGGTTCAATTTGGTTAAATTCTCCAAAAAATGAAGCTATTAAAGAGTTTTTAGGATTGTCATATAAAACTTGAGGAGTATTATTAGCAATAATTTTTGAGTGTTCTAAGACTATCATTGAATCCGCATATCCAAGAACGTCTTCATGATTATGGGTTGCCACAATACAGGTAATATTTTTTTCTTTGAGATAACGAAATATACTTCGTCTCAATGACTGTTTTTTAAAATTATCTATATGACTAAATGGTTCATCCAAGAGTAAAAGTTCTGGCTGTTTTGCTAAAGCCTTTGCCAATGCTATACGTTGCTTTTGTCCTCCACTTAAAAACTGGGCCTTTGTTGTCGCGTATTTTGTGAGTTCTACAACTTCTAACAATTCAGATATCCGTTCTTTTTTTAGACTGGGATTCGTATTAGATAGATACTTTCCAACATTTTCTGCAACTGTTATAAAAGGCATTAAATCGAATTCTTGAGAAACAGCTTTAATGAAATCATAGCCAACTACCAGATTGTATTTTGGACCTAAAATTTCAATATCTTTCCAAAATAGACGCCCCTTGTCAAGGTCATATTCTCCATATATCAATTTAAGTAAGGTGCTTTTTCCAGAACCACTTTCGCCAATAATAGATAAATGCTCTCCTTGTTTTACTGAAAAACTAATGTTTTCCAAGACGGAAGAAGTATCATATTTGAATGAAATGTTTTCAACTCGAAGCATCCTACAAAAATACTATAATAAAGCATAAATATATCAAGAAATAGTATGCAACACTTGTTACATTCTTCTTTGTAAGTTCACCATATCTTTGTCGTCAAATAAGAAGTTAAAAAATAAAATATGACAGAATTATTAACTAAGAAAACTTTTTTAGAAAAGGTTTTCAATTACGAAGAAAATAAAGAATGGAAATTTGAAGGTGATAAACCTGCAATCATAGATTTTTATGCTGATTGGTGTGGCCCCTGTAAAATGGTAGCTCCGATATTAGAAGAATTGAGCGAAGAATATAAAGGGAAAGTAGATATCTATAAAGTAGATACCGAAAAAGAACAAGAACTATCTGCAGCTTTTGCTATTAGAAGTATTCCTTCAATGTTGTTTATTCCAGCAGGAGAACAACCTCAAATGGCACAAGGAGCTTTACCAAAAGCAGATTTAGAACGAATGATTAAAGAGGTTTTGGGAGTAGAAAAAGTTAAATAGCAATTATTATTAAAAGCCCATCGAAATTCGATGGGCGTTTTTTTAGTTACGCTTATCGGTTAAGCTATGCTTAGTTGCGACAATTTAGCACTTAATTGCTTAGGTCTTTAGAGCCTGTTTTCCTTATAGATTAACTAGAATTCCTAGACTATAAATTATATTGTTTATTCCTCCATTTCTTTTAGTAAGACTCGCATTGCTAATATGTCGAAATCCGTATCTGAAATCTAAATAAGCATTTTTATATATTTTAATGTTTGCACCACCAAACAAATTATCAGAAAAAATAAATCCTTTTGATTGTCTTTCAGGAGCTCCGGATATATAATGAGGTCCTACTGAAAGACACAGGTAAAAACTTAAAAAATCTTTGAATATATTTTTACGTATTAAAAGACCAAAATTTACACCAAATTCATATCCCTTTATATCTTCCAAATCTGTATTTAGAAACCTATATTTTGTTTGATTAAATTGTGGTTGAACAAGAAGATCTAGCCCCCAAGATTTTTTACGTAAAAACCCGTAATAATATTGTGCTTGAAAGTAGCTAACTTCATACTTGTATTCAACATTTAAACCTGATTCTACATATATTACACCACCCTCAACCTCATCGTCAGGAATAGCAATTGAAATCTTTTGATATCCAAAACCCGTATTAAACCCTATTCGATGTTTTGAGTTGTTAAACAAATTAGTTTCTTGGGCTAAAAGGTTATTTGTACTTAAAAATAATACTGTTACTATAATCAAATAAATTTTGTTTGTTTTCATATTGTTTGTTTTCATGATTTTATTTCAGTTTTAATCTCCATTAATCGTACAGCTTATCACTGCTAATTAGTGGGTTAATTTTTATTAAATATGTAGTTGTTTTACACGTATTTATCTATCAATCTATGGTAATAGTTGAGCTTTAATGCTTTGAATTTCAGCAAAGATGTGGTTGGTTATTGCATATCTCTCTATAGTAGTAAATCCAATTACTAGAGAATTAAGTGTGTAGTTAAATCACCGAATAGTAGTATAATTTAGTTCATGGTATTACTTAAATTCAGCAAGTTTTGTGAAATAGTTAATAGGGCAATAGTTACAGTTAGTGCGTGGTTTTTTAATAATCCCAACTTTTGTATTCTTCATTCTTTTCTTTCATGTCTTCATAAAGCCAAACCATTCTATCTAAATACCAACTTTTGCCCAAGTATGCCATTACGATTCCTAAAATTACTCCCCAAATAGAATACTCAACAGTTGCCCAAATTGCCAATAACATTCCAATAGAAGAAATTGAATTTAGTATTTTGTGGATAGGGCTGCTGTGGATCTGAGGAATTTCAATTTTATCGCGATTTAAATACACTCTTTCTCCCATAACAGCTTTTGAGGCCCAATTTTTTGTTGATATTGGTTTCGGAAAAAATATTGGATTAAAAAACATCCATAATATAGATAAAACTCCAGGGGCTAAACACCACCAACCAATCCATATTCTACTCCAAAAAGCGAATATTATTACTGGCAAAACGGAATACCTTGTCCATACACTCCAAGGATTTGAATGTTTCATCCAATTTTCGTGTGATAGATTAAATGCTTTGGCAATTTTTCTTTCTAATGTCATAATTCTATATGTTATAAATGTTCTTCGTTGATTTTACGTTCCCATTTAATTTTGTGTAATGGGGTTTTCTCTAGTACTAATTTACTCATCACATCAATATTAAAAAATACATAATCAATGTGTTAACTGGGTTTTACTTTTTAAGTCCTTTCTCTCTCAAAAACTTTATTTTTGATGTTTTTAGATTAAAAGGAGGTTTAAAATTTTTCATTTGACCTATTTATTTAAATGACAAAAATAAATCACTTATAGACCAATTCCATTGAACTATTTTCGCACATAGTTGGACAAAAAGGACATTGACAAATACTTTCTTGATTACTGTAGTTAAAAAAAATTATGGTATCACCCCAAATTGAATATCCTGAAAATGGTGAAAAACCCGTAATTAAAACCGCTGTGTTTGTTCTTAATAATTTAGTTTAAATACCTTATCGTTTTGTTCTATCATAACAGATTCTGGAGTAATTTTTGTTATGAAATTTCGTATCATACAAACAATAAGATTATCAGATTGAGCCAGTTTGCCAATAAACCAACTTGTACGAATAATAGACCTTGCTTTTTCTTGTCTTATTTGTTCATATCTTCTGAAAGCCTTTTCAATGTTAGGTTCTTCTTTCAAACAAATGCTTAATGCAAGAGCACTTTCTATTGCTTGAACAGCTCCTTGTCCCATATTTGGAGTTGTTGCGTGAGCTGCATCTCCAACAAGACAGACATTCTCTTTATACCAAGTATCAATTGGTTTTAAATCCCAAATTTCATTACAAAGAATATCTTCAGCAGGCGTTTTTGAAATAATGTCTTTGACTGTTTGATGGTAGTCAGAAAAGATATCTAATAAATTAGCCTCCTTATTCTTGAATTTGTTTTTATTAATTAAAGCAAACCAATACACTTTATTTGGCGCAATATGAACAAATCCAAACCGCTTTCCTTTTCCCCAGATTTCATTCAATTCCCGTAGGTGTTTATTGTCAATTTTAGCGGTTGAAATTCCTCTCCAACAAACTTGTTTAGCGTCCCTAAGTTCTGTATTACTAAAAATGGATTTGCGGACAGCAGAATGGATTCCGTCTGCTCCTAGAACAACTTCTGCCTTGTGAATGGTTCCGTCTTCAAAGCCTAAGTTGACAATTCCATTGTGCTGTTTTAATTGTTTCAACTTCTTATTTAAATGGATAGGAGTATTCCCGATTTTTTTTAAAAGAATTTCATGAAGTATTGCTCTGTGGATAGCTACTGTTTTTACGCCGTATGTATCTTCAAAACTCTTAAAGTTTGCCTTTGTTAGAAAGGAGAGTTTCTTTGTTCTAGCATTCATCGAGTTGGTGTAATTCCCTTTTGCTAGTATTTCGTCATATACACCTAGCCTTTTATATACTTGCATTGCATTTATAGCAAGGTTTATTCCCGAACCTGCTTGTTTAAATTCAGGTGTATTTTCAAATATTTCTACCTCAAACCCTTTTTGAATTAGTGCTATTGCAGTGGTTAAGCCCCCAATCCCTGCTCCTATTATTGTGATAATCATATTCTCCTATTTTTACTACTTTTTTAATTTAGGTCAAAGGTACTAATATAAATTACAATTAGGTCATAAGTACTAATTTATTTATATTTGTTGTATGAAAAATACAAAAGAGGTTATTTTGAGTACTGCTTTAGAATTATTTAATTCGGAAGGCTTGTCAAAAGTCACCCTTAGATCTATTGCGAATAAGATGAAAATCAGTCAAGGGAATTTGAATTATCATTTCAAAAAAAGAGAGGTAATAATTGAGACTTTATATTTTCAGTTGGTAAAAAATATTGATGAGAATATTTCAGATTCTATGGGTAAAGAAAATGTATTAGAAGTGTTATTAGGTATTTCTAATAGAATTATGTACGATTTTTTTGAGTATCGGTTTTTCTTGCTTGATTTCGTTCAAATTATACGTGAAAACAAGGTCATAAGAGAACATTATTTTAAGTTAACAAAACAAAGGGAACAGCAATTCGCAATGTTTTTCAATTTATTAATTGTAGATAAAATCATGCGAAAAGAAATATTGTCCAATGAATATGGTAACTTATACAAGCGCTTACAAATCTTGGGCGATTTTTGGATTTCATCCGCTGAAACAGAAAGTCATCTTCTAACCAAAAAAGTAATTCCTAAATATTCTGAATTAATTAACCAAACCATTTTTCCTTATTTAACCGATAAAGGAAAGAAAGAGTATGGTAAACTTGTTGATTGAAATTCCTCCTAATTGCAGAGAACATCCCTATTCCAACAACATAAATCAAAACATGATGATATATTTAATCTTTTTAACGGCTAAATAGAGCATGATGTTTGGGATTACAGCTAATGATTAAGATATTGTTCCGTTTTAATGAACTATATCGTGCGATAAGCGAAGTAAGGGTTTTTTGATTTAAGAAACAAACCAATTTATTTTTATGGTCTATGTTTAATCAAGGGTTATAACGCATTATAAAAGGTATTTTGGAAGTTGAAAAATCGTATCATATTTAAATAGTGTACCTTTGCCGCGTTTAAAAGAGACACATGATGATGCACAAACTTTCAGATTGGTTACCAACAACCAACAAAGAGGTTAAGATTAGAGGATGGGAAGAATTAGATGTCATTCTTTTTAGTGGTGATGCCTATGTGGATCACCCTTCATTTGGACCAGCAGTTATTGGTCGAATTTTGGAAAGTTATGGCCTTAGAGTGGCCATTGTTCCACAACCGAGTGTAAACGATAATCTGCAAGATTTTGAAAAATTAGGGAAGCCTAGATTGTTTTTTGGAGTTACGGGTGGTTGCATGGATCCAATGGTTTCTAACTATACCGCAAGTAAAAAAAGTCGCGATAAAGATGCTTATACGCCTAATGGTGATAAAGGATTTAGACCAGATTATGCCACTTCAGTATATTCAAAAATATTAAAAGATAAGTTTCCTGATATCCCTGTTTTAATTGGCGGAATTGAAGCCTCACTTCGTAGAGTTACCCATTATGATTATTGGTCTGATAAATTATTACCGACAATATTAGAAACATCAAAAGCTGATATGTTGGTCTATGGAATGGGAGAACAACCTTTGCGAGAAATTGTAGAATTGTTACAAAAAGGAGTGCCTTTTGAAAGTATTAAAACGGTGAAGCAAACAGCTGTTTTTATTGATAATAATGAAGAAATTCCTAAGAATAAAAATTGGGAAGATGTAGAAATTAATTCTCATGAAGCTTGCTTAAAGGATAAAAAGACATTTGCATCTAACTTTAAAGTGATCGAGCAAGAGTCTAATAAATTATTTGCAAAACGAATTTTTCAGAAAATTGGAAATAGAAAATTGGTTATTAATCCACCCTTTCCTACAATGACTGAAGATGAAATAGATGCTTCTTTTGAGTTACCCTATACAAGAATGCCGCATCCAAAATACAATAAGCGTGGACCGATACCTGCTTATGAAATGATTAAATTCTCGATTAATATTCATCGGGGTTGCTTTGGCGGTTGTAGCTTCTGTACCATTTCGGCACATCAAGGAAAATTTATTGCGAGTCGTAGTCAAGAATCTATTTTAAGAGAAGTGGATACCGTTGCAAATATGCCAGATTTTAAAGGCTATTTATCTGATATTGGTGGACCATCTGCCAACATGTACAAGATGAAAGGGAAAATACAATCTATCTGCGACAAATGTGTTGCACCTTCTTGTATATCTCCTGTTATATGTAGCAATTTAGATACTTCACACAAGCCATTAACCAAATTATATCAAGCGGTTGACAAACATCCAAAGATAAAAAAATCATTTATTGGTAGTGGTATTCGTCATGATATGTTGGTGCCAGAATTCAACAAAAATGCCGACCCAAAAGAGTTGGATGAATATACCGAAGAGGTGATGAAAAATCATATTTCTGGACGATTAAAAGTTGCGCCAGAACATACATCTGACCCTGTATTGAAGTTGATGCGAAAGCCTTCTTTTAAATATTTTCATATGTTTAAAGAGAGATTTGATAAAATCAATATCAAAGAAAAACTCAAATTACAATTGATTCCGTATTTCATTTCTAACCACCCTGCATGCGAGGTTGAAGATATGGCAAATTTAGCAGCTGAAACCAAAGATTTGGGCTTCCAATTAGAGCAAGTACAAGGGTTTACTCCAACTCCAATGACAGTTGCAACGGTAATTTATTATAGCGGTTATCACCCTTATACGATGAAGCGCACGAAAACGCCAAAATCGAGAAAGGAAAAAGAAGAGCAGCATCGTTTTTTCTTTTGGTATAAAAAAGAAAATAAAGCTTGGATTAAAAATACGCTTAACAAACTTGGACGAACAGATTTGTTAGATGTTCTACTTCCTGAAAATAATAGCTGGAAGAAAAATAAAGGGGAAAAAGTAAGAAATACTTTTGATGATACTGTTACCGAAGTGAAATCACCAAGAAGAAAAAATAAATACAAGAGGAGAAATAAGAGACGGTAATTGAAAATGCTTTTTATTAACCTAACTTTCCAAAAACAGCATTAATATTCATTTGCTCTGGGGGT
>JQIA01001874.1_pt1 | contig 11277 bp, 9 predicted proteins | sample 811431 | NCBI WGS metagenome assembly JQIA01 (sample SAMN02998118, study PRJNA258478) | marine sediment metagenome | biome: marine; feature: seafloor; material: sediment; isolation source: oil-polluted sediment collected from 3 locations (0.5 km, 0.7 km and 0.9 km)... | place: USA: Gulf of Mexico ... | reverse complement strand
CTTTGCGATTAGCTACGCACACGTCTATGAGCCTATCCCTCCACTTCCTGAAAAGCTGGCTCAATACCAACCATTACTTAATATGATGCTGGCAAAAGAACCGGATGACAGATTTCAAAGCGCGACGCAACTCGTTGAAGAGCTTCAAAGGTCTTCTCAGAAAACTCGGCCTGTTAGCCAGTTTGACAATAAAAGTGCACCAACACGTGAGATCAGCCAGACCAGTATTGTTGCTGGCAACAATCCGGCAACACGAGTCGCATCAACATCTGAAGATACAGCCACTCAAATACAACCTAATACAACGGACTTTGCAGATAAGACAAGAACTGTCTCGCCCGTTAACGATAAAAAAACATCAAAAACTCCCATTTTAGTAGCAGCCGTTGTCAGTATGATTGCTATTATATCATTCGTTGCCTATCAAACAATTATGCCCAAACAGGATAAAGTTCTCAATAATCAAGCGGTAGACTTAACCCATATGATTGATTTAAAAAGCAGTGCGCGCGCTCAAATGAACATGCAGCGCTATGAAGATGCTGCGAGAAACTATGCAAAAGTTTTATTAGATTACGATTGCAATGATGTGGACTCCAGACAATCACTAAAACATTTAGATCCTAAACTTTACTCTGAGACCATACAAAAATGTGAAGACTGATACACCATAAATAGTGATTTTTAGCAAAAACCTATTTCATCCAAATTATGAGAAATGGCTCACGGCAATTATTTTATAGAAGTCTATAATAATCAGGGAGAGCCAAAAGTACCGGAGGAAACCCATGACACATAAATCTATTCTAAAGCTACCTATAACATTAGTAACGTTTATTTCAGCTATTACGATTCTCGCAGGATGCAATGCAGAACCTGTTAGGCCCGACAACTTACGTCAGGGTCAAATATCTTCTGATGACTTATATATCGTCGATTGCCTTTTACCCAGCCAGGTAAGACAGCTAGGCAGCGGCATGACATATCTTGCCCCCAGACGCGCTATTAAATCGAACGCACATCAATGCGCGCTACGTGGTGGTGAATATGTAGCTTACGACAGAGCAAACTACACTACGGCTCTTAAAATATGGTTACCTCAAGCCAAATCAGGCGACGCTGAAGCACAGGTTTTTGTCGGCGAAATTTATGAAGATGGTATGGGTGTTAAGCCGGATTACAGCAAAGCCGCATTATGGTATCAACGCGCTTCAGAACAAGGTGATGCACGAGCCATGATAAACCTGGGGAATTTATACGAGCAAGGCCTGGGTGTAAACAAAGATGCCGTTAAAGCACTTAACTTTTACAGAAAAGCAGCTGGCATTAAAAATGGTACTCTCGAGCTAACCAGTGATGAAGAACGTGCTTTACGCTTATCTCAAGCACAGGAAAATGAAAAGCTAAAAGCACGTGTGCTTGCACTGACTGACCAGTTAAAACTCAACCAGAATGCATTAAGCAGAAGACAGGCTGAATTATCAGATGCTCGCCGAAAAATGATTAATGCCCAAAATGAATTAAGAACAATAGCCAACACCAACAACCAGGCTAAGCAGTCAGCAAGAGATGAATTAACAAAACTAGAAAGAGAAGTTAGACGTAAAACAGAACAAATAGAGCGATACCAGCAAACAGCAAGCTCATTAATGAGTCAGCTAGGCATAAACGAAAGTTCTGGAAAAGAAGGTAGACCAAGAATAGATATTATTGCTCCGGATGTGGTTGTTATGCGTGGCGTGCCAAGTGCCACAATTTTTCCGGATATTACAGAGTATGATGTAATCGGTCGTGTATCCTCCCCTCAGGACCTTATGACATTCACCATCAATGACAAAGATGCTCGCGACCTTCTTGATCCAAGCGGTATTTTTGAATACCCCGTGTATATTGATAGCCAAAGAGCCAATGTATCTATCAACTTAATCACCAAGGACGGATTCAAAGTCAGCCAGCAGTTTTTAATTGAAAAGCAAAAGTCTGAACCGCTTAAGGAACGTTCTGCAAGTAAGATATTAAGAAAAAGACTAAGGTCTGATTCAGGTACAACGCATGCCTTGGTCATTGGCAACAACAATTACAAGCATCACATAAAACTCAATACTGCTGTAAATGATGCGACAGAAGTTGCTAAGTCGTTAGAATCACGCTACGGCTACAAGACACAACTACTTACAGATGCCAGCCTTAATCAAATTGTTAGCGCTATAGCACAATACACACAGAAATTAAAATCTCAGGATGATCTCATTATTTATTTTGCCGGCCACGGTATAATCGATGAGTCATCCGATATGGGATACTGGATTCCAGTAGATGGTCATAGCCAGGACCGAAGCAATTGGTTAAGCAACGAACGCGTAACAGATTTCATAAGTGCCATGAAGGCACGACATGTGATGGTAGTTGCTGACTCCTGTTATTCAGGTACTCTCTCAGGCACATCTATCCGCCCACTGCCAAACAATGCTGCTGATGATGATCTTGTCTTTATCTCAAGAGTACGGGCACGTACCGTGCTAACGTCTGGCGGCTTACAGCCTGTTGCTGACCAACAAGGAGACAATAAGCACTCATTCTTTGCAGAAGCCTTTATTTCTGCAATCAATAGCAATAACAACCTACTGGAAGGATATCGCTTATATGAGTACGTACAGGAGCAGGTTCGTAGAAGTTCAAGTGTTTCACAGGTCCGCCAAATACCTGAATATACAGCACTGCGCCATGCGGGCCATGAAGGAAGTGAATTTTTCTTCATCCCTCTGGAAGATAAAGTCAGCTTAAGCTTTATGAAGAACCAAAACCGTAAACTCAGCTCTTTATAAGCAGTATAAGAAACACGACATAAAGCCCTGCCTTCTGCAGGGCTTTATAATATCCGCTCAGCATCAAACGACTCTTCATGCTTCCATCAACAGTTTTGTCCATACACCCACGCATTGTCACTTGATGGCACAAGCCACAAAACAACAAGGATAGTCGGATTTAAAAGACTTCAATCAGAGAAACATACGGGAAGTAATAAATTTCAGGCAAAAAAAAACGATAGCTGATGCTATCGTTTTAATATGGCGTCCCGTAGGGGAGTCGAACCCCTGTTACCGGCGTGAAAGGCCAGTGTCCTAGGCCTCTAGACGAACGGGACAAAAATGTAGTTGCATGTAAATCAAAAACAAACAACGTTTTATCTGGTGGAGCTAGGCGGTCTCGAACCGCCGACCTCTACAATGCCATTGTAGCGCTCTCCCAGCTGAGCTATAGCCCCAGAATTTGGGAACGCGAAGATTAAGCATTTTAGTTATTACTGTCAACCAGTTTTTTCACTTTTTTTCGCTTCGCACTACGTTATAGCTCGGTAGTGAGGGCGCATATGATACTCATAAACAGCACACTTGGCAAATTTATTATTTCGTTATTTATCAATACCTTAACCATTTTATCAAAATTAATTTAAAAAATATCTTAGCCTTGAATTAATAGCTTGAAACTGTTCCAGCTTCTACTGCTTATTTACAAGCTATAATTATTGAAATGGTACCCGAACACAATCTGCCTTAAATTATCCATATTCAATAACAACACCATAATACGAACAACAATAAAGCAACATGATCTCTTAATCACCCCCTAAGTGTTAACTTAAAGTGTGAGCAAAACGCTGTAATTTCAGATAAAGAACCCATCAAAACCAAGATATCATCAATATCTAGTATATGCTTAACTCCATCGGTGCTTAATTGCAACTGCGCTCCCTGCTCACAATCAACCATGCCAATAACAATGACTTTGTACAGGTCAAATGCTCGTAGTTCATCCAACATTAAACCATTTAGCCTACTACCCTCACCTACATGAGCTTCTGACATGATCAATTGGTCAGACTCCGAAAACACAAGTTTCTCTAGCCAAAGCTCAAGCCTAGGCCTGTCTACAAGCCTATAAGCCCTCATACCCGTGATTGCATATGGATTTATAACTTTATCAGCACCTGCGGCTAATAACTTCGTTTTGACCGTATCTGAGTCGGTTATGCAGACAACCCGCACTTTAGCATTCAAAGATTTAACCGCCAGTGTTAAAAAAACATTCTGACTTTCTTCTTGATACAAGGTAAATACAACATCCACATCATCACAAATACCTGCAGATATCAATGACTCGTCATCATCGTTTATTTTTAACGAGTCAACACCCACTTCAGATGCTTCTTGAGAACCAATAAGATCATTTTCAACCAACCATAAGTCACTGGTCACATCTTTGAGATTTTTAGCCACATCAAGAACAAGACGACTATCGCCAAATAAAAGGACTTTCATTGAGTTACCCCCAGAACATTATTTAAAATGTCATCCTGTAAGTGCTCAATACCGTAACGATGGCCCAAAACAATTAAAACATCAAGATTCTGAAAATTAAAATCAGCCGATGGTTTAAAACAAAAGTCATACGTTTCATTTAAGTTAACAAATTTTTCATGATCTATTGAATCACGATTACGAATAATGCCAATAAGCTCAAGACGATATTTATCCAAATTCAATGAAGAGACACTTTTTGCAGTTAAACCTGAATTCTCCCCAAGAAAAACACTCTCAATTTGAATATCTGTGTTTTGATTGAGCATATCTGTCAATGCTTCAAAAACAATGGGGGCAGATATATATTTAGCCGCCATCAGACCGGCAATCTCTCGAGAAGCAACAACTTTATCAACACCTGCCAGCCGCAGCCTGCGCTCATTTTTTGGCTCAATAAGCCGTGCAAGAATAGTCAATTCTTTATCCAGTTGACGTGTTGTTAATGCAATATATGCATTCGTTGAGTCACTCCCTGTCAAACACAAAACATGCGACACATAACCGGAGACTTCCGTTCTATTCTTGGCACTTGAGCGTATCTTTTTATTAACACCTAGCTTCATTAAAAGAGCGTCATCAGACGCATCACCGATAACAACAATGTAACCATCATTTTTAGCCTGCTCAGCTCTAAACTCATTTTTTTCAATAATCACAGCAAGCTTATTCGCATCCTGAAGCGATTGTGCAACCACCTTACCTACGCGACCATAGCCACATATCAAAATTTCAGCACGCCTTCTTTGCGCATCTTTGATGTATTGGTTGACACGAACAAGTTTCATTTTTTCACCAAAAGATGAAACAATTATTGATGTGAAAAAAGAAATAACGCCAATTCCAGCAAGAATGAGAAGAATGGTAACGAACTGGCCTTCCCTGCTAACAGGAGTGATATCCCCATAGCCTACGGTAGAAATTGTTACGAGTGCCCAATAAAACGCATCAAAATAGCTTTGAATGGCACTGCCTTCTACATTTGTTTCAAGAACATAGATTGCCGATGATGCAGAAAACAACACAAAACCCATAAACATTAATAGCGTGAGAAACTCAACACGTTTTTCCGCTAACACACGCGAAAACTGCTGGATACTATTCGCATATCGAAACAGTTTAAAAACACGAAATAACAGAAAAATCCGCAAAATTCTAAGAGGCCTATAAGCTGGTAGGATAGCCAGCAAATCAATTATGGCAAAAGGTGTCCTCATGTATCTAAACTTAACAGCTAAAGCCTCACGAAGTGCTTTCCCCGCCTTAAATTTTCTGCCTGTATATTGCGCCTTTTCCTGATGCTCTATAAAAACATTATGCATATCACTTACCAGCCAGAGCCGTAAAAGATATTCTAATGCAAAAAAGAACACAGCAAGGATTTCAAAATACTCAGCCCATAAGGGTAAAGGCTGTCGCACCTGATAAATAAGAAGAAAAACACTGGTAATCACCATGAAAACCATAAAAAGGTCAAATGGTGTCTTTTGACTTGAATTGGGGTTATCGATAAGATCGTGGAAGAAGTTTTTAAGAGACTGGTATTTTCTTGAATGCTTTAGCCATAAAGCCAGTCTTAATAAATACGTTGATACCATTATTCCAACTCCAGAAAACAGTTCTTACATTTAACCTTATTAGCTTACTTAACGACTTTTAATGTTGGTTTTGAAGGTTTTGGTGGCTTCAATGGAACTTCATCCACCTCATCGGCCACCAACACATCTTTGGTTTCATCTACCTCAACAATCATATCTTCTGTGCCTGAGGATTCTGGAAAAGCCATTCCTTCACCATTCTCAGCAGCATATATTGCCAAAACTGAATGAACAGGAAGATATATGTGTTCGCTTTTACCAGCAAAACGCCCATGAAACATGATTGCTTCATCACCTAGTTCAAGGTCATGGGCAGCCTGCATTGAAATATTGAGAACCACCCTATCGTCTTGAATCACATGCTCTGGGACGTGAACATTTTCAACGGTCACGTCAACCAGCACATACGGAGTCAAGTTATTATCGGCCACCCATTCATAGATGGCACGAATCAAATAGGGACGGTTTGAGCTAAGCAATGGCTTACCTCATTTCCTTTTCAACATCACTTAAACTTTCCTGGAATGTCTCTAATTCAAATACCTTATCTGCATAATCCATGACGGCATTAGCTTCGGCTGGTAAAGAAATTCCATACTTGCGTAAACGCCATAAAATCACACTGATTGAAGCATCAACCATTGTAAAATCATCACTCAAGAAAAATTCTTTGGTGCTAAAAAGTTCAGCACTACTGGTTAAACTATCTTGAAGCTCTTTGGCAGCAGATTCTGCATTATCATCTTTTTCAATCTTATGCGCTAAAGAGAACCAATCCTGCATCACTCGGGAGTGAGCAAGCCTTAAGCGAGCTCGAGTCACTGGGTCTACCGGCATCAAAGGAGGATGAGGGTAACGTTCATCGAGATACTCACAGATAATACGGGTATCATATAAAACAAGGTCTCTATCGACCATAGTTGGTCCAACTGAACTTGGATTTAACTGGATTAAATCCTCAGGTGGATCTTCACGGTCTACATCAATAATTTCTACATTGATACCTTTTATTGCTACCACGAAACGAACGTGATGGCTCAAGACACAGGAAGGATAGGAATAAAGTGCCATGACGGCCCTACCACGATTATTGATCACCATTTTTTTCTCCTAGAAAAACAGAACGGGGCATGCCAAAGACATACCCCGCTATAAAGAACCTATTTTAACTGAATTGGGCACTAAAAAACAGCACCCTATCAGCTAATTTAGTGAGTACAGGTTAATGCACATCTTTCCAGTATTCTTTCTTCAGCAAATATGCGAGGAAACTGAAAAACACTAAAAACATAATGACATAAGGACCATAATGTAGGCGTTGAAGTTTTGCAGGCTCTCCCATGTAAACAAGGTAGTTTACAAGGTCATTTACAGCCTGGTCATATTCTTCTTCATTATGAGAACCAGCTACAACCGCAGCTTCAAGAACCATAACTTCCACTTCTTCACCATGAGCATCTGTATGCATCTCATGCTTCATAGTTTGTCCACCCTGAAGGTCAGCCAGTACATGAGGCATACCAACATCAGCGAACAAAGTATTATTCCACCCTGTTGCACTTGAGTCATCAAGATAGAACGTCTTGAAGTAAGTATAGAGCCAGTCAGGTGTTCTTGAACGGCCTATCACACTTAAATCAGGTGGTGGCTTACCAAAATATGCAGTTGCCTGTTTCTCCGTCATTGCGATATCCATTGTCGAACCAATCTTATCGGTTACAAACATCAGATTTTCAATAACTTCAGCCTCAGTGAGACCTAAATCTTCCTGCAAACGCTGAAAACGCATATATTTTGCAGAATGACAACTTAGACAATAGTTCATGAAAATCTTAGATCCTCTTTGCAAAGAGTCCTGATCCATAATATCTATGTTGGCATGCTGAAGGTTTCCACCTCCACTAGCCATTGCTGCAATCGGGCCTGCTAGTAATGCTAGCAACATGATCTTTAAATTCTTCATTTTGTCACCCTCTTAGGAACGGGTTTGTTTTTATCTGCCTTGGAATACCATGGCATCAAAATAAAGTATAGGAAATAGATAACAGTCATGATGCGTGCAACTAATGTCTGAGTATCAGATCCTGCCTGAATTGCTAACCAGCCTAATGTTACAAAAGAAATAACAAAAAGAGCAAGAGCAAGACGAGACATCCAACCACGGTAGCGCATAGATTTAACAGGGCTTCTATCAAGCCAAGGCAATAAGAACAACATAACAATCGCGCCGCCCATTGCTATAACACCACCTAACTTACTTGGCACAGCTTTCAAAATCGCATAGAAAGGTGTGAAATACCATGTCGGTTTAATATGAATCGGTGTTACCAAGGAATCTGCCGGAACAAAATTATCGTGCTCAAGGAAAAGACCGCCTAACTCTGGAGCATAAAATATTATCAACGAGAAAATGGTAAGAAAAACACCAACGCCAACAATATCTTTAACCGAGTAATAAGGGTGGAATGGAATGCCATCTAGTGGAATACCTTTCTCGTCCTTTGTTTCTTTAATTTCAACGCCATCAGGATTATTAGATCCTTTAGCATGAAGTGCTGCAATATGCATAACAACAAGACCAAGTAACGCAATTGGCACTGCAATAACATGCAAGGCAAAGAAGCGGTTTAGTGTTGCATCAGAAATCAGATAATCACCACGGATCCAGATAGTTAATTGATCACCAACTTTTGGAATTGCACCAAATAATGAGATAATAACCTGAGCTCCCCAATAAGACATTTGTCCCCAAGGTAGCACATAACCCATGAAGGCTTCGGCCATCAATGCCACATACAGCACCATACCTATAACCCAGATTAATTCACGCGGCTTCTGATACGATCCGTACATTAAACCACGGAACATATGCAAATAGATCACGATAAAGAACGCTGAAGCACCTGTTGAGTGTAAATAACGAATCAACCAGCCCCAGGGAACATCACGCATGATGTATTCTACCGACCCGAATGCTAACTCTGCATCAGGTTTGTAGTGCATGGTTAACCAGATGCCCGAAAGAATCTGATTAACAAGAACCAATATGGCTAATGAACCAAAGAAATACCAAAAATTGAAATTCTTAGGAGCATAATATTGGGCCATATGGTCATTCCATAGGTCTTTCATTGGCAGACGGTCTTCAAACCAATCTAACAATGCACCAACTTTTGACTGACTCATGCGTTAGCCTCCTTCGGATCCACACCAATTTCAAGCAAGTTCTCACCCAAATAATGATACGGTGGAACAAGTAGGTTTGAAGGTGCAGGCACGCCATCATAGACTCGACCGGCCAAATCAAACTTCGACTTATGACAAGGACAGTAGAAACCACCTGCCCATGTCGCGTCAAAAGGTTGAGCCTTCATTTCTGGAATATACTCAGGAACACAACCCAGATGTGTACATATTGCAACCAAAACCATGATTTCAGGTTTAATTGCACGACTCTCATCGCTTATATAACTTGGCTGTTGTTCAATGTTTTCCGACTTTGCATCGAGCAATTTATCGTTCTGACCGAATAAAGCGGTCAATATTTCTTGGTCTCTTCTATAGACGAAGACTGGTTTGCCTCGCCATTTGACCGTTAATTTCTGACCTGCACCTAACTTGCTGATATCTACTTCAACAGGTGCTCCAGCAGCTTTTGCTCGAGCACTGGGTGACCAGGATTTAAGAAACGGAACGGCTACAAAACCTGCTCCCACGGCACCTACAACAGAAGTTGAGGCAACGAGGAAGCGGCGCCGACCGTGATTAGTTTCACCGCTTGCCATGGTGTATCTCCACGAATAATAATAATACTTTATGCTGGCTTAACTAAAATGCTCCGGTTTTCCTAACAACCCCATAACCGAAAAACACAATACTAGCCAACGATGGAATTTAGCGGCGATAGGATGGAATATTGTGAGTCAATGGTCAATAGCTTACCCCGAATGAGTTAGTGTTTTTTTCACTTTTTTTCATATAAAGGCATTCTTTGATCATAATTTCACCAATTACGACCATATTTTGATTTTAATACATTCAAAATATAAAAAAACTCCTTATAAAGAGCCCCATGTTTCAAAACCTCGAAACACGCCATACTTTCACAAAACCCATTCAAGAATATTTCTAATATATTATTTTCATACATAACAAGGTTGTTTACGGTTAGAATAGCGGGCAAAATACTTTTCTAACTTACCTACAAGAGGACTGCCCAATGAATCTCAAGGATCTTCTGATTTTTATCCTTGTCGGAGCATGTGCAGGCCTAGCTTACTTTGCCTCAATTACTTCACAATCCAACAACCCGAACTACTCCCAAGCTAACCTTTCAGGAATACAAGTTAAGTCTTTCGCAGATGCCGTTGAATTAGCCGGCTCATCCGTGGTTAATATTTACGCGCATAAAATAGTCACCGAACAGGCTTCTGCAGTCGTTAAAGACCCCGTTATTCAAAAATTCCTGGATGACCGTGGTTTCAAGATGTCGAGACAGCGGCTGGAAAGATCTTTAGGTTCTGCAGTTATCCTCGATGACAAAGGCTTTATGGTAACAAATTTACACCTCATTTCAGGAGCCGCTGAAATAAGGGCCGTATTACCCAGTGGACAAGAAGTGGCTGCCAGTATTGCAGGAAAAGACCCTGAAACAGATTTGGCTATACTCAAACTACAAATTGATCAACCTGTTCAAGCCATTCAAATCAAACAAGACAAAGCTTTGCGTGTAGGTGATGTTGTATTAGCCATTGGAAATCCATTTGGTATTGGCCAAGCAGTGACTTTGGGCATTATTAGCGCTACGGATAGAAGCCAGACCTTTGCCACAACCTCGACCCGGCTTATCCAGACAGATGCCGCAATTAACTCCGGTAATTCCGGCGGCGCATTGGTGAATGCTCAGGGACAACTCATTGGTATTAACACTTCACAGCTTATCGCGAGTGAAAACGTACATGGCATTGGCTTTGCCATTCCAATTGAAGAAGTCATGAAGGTTTACCAGGACATTATTTTATACGGTACCGTTCAGCGCGGCTGGATTGGATTAGGTACAACTGAGTTTGTCACAAGTAAACGTATTAGGGCTCACGGTAGCCGCATTTTGAGCTTAAACCCTGACAGCCCAGCGAGTGAAGCTGGCATTGAAGTAGGTGATATAATCATCTCAATAAACGATATCAGTGTTGAATATCCTAACGCGATCAATGATATGGTTTCTCAGCAAGAGATCGGTACAACTGTCACACTGAGCGTTATACGTCAAAACCAAGAACTAACTTTTGATGTTGAAACAGAACTATCGCCAAATTTATAGG
>JQIA01001873.1_pt1 | contig 11279 bp, 10 predicted proteins | sample 811431 | NCBI WGS metagenome assembly JQIA01 (sample SAMN02998118, study PRJNA258478) | marine sediment metagenome | biome: marine; feature: seafloor; material: sediment; isolation source: oil-polluted sediment collected from 3 locations (0.5 km, 0.7 km and 0.9 km)... | place: USA: Gulf of Mexico ... | reverse complement strand
GGTGTGCCGATACTGGTCGGGCATTCCCGTAAATCTTTCCTTGAATTATTTACGGATAAACCAGCATGCGAACGGGATCAGGAAACACATATAATAAGTATGTTTTTGACTAGCCAACGCGTGGATTATGTCCGCGTTCATAAAGTCAGAAAATTATGTTTAACGACTCACCCCGCTCCAAAACATCACGAACTTATTCATCACTCGTTTGATAATTCGGCGTTTCGCGAGTAATAACAACATCATGTGCATGGCTTTCACGCAGTCCAGCACCTGTGATTTTCACAAATTCACACTTGGTTTTCATCTCTGCAATAGTAGCGTTTCCAGTATATCCCATAGATGCTTTCAACCCACCAACAAGTTGATGTATTACATTAGCAACGCCTCCTTTAAATGAAACCCTACCTTCTACACCTTCAGGAACAAGCTTCATGTCATCAACTTCTTCTTGGAAATAACGATCCGCAGAACCGCGAGCCATAGCTCCGATAGAACCCATTCCACGATATTGTTTATATGCCCGTCCGTGATACAAAACCACTTCTCCGGGGCTTTCTTCAGTCCCTGCAAATAGCGAGCCTATCATTACACAATCACCACCTGCAGCGAGTGCTTTTGCAACATCACCTGAGAATTTTATTCCACCATCGGCAATAACAGATACGCCATTATCCTTACATACTTTTGCTACATCCATAATAGCAGTAAGTTGCGGCACACCAACACCAGCGATAATTCTCGTTGTGCATATTGAACCGGGTCCAATACCTACTTTTACCGCATCAGCACCAGCATCTATAAGAGCTTTTGCACCATCTGCTGTTGCAATATTCCCAGCTATAATAGGAACAGTATGGTGTAATTTTTTAATACGAGCAACCGCCTCCAAAACACCGCGAGAATGCCCATGTGCAGTATCAACAATAATACCGTCAACACCCGCATCTATAAGTGCTTCCGCACGTCCATCATCAGCAACACCAACCGCAGCTAGTGTTCTTAACTTTCCAAATTCATCACGAGTGGCATCAGGAAATTTCACTTCCTTTTCAATATCTTTAACCGTAATTAAACCAACACATTTGTTAGCAGCATTAACTACTACAAGTCTTTCTATTCTATGTTGATGGAGTAATTTTTTTGCTTCTTCTTTATCCACATTTTCCAATACGGATACTACATCTCTAGTCATCAATTCTTTTACAGGTGTATTGTGATTTTCAACAAAACGAACATCCCGATTAGTTATAATTCCTAATAATTTTTTATTCTCATCAACGACTGGTATTCCTGATATTTTCTTCTCATTCATAAGACAGAAAACTTTAGACAATGGTGCATTAGGTGAGATAGTGATTGGATTAACTACCATTCCAGATTCAAACCGTTTTACTTTACGAACTTCTTCTGCCTGTTCATCTACTGTAAGATTTTTGTGAATACAACCAATTGCTCCGTTTTGAGCCATTGCTATTGCGAGGCGTGCTTCGGTTACCGTATCCATCGCAGCGGATATAATCGGTGTGCGGATGGAAATATCCTTTGTTACATAAGTTGTGGTGTCAGCGTTTGCAGGAAGAACGGATGATTCCGCGGGAACTAGTAAAACATCGTCAAAAGTTAAAACTTCTCTCATTTAGATACCTAATATGTATCCAATGTTTTTTTACAGAGTTATTAGCAATTGTCAATATATGATATGAAAAAACATACTAAAAAAGCAGGATTGTGATATATTGTCCGTATTAAATGTTATGAAAAAATATATTATACTATTATTATTACTACCGACTTTCGCTTCTGCAAAAATAGCAGAGGATAAAGCGTTGCTGGAAATCACAAAAACAAAAAGCATTGAGAAATTATACGCTAAAAATACGGATTACAACTCTTCGCTTGAATTTCCACCTGCAATAAATGTGGCAGCATGGGCGACGGCGTATTATAGCGGAAGTATAAAAGTTGGGGATTTACTGATTGATATTCGTGAGGACGAAACCTCATACCGTATTGAGGCTCATTTATTAACCAGCGGATTGATTCGTAGATTAACCAAATTTAGCAGTAAGTCAGTCGTTACGGGCGTGAAAAAAAACGGTCGTTATATCCCGAAAACCTTCAACTCAACCCGTATGTTAAAGGGTAAGAAAAAAACTTCTGTGATTGAATACGATGATACTGGAAAAGTTATAAAAAGCGTTGTGAATCCGCCTGATAAAACATGGAAACGCCCTGTGGTTGGGCAAAATCTTCGTGATTATACGGTTGACCCGCTAACTATGATACTTGTTGCCCGTCAGCATGCTTATAACGCACATAATTCGGCTGAAAAAACACCGTTTGACCTTCCTATATACGATGCGAGACGGCGGTCTAACTTCTTGTTTTTATTAAATGATATGCAGGAAATAAAGTATAAACGAAAGGATATACAAACCCGTCATTTGAGCTACGAACGGGAGATTATTTCAGGATTTACCGACCGTGAATTAAAACGAATTGAGGATCAGGAACCCGTTGTGGATTTTTATGTAAGTGAGAAGTATAAATTCCTTCCTGTGAAAGCACACGGTGCCGCTCCACTTGGAGCAGCCGATGCCAAAGTTCGTAAATTCTGTGCAACGCTGGACGAATGTTTTAAAAAATACAAAGACTAATCGGATATTTCTGTTATAGATGTAATCATGTCAGAGAGTAAAAATATATCCAATTGCAAGAATGCAAACCTAATGCGTAGTGCCGTATGGGCTGCATTTTTTGTTACTATCGCCCTTATCGTGATGAAATTCTGGGCTTATAACACCACCAGCTCGTTGAGTATTTTTTCGTCTATGGTGGATTCTATGTTGGATGGAATCACAGCGATTATAAATATCGTTGTGGTGAAATATTCACTCAAACCACCTGATGAAAAACATAAATTCGGGCATGGAAAAGCCGAGGATATTGCGGGGCTTGCTCAATCCGCATTGATTGGATTTTCCGCATTTTTCATTGTGTCAAAAGCGATTGTGCGACTTATGAATCCAGTTCCTTTGGAAAATAGTGCGTCTGGTATCGCCGTTATGGCGGGATCTATTTTAATGGTCGGGATGCTGATTTTATTACAGCGATATGTTGTGAAGAAGACAAAATCATCCATTATTAAGGCGGATAATTTAAACTACACTGCGGATTTATTGGTTAATATCGCCACGATTATTTCTATTGCTATAAGTAGTTATGGCTTTTATTACGCCGATCCTATTTTTGCAATTTTAATAGCGGGATATATGTTATTTGGTGCGTGGAAAATCGGAGTATTTTCTTTTCAACGGCTGGTAGATGGTGAGATTCCTGAAAAGCAAAACAAGAAAATCGTTAGTATTGTGCTTTCAAATGAGGGAGTTAAGGGTATTCATGATTTAAAAACCCGCCGTTCTGGCTTGATTGATTTTATCCAGTTTCATTTGGAAATGGATGGAAATTTAACTTTGAATGAAGCACATGATATATCGGATACGGTTGAGCAAAGCCTGAAAAAGGACTTCCCAAGTTCGGATATAGTTATCCATGAGGATCCTGCTTAGGTGTTATTTTCCTTTTTGTGCTAAGGTTGTTTGTGTAACAAAATCCCCAACTTGTGCGAATTTATCACCTTTATCTGTATCATTTGTGCTTGCGACTAAATTATTAGATGTTAAAAGAGCAGTCATACTTATTGTTCCTTTAATATCGCTTTTTGCTACCTTGATTGGCTTCTCACTCCCAGCCATAACAACCTCGCCATCTCCTGCGTATACTCCAACTCTAAAGGTTTGATTTTCTAGTTTTTCTATAATTCCTTCTGGGTCTAGGTATATAATTCCATTCTTTTTTATTGTTTTCACGTAATAGCTGCTTGCTTCGTTACCTATAATAGTTACATGCGTATGGTATGGATATTTTTTTCCATTTGGCAAATAACCTGTATTACCTTGTTCTCCAACTTTTTTTCCAGCGATTACTGTATCTCCAATTTTGAGTTCCGAAGAGTCTTTTTTCATATGTCCAAAAATTGTATCTATACTTCCATCTATACTTCTCACAACAGCATGGTATCCAAGATATTTTCTACTAGGATGGTTTTTCTTTTCCCCAACGAATTTAACAACACCTCCTAATACTGCATCAACATCTTCATTAAGGTTTGGAGAAAAAATATCCCATCCTTTATGCAATCTTCCTTTACCTCTTTTTTCTCCAAACTCACCTGATCTTTTGTATTCGCCTTTTTGAGGGTAACCTTTTGTTATATACTCCCCATTCATTGGAGATGAAACAGGTTTAGGAGGCAAAAGAACAATATCCCCTACTTGAGGCTCGCCATTTTTTTTAAATAAAGGATGTTTTGGAGTAATTGGTTGCGTTGGTTTTAAACCTAATTTATTCAATACTTTATCAGGAAGATTATTGTCAAAAATGCTTGATTTAGGAGCTAATACTTTTGCTAAATCAACAACACCTTGTCCGCCGATACCTTTTTGCTGTAAGAAAAAACCAGTTGCTTGTTCTGTTATAGAACGAGAAGGCGCGACACTAGCTTGTGCAGTAGTAGCACTACCCACAATGCAAGACAAAACCATAGCATATAAAACTATTTTCCTTCTCATAACAAATACTCCTAAAATATTAAACTCCACCTTAGTGTAGCAAAAGTTTGTTACATTTTTATTAACGGGTTTAAAAAATCACCCAATTTTCCACAAATACTTGAAAGCAACGCCCCGTAAAACCATCAATCTTAAAACCCCTAATTCTACCAAAGGTTGTAAACATCTAGTTAATTCATTTGCACAACGACGTTAAACTCTGCTATTGGTTTTATTATAAGTTTTTTATAAACGCGTAGATAGAGGTTTAATATGACAGTATACAATGGAACAAGTGGTGATGATTACATAGTCGGAGGTAGTGAAGCAGATCAAATTTTCGGTCTTGCAGGAGCTGATAATCTTAGAGGTGGTCTTAATGACGACACTATAAACGGTGGCGATGACGACGATTACATGCAAGGACAAGCAGGTAACGATATACTAAACGGTGATGGCGGAAACGATATCCTACTGGGTGGTGCAGGAGACGATACAGTAAACGGTGGTGATGGAAACGACTGGTTAAATTCCGATGAAGGTGCAGACACATACGATGGTGGTGCAGGAAAAGATATCTTAAGTTATCTAGATTCCACAACTGGAGTAACAGCATACTTAGATGGAACTGCTGGTTCTGGTGGAGATGCAGAAGGTGATACAGCAACAAATGTAGAAGTTCTACTAGGCTCAACACATGATGACACTCTATATGGTGACGATCTTTCCAACACAATTGAGGGGTATGCTGGTGCTGATACAATAAATGGTGCAGGAGCTAGCGATGTATTAAGGGGTGGCTCTGGAGATGACACTATCAACGGTGGCGATGGAAACGACTATATATATGGGCAGGATGACAGCGATACATTAAACGGTGATGCTGGTATTGATAATATATTCGGTGGACTAGGTGAAGATACTCTAAACGGTGGTGCAGATATAGATGTTCTACGCGGAGAAGAGGGTAACGATACACTAAACGGTGATGCTGGAAACGACATTCTATATGGTGGAGCTGGCGATGACACACTAAACGGTGGCACTGGAATAGACTGGGTAGAGTCAGACGCAGGAGCCGATGCAATAGACGGTGGTGATGACCTCGATTTCGCAAGCTACATAAATTCAGCATCAGCTGTAACTGTTCATATGGATGGAACTTCTGGTGTTGGTGGTGGTGCTGAAGGCGATACACTCGCTAATATTGAAGTCCTAATAGGTTCTGCATACGGTGACACTCTAAATGGTGATTCATCAGGCAACATTATTGATGGAAGTGCTGGGGATGACACAATAGACGGTGGCGACGGAGCAGATAGAATCATAGGTGGTGACGGAAACGATACCCTTAGCTATGCTGCTTCCGATAGCGGTGTATATGTCACTCTAAACTTTGCTGGTTCTGGATATGGTATTGGTCTTGGTGTCGGTATAGATGGTGGTGATGGTGGACATGGTGCAGGTGATTACATCTCAACCATTGAAAACCTAACTGGATCCGCATACGATGACATTCTTATCGGTGATGAAAATGTTAATACTATATCTGCCGCAGCAGGTGATGACTGGGTAAAGGGAACTCTCGGTGCTGATATACAAGATGGTGGTGTCGGTGATTTTGATACGCTTATATATGAAAATTCAACTGTAGCTGTTACGGCATATATCAACGGTGCTGGAAGTACTGGTGGCGATGCAGAAGGCGATGTTAACTCCAACTTTGAAGCTCTCGTAGGTTCAATTTATGATGATACATTACACGGAAGTGCAAACGACGAGCTTTTATCAGGAAGTGGCGGTGCTGATACCATATACGGATATGCTGGTAACGATGCCCTATTCGGTGGTTCTGATGACGACACATTAGATGGAGGTGTTGGAAATGATACTATCCTTGGTGGTACTGGTATCGATACTATATACGGTGGTGATGGCGATGATATTATAGATGGTCAAGAAGGTGATGATATCATAGACGCGGGTGATGGAAATGATTCCGTCCAAGGTGGTGCTGGTGCTGATACGCAAGACGGTGGTGATGGTATTGCAGATGAACTTCATTATGACGATTCAGATGCGGCTGTTGTTGCTTACGTAAACGGTAATTCAAACACAGGTGGACATGCAGATGGAGATGATAACTCCAACTTTGAAATTTTGTATGGCTCCGCTTTCGGTGACACATTATACGGAGATAGTGATCAAGAAACCATTTACGGAAATGGTGGTGATGATTATATAGATGGTGGTTCTGATGACGATATCCTATATGGTGGCGATGGTAACGACACTATATACGGTGGTTCTGGAGATGACACTGTATACGGTGGTGAAGGAAACGATATAATACATGGTGAATTAGGAGTAGATGTATTATATGGTGATGCTGGAAATGACACTATATATGGTGGAAATGCTACTGAATCAATATATGGTGGTGATGGAGACGATATAATATATGGTGAAAACCAAGCGGATACTCTTTACGGTGGTGCTGGTGATGATTATATAGATGGTGGAACTAATGCCGACCTTATTACAGGTGGACTTGGTGCTGATACATTATGTGGTGGAGTTGGTAACGACAGATATCACTATGATCTTGAAGCCGATTCTCTAAATACAGGATATGATACTATAATTGATTTTGGTCCAAACCAAGATAAATTCGAGTTTGATAGCTCTGTATTTGGTAATGATTGGACGGCTTTCACTATTGATCAATCAAGTGGAACAGAAACTGTTATAACACACGATACATTAACAGATTTTGAACTTCATATAGACGGTATTGAAGCAATAATCAATACTGATTTCCTTTTCGTTTAATTTTTCGACTTTTCATTTCGATTCTACTCGTGAAAAACGGGGGTGTAAAAACCCTCGTTTTTTTGTGTGTTGTTGCGTAAAAAGTAATGAACAAGTTATCAGGAAACTTCACCACACGGCACAGTAATAACGCCTTGTTTTTGAAAAAAATCTAGTAATTCCGTGTGATTTTTCACCACAGGAACATAATCAGGAATAAGTTTTCCATCACCAATATGCACGGATTTATACCCAGCATTTTCCGCACATTTCACATCAATAACGCTATCACCGACAAACCAAATTTCGCCTAAATCACATCCTTTAAATGCAAGCAATGCAGGCTCAGCATCGGGTTTATCGCGTTTTGTATCCTTAGCACCAATCATAGAAACGAAATAATCCTTCCATTTAATATGCTCTATTTCTTCCCGCAAAACATATCCTGTTTTATTACTCACAACTGCCATCGGAACGCCAGCATTTCGCAACGCAATAAGTGTTTTTTCTGCGTTTTCCATAGGACGTAATTCTTTCAGATTGAATTTAAGATAATGCTTGAGGTATATCTTCCCTGCTCTTTCCCACTCATCTTCGCCAAATAATTCAGGAAATTTCTCACGCAATGAATGCCCGATTTTTTCCTTTGTTTCTTGAAGAGTCCACGGTTCGCGTCCCATTTCAAGAAATGTTCCCTCTAGGGCTTTGTGAATTAAAACCCATGTATCAACAAGTGTATTATCCCAATCAAATATTATTCCAGTTTGTTTCATGATTTATTTATAATATTGCTAAAAAAAAAGGCAAGATAAATCCTGCCTTTTAATATTCATCAATCAAGAAAATTAAACCGTTGCAAAAGCCTTTTCTTCTTCTGGCAATAGAGCTTCAACTTTAGTTTCCTCTTCTTCTACAGGAATTTCTTCCCCAACTAGTTGTCCTTCTTCATTGTAAGTATATCTAAATACTACAACTTTAGTTCCACTAGTCACAATGTCTCCATTAGACAGTTGCAAAACATCGTATCCTTTTTCAATCGCGTCTCTAACAAGAGAGGATGCCTGACGAACGTATCCGCCATCTTTCATAAGATCATCCAGAGTCGCTTTGCCCTTTTCTTTTTTAGTGCTTTCTTTAGCAGTTCTAGTTGCGATATTTACTTTTTTCAATAAGTGATTTGCCATGATGTTCCTACTTCTTATATTGTTAATAACTTGCCCCAAACATACACTAAAAAACGCATTCATGCAAGCGGAAATTATAACAAAATAAATTATTTCACAATCATTATTAACCTTTTTGATTTTTCCACTTTACAACATTGAATTATAATGTTTTTTCACTTCTCCAATGCAGTGTATGTTGACAATATACCGTCGTGCTTTTCGTTCTATCTCTTTTGGTGAATAATATGCATGTGATTGTGAGTAATTAAAATCCACGCCATAACGACGCAATATTTCCTTCAATACTGGTAGCGTAACGGCTATATCAGATTGACTTATTATCTCATCTCTTTCACCATAGCTAGTGCGGACAACCTTTGCCTTTCCTACGATTACGCCCGTTACATTACCGCTGACATCCAACAAAGGACCTCCACTATTTCCAAATTGTGCGGAGTCGCTAAATTGTATCCATTCTGGTTCGTTTTGAGGACCTTTCAGACCAGTAATTTTGGCTTTTTCAACTTTATATATACCGTTTTTTCCTCGCTCCAACGGATATCCTATCACCATTACGAAATCACCGACTTGCAAGGCTCCTCTATCCATATAGCCGTTGTTATTCATCAGAGATGCCACACCTAATGGGGATGCGTTTGTTTTTAATATAGCTATATCTTTTTCTTCATCACGCCCGATTACCATTGCTTTACTTGGTTTTGTCGCTCCACGTATAATTACTTCATTACAACCATTTACGACGTGTGCTGCGGTTACGATATGTCCTGAATTACTAACGAAAAATCCCGTTCCACTTGAGACGCGATACTGCCCTGCCCATGTCGCGGATGTCGCGAATAGGAATAATAAAAACGCACTATTTTTTAATAATTTCCTCAGGATATACTCCCCAAATTTCATCTTTTGAAACCCAGCCTTCTAGGTCTTCTGATACTTTTATCATACACCACGCAGGTTTACATTTTATGACACTTCCGATAGTTTTTTTCTCTGCTTTAAATAAAGGTATGGAAAATGGTGTTGGGTCGGTATAAAAAAGTGCTTCTTGCTTGGTAATCATGACAAATCTACGTCTTGTGAGTAGGCTTTTATGTATCCAGCTGATGTTGTCATCGTTATCGCGAATCTTCCGCCAATGTTCAAATTTATCAATTACTTCAAGTGGATAGTGCTTTTTTGTATATACCCAATCTATAGGGTATCTCTTCGCAGGTCCTGTGCGAGCATTCACTTCATTAGCTCGAAGTGTGACGAAATATGTGGTTTCAGAAGCGTATGCAATGAATGGAACTAAAAAAATGCAAATGATAAAAATATAACGTTTCAAACCCTAACCTGTGTAAATTATTCAACGAAAATAATACAGTCTAAATTTTATTTTACAATCTAATTTGCGATTAAGCTGATAGTTGTGTAATATAGAGCCAAATATTCATAAAGGTTTAATAATTGCACAATATCAATATTCACGACATACATACTTTTGATTCAGGGCTTGGAGGTTTATTTACAGCAAAGGCATTTTTAAATTGGATGAAAGATTCTCTCCTGTCTTCTGACAACAATATTGTGAAAATTTTAGCCCGACGCGGTCATTTTTTTAAAATCACTCATTTTGGGGATACAGAAAACTCTCCATATGGCAATCTTTCAGAGGGGAAAATTACCGAACTTACGTCTCGTGCATTATTGTATTCTTTTTCACAAAATGCCGAAAAAGTTTTTATTGCCTGTAATACAGCATCTACGCAGTGGGATAAAATCAAAACAAATATTCCTATGGAGAACGATGTTATCTCAATCGTTGATGAAACCGTAGAAAATTTGGTTGATAAAGTCCTTTCTATAGACGAGCAAAATATACATTTTGGTCTTTTTGCAACACGTGCAACGGTGAATAGTGGTGCCTATCCAAAAATATTGTCCGACAAATTACGTAATCGTTTGCATAAATGTTTTGATGTTATGATAAGAGAAAATATTCTTGAAAATAAGGATCATAAAAACTTTTCTTATGGAAAGTCTATTATAGATTTAACCCCCTATAATGGAGGGCAAAAAAACACTATACATTTGAATCAATATGCACCTCATAAATGGGTTGATATTATAGAAGGTGGTGCTGATGTTTTTGAAAAATATGCACAAGTAAACAAAGATATAGAAAATTATATGAATGTATTTAGAGATGCCTCTAAATGCTCATTCATGGGTTTGTTTTGTACACATTATCCCGCCTTGGGAAACAATATATTACAAACTTTTGGAAAAAATGGGCTGGAATTTCCTTTAATATCGCAAGCTGAAATCATGAGGCAGGTTTTTGAAACCCATTTAAAAAAAGCATCGAAAAAAATAGTCCGTCTGCCAATTGTTTATAATGATGATTTACTATATGAGGCTTTTACTCAAAAAGAATGTGGCAGTATTATTTACAACGTAACATTGAAAAATACTGAAACGAAGAAAGTATTACAGACATTGTTTGGAAATAATGATGGAAACACAGATATAAAGGTTCAGCCGTTTTCTTTTGATAATTTTAGCAATCGTTTTATAGTAGAAATGAAAAAGGAAGGCTTTTGCAGAACGTAACTCTTTGATATATATGTGGTGCTCACGGCCGGAATTGAACCGGCACGTCCAAAAGGACAACGGATTTTAAGTC
>JQIA01001872.1_pt1 | contig 11284 bp, 10 predicted proteins | sample 811431 | NCBI WGS metagenome assembly JQIA01 (sample SAMN02998118, study PRJNA258478) | marine sediment metagenome | biome: marine; feature: seafloor; material: sediment; isolation source: oil-polluted sediment collected from 3 locations (0.5 km, 0.7 km and 0.9 km)... | place: USA: Gulf of Mexico ... | reverse complement strand
AGGTACTTTACAGTATTAGGTTTCAAAGAAATACTAGGAACTAACGACAGCTACTTAGACCTATGGTCTGGTACTGAAAGCAGCCTAAATTCGGGCACAGATCTTAATGGAACTAATATAGTATCTACGTATATTCAATATGAGGGGGTTTAATGCCACTGCTAGAACTAACCAATACTCTCCCTATAATTCTTATAGAAATAGACAGCTTATCCAGTAGTACTCATACATCAGATAAGCTGTACTTCTCCAACTCTAGCTTTATAACTGAACCAGGGGGCTCTTTAAGTAATACATCTTTCAATCCTCGAATCGATGGAAAGCTTACTATAACCAGTGATATGTTAAGCAAGAGCATAGGGTCTCTATCTTCCAGTGAATTAAACTCGGTGACCCTGGGCAATGCAGATGGAGAACTTGATAGTTTACTAACTGACTATCTACTAGAGGGGCGGGGTTTAGTTATAAAATACGGTAATAAGGGTATCGCATACGCGGACTTTACTACGGTATTTACAGGCATACTAAGTTCTTTAACTTTTACAGAAGACTCGGTATCTTTACTAGTGTCTAACTATAATAGTAAACTAGACGTTCCTATAGCTAGCCAAGTTTATAGCCCTTCTGGTGGTTCAGGGTACAATACATTTAATACCTCACTACATGGTAAAAGGCTGCCGGTAACTTACGGGGTAGTAAAGAATGTTACCCCACATTACGTAAGAAATATACTAGTAGGAGATACCTCTACTAGTACCTGGGATCCTTATTTATCTAACGTATCTACTTTAAGTAATAACGACCTCACTACCACGTGTACCAGTCTAGGCACTCAATCTACTTTTTCTAGGATCGGCGCACGTAACGGCTCTAAGAGGTACTTAGAGTTTCATACAGACTTTTCTGGCCCCGCGATAGTAGGGGTCGCCAGCCCCTCTACATTACCTATGTCTGCTAATATTGGAAGCAGCACCACAGGTGTTGGGTTCTCTGCAGAAGATGGCGGTATTCTAGTAGCTAATGTTCTTAGTAACTATAGTTCTGGGTACTTAGGTGGCAGTATTATAGGGGTAGCTATAGATGGCTCCTCTGGCAGCATCTGGTTCTCTAAAAATGGGGTATGGATAGGGGATCCAGCCGCTGGAACAGGTGCTGCCTACGAGGGGTACCTTGGAGACATGCTCCCTGGGGTTACAATGTCTGTCGAGGGCGATACGGCTATATGTAAGTTTAAAGCATCAGATCTAACATACAGTGCACCTACTGGGTTTAACGAGGTGGACGACACAAAAGTAGTAGTGTCTCAGCTACACTACAAGGTTCACGATGATAGCATATTCAATGTAATATGTGTTCATTCCGACGGAGTAGACCTTCCAGAAGATCAATATGTGCCCTACTTAGATACAGGAGAGTTTCAGGTAGTTGTAGGCTCAGTAGGTAGTACCAGAATAACTGCAGATATCCAGGGAGATGTATACCCGGAGCCTTTAGACTCTGCTGCTGCCATTATTACGGAGTTTCTACTTTATAGAGTCAGCAACATAGCCCTAGATTCCGCATCGGTAGAGGGCCTAGCTACACCTTATTTTGCCGGAGAAAGTATAGTAGGAAGGGCCTCTTGTGGGTCCTATCACCCCGATGGAGAAACTTTGGTGGCCGCAGTAGAGGAATATATGTCTTCCTTTAATCTTCAGGGGGGCTTCGATCCTTTAGGGGTTTTTTCTATAAGTGTATTTAAAGCTCCTAATAACACAGGGTCCTTGCTGTCCCTATCTCAGGAACACATAGAGAAGGTGTCAGGAAAAGAGGTAGGAAGCCCACAGTATGCTACTACGATAGGGTACGCCCATAATTATACTAAATTTAGTACTGAGGGTATAGCTGCATCTGTTCTTTATGATAACCCAGACCAGTTCTCCTTTATGTTAGACACCTGGAGAGTAGCTTCGGCTACTAATAATGAGCTAGGAATTAATGGCAGTGGGCAGGTAGAAGAAGTACCTGAAGGCCTAGAGGCCAGCTATATTACTATACAGGACCGGTACTTAAACGCTAAAGAGAGTAAGGTTATCCCCTCAGTTATTTTCTCTGGAATAGACGCACTTTTAGAGGCAAAAAGACGGTGGAGAATGAACAGTTCGGGAGGGGGCCTAGTACATCCTCCAAGCTACCAAGTGTCCTTGCCCTTTCTGCTTTCAGGACTATCTTTAAATAATACAGTCCATACTAGTTATCCGCGCTTCAGCCTAACTGACGGAACATTCGTTACTATAGTAGGCATTAGCTTAAACCTTATGAGCTCTTCTACTATACTAACTGTCTGGGACGGAGCAGAAGACTCCTTTACTTTAGGGCAAGATATAAATGTAGCAATATTGGAAAGTAATCTTATCGAGTATTTAGGCTGTACGCCAATACCAACGCAATCAGACCCTATACTATTGTCCCCCTATGGAGACGCAGAAAGACCCTTTGGATCCACTACAGGGGCCTACGCAGCTTAATATTCTGCGACTAAAAAAGATAGTAGTAGTATTATTAAATCTTTAACTTGACGTCTCAGCATAGCTACAGTATAATTAGACCTATTCACACCGTATATTAGGAAGTTTTATGCCTACAGAGCCAACCCAGCAACTATTAATAGCATTCAAAGACTATTCATGCGCTATTAATAGCGTAGTTACCGGGAGTAATTGGAATCCCACCTATCCTGTCATAAATACGGCTACTATTAAGTACTCAGAGGTCGCAGAACTATCTTCTACGAATGGGTCTATATCCCTAGATTTAGGTAGTGTAAGTGAAGTAGGCCTGGTATGTCTCCCAAGACATACTTTAGACCTAACAGCTACGTGGAGAGTAAGAGTAAGCAATAATGCTACTCTGCTAACGGACCCCGGAGCGGTAGCAGTACAAGATATTATCTACGATTCTACCACTGAGCTAGTATGGCCCGATACTACTAATTATACTGGTGTACCTTATGATGAGTATACAACATGGGCGGGAACCATTGCAGATATACACAACCCCCCTGCCTTACTATTCTTACCGACGGGTACTAGTGCACAGTATGTATATATAGATGTTACAGACCAAGCGGGAGCTACTATTTCTAAGCTATTTATAGGCCCCTACTGGCAGCCTACCTATGGGGTTAGTAAGAACTGGGATATGGCGTACGTAGATCAGAAGAAGCAAAAAAGACTGAAGGGGGCCACAGTGTTAGCGGAACAAACTCCAAGACATAAAATGATGAAAATGTCTTGCAAGTATCTAACGGAGATAGAGGCCTTCTCAGACGTTGCTGCAATAGACAAAGGGCAAGGGGTAAGTAACCCTTACCTTGCTATTATTAATCCAGCAGATGCAGCAAACAGACACAGGTTATTTATATATGGAACTAATAAAAAGTTACTTCCGGTACAAGAAATCGGGGCCTATGGGTACTACTCTAAATCTTTTGAACTTGTCGAGTGGCTTTAAATGCCGGCTCTAACAGGTAGTAGCTCCACTAGTCACGAAGGGTTATTTGGTATAGCTAATACTTTGCAACTTTTTAGGCAAAATTTAGTATATGCACCAGTAGGGGATTATACTAGTACCCCCACCCTCAAACTTATAGACCAAAGTATCGCCACGTCCTTAGGAAACACAGCGCCGCCCCTAGTTGGAGCACTAACTACCAATTCGTTAGGCTTCTTAGATGGATACCTTGGTAAACTTCTGCTAGGTGTTCCTGTTACTTCAGCAACAGGAACACTAGGTCTAACCAAAAGTAGCAATACGCCACTCACGGGCGTGGAAGTAACCATAGGACAAACATCCTTAGTGCTGCCTGTACCCGCAGTACCCTCTGGTAATACTATAGATAATAATATACTTATTGCCTATATGGACTACACCCTGCTACCGGAGGCAGTAGTTACTAGCGTAGATACATGGGTATCTACGCTACCCCTCTCTAATATGGTTAATACAGATCTAGGGAAGTCAGCTAGAACCTTAAATACTTCTGCTTCCTTTGCTATTGATATATCTGAGAGTAACAGTGGTAATGTATTTGCTATTCCTAAACATAATCTAACAGATGCAGCAACATGGAGAGTAAGAGCCAGTAATAACATACTTCTTCTTACAGATCCAGATGCTGTACCATACAGCCAGCTAGAGGTGGATACAGCTGTACTTACTAGTAGCCCTAGTGGTACCTTTATTGATGTACAAAATCCTCCAGCTACTATGACGTTAGAGGTAGACCTAGGGCTGAGTATATCCGATTCTGTAAAGATATATAATGGTAGCGGTAATTACCTAATAGCTAATGTAGACGCCTATAACTCAGGGACAAAGCTACTTACCTTTACTAAAACTTCCGGGCCTGCAGCAGTCTATTCCTCCTCTACGTGGAATGTTGCTAATGTTAATAATATTCTCAAGAGGGTATGGCACGTAAATACCTCGTTTAGCCCCTCAGATAACGTAGTACCCCCGGCTCTATTTGTAACAGCAGAAACAATTACAGCGAGGTACTACTATATAGAGATCGAGGACAGCAGTAACCCTCTAGGGTACCTAGATATATATAAAGCTGTAGTTTCTCCTGCGTGGCAGCCTACTATAAATTTATCACATAAGTGGCGGATTTCTTACGTAGATAAGTCTAAGCTAACTAGGTCGAGAGGAGGACAGGCGTATTTAGACCTAGTACCTCAATATAGAAAGCTAAAAATAGCTCTACAGGGGTTCTCAAAGACCGAGATGATGGCAAATAAACTGGAGATGGATAGACTAGTAGGAACATATACCCCTGTACTAATATCTTTAGCACCTCTAGATACGGAATCTTTGGCGGATAAGTCTATATATGGCACTCAATCTAAGCTGACGAAAATACAAGAGTATGGTAATAATATAACAAAAACATCAATAGAAATAGAGGAGTGGGTTTAGTATGGATGCCAATATATACGAGTTTGTCAAAGAAAGTACGACTACGGAAGGTTCTGCCCTTAGTATAGCCTTATCTTCCATAGCAGGGTTTGCGCGCTTTGATGACGTAGCTCTAGTAGGGGACAGTGTGTATTACACTATTTTAAACGGGTTTAACCGTGAAGTAGGTATCGGAGTAGTACAAGCTAATAATACCTTAGATAGATCTTACCCTCTAACTACTTTAGAGTCGGGAGTGTATACCGATGGGGCAGTATCAAGAATAACTCTGTCTGGAGAGAGCCAGGTAGCAATAACCCCTTCAGCAGAAACACTACATAGCTTAGAGACTGATGCGTCAGCCAGAGCTATTTTCTTAATAGGAGCATAACTATGGCGATAAAATACAAAGTACTGGGCCAAAGCGCCCCACTAGCTACGACTCTTACGGATATTTACACAGTGCCTGCTGGTACTGAAAGCATAGTCTCCACTATCTCCGCTAGTAGTAGAACGCTTTCATCTAACATACGTATAGCTGTTCGCCCAGGTGGTGCCCCTATAGCGGATGAACACTATATTGTACACGATGTAGTTGTTCAACAGTTTGAGGCCCTCTTTCTCACTGTAGGTATAACTTTAGATACAGGGGACGTTATCTCCGTTTATAACGAAGTAGAAGAAGTTAGCTTTAGCGTCTTCGGCTCTGAGATTACGTAAATGACAACAAAAAACTTAAAAGATATGGGACTCCGACCCAAGATAGTAGGAAAGGAGACAGCAGTACTAGAATGGGTTGCGGACCCTAATTGGTTAGACCTGCCAGATATTACAGGACAAGATCGCTTTGTAGGTCTAGTGGCGGTTAATGAAAATAGCACATTTATAGCATTTAATGTTACTACCTCCTCTGGGCCAAATACAGTTTCCGAGGGATTTACTGTAGACTGGGGGAACGGTACAGTGTTAGACTACGCTTCCGGAACGAACGTTGAATACTTATACGAGTTTCTATCTACTGGAGACTATACTGGAGTATATAATCAAGCAATTATATCAATAACTCCTAAAGGGGACGATACTCTACTAAGTATTGACTTAGATGTTAGGTACACTGCTGTTACTACAACACACCTGTACTCTACAGCATGGCTATCCATAGCCGTAGCCTCCCCCTATTTAGAGTCCTTTAACGCCAGTGGGAACTTGACGAAGCCACGTATGCTAGAGTCTGTAAAAATGAGGTGCCCCAATATATTAAACTACGATGATATGTTTAATAACTGCATTGGATTAGAGTACGCAGATATAGACGCAGGCAATGGAACGTCTTTTAGGTATACTTTTGCATACTGTTCATTTACAAAACTGCCTAATTTAATCGTAACATCCGCTATAGACCTTTCTTACATGTTTTACAACTGTGAGTTATTAAAGTCAGCTACTATATACGCCCCGTCAGCCACAACACTAGTTAGTATGTTTAATTCTTGTGGCCTATTAAGGTATGTAAATCTAGATGTACCGGAAGCTACTGACCTAACTAGTGTTGTAGCTTCTTCCCCTCTTTTAAATACCTTAATATTAAAGTCCCCAAAGGCAGAAACTCTTAGTTATGTGGCAGCGCAGTGTACCTCGCTACAGGTAGTAGAGATAGACGTATCCTCCGTAACGTCCATGCTCCGTAGTTTTTATTTCTGTACCTCGTTAACAACTCTACCCGACTGGGACTTTCCCTTATGTTTAGACTTTCAGTATACCCTATCAGATTGTACTAATTTACTAGATCTTCCTCATTGGACATTCCCTCAAGCAACTAATCTTAATGGTATGCTCTCTAGTACAAACATACTAAGAAGCCCAGACTGGGAGTACCCTTCGGTAACCTCAGTATACGAGATGTTCTCCTACTGTTCACACCTAATAAGGCTGGAGGCGTATTTCCCGTCCATTACAAACCCTGATGCACTCTCTAGGGTAGCGGCCTACGCCTACGACTTACAGGAGATAATAGTAGACTCAGCAGCAGGCCCCCCTATAGAGTATGGGCACCTAGAGTCTTTACGTGTACCCCCCCTAGTAACCTTACCTGTTAACGCAGAGGTCAGGGACATGTTCCGAGACTGTCACTCTATATTAGAAATACCCGCTATAGACTGTGCTAACGCTATTTCTTTAGAGGCAGCGTTTACTTGTGACCGTCTAATCCGTTGCAGGGCTTTTAATATAGGGGTTAATGTCTCCTTTACGGACAGTAATTTAGCAGCAGACGCTATAGACGAAATTTTTACTAACTTAGCCTCTGTTACATCGGCGTATATTAGGGTAAGTGGAACACCAGGGGCAGGTACCTGTGACACTACTATAGCAACAGCTAAAGGCTGGACGGTGTACACGTGACTACTAATGCTGCCCTGGAAAAGGGGGTAGAACCAAGAACTATAGGCTCTGGAACTCCTGGGTTTCAAACTTTTACGGAAGCACCTAGATGGGCCTGGCCTAAAGGCGGCTTACCTTTCCCTAAACTAAATACTCTTCCTTCCGAAATAGTAGGGGGAGTACTAACTATACCCCCTACTATTTCGGATAGTGATATTTCTTTCTCTATCAAGGTAGAGAGTACTTCTACTGTAACGGCAGACTGGGGAGATGGTACCACTGAGAGTATAGCTATAACTCCCGGAGTAACAACGACTATATCTCATTCTTACTCCTATACTACACTCCCTTACCTTAGCCAAGTATCTACAGACTCCTCCCTGGACACTATTTCTAGGGCAGGGCACGGGTACTTAGATAATGATTCTGTGTATCTGTACTCCGATACACCTATAGCGGGAATAGATATAAATAGGTGTTACTTAGTTACTAATGCTACCACAAATACCTTTCAATTAACAACTAGACGCTCCGGCCCTCTAGTTAGTATAGGTGAAAATACTACTGCTTACCTGTCTACTTTCAAACAAGTAGAGGTTAGGGTATCCCCAGATGATGGGTACTTTACTCGAGTAGACTTTTATAATGGTAACCTAAGTACAAAGGCTTTATGGGTGGGGTTATTTAGTAAATCTGATAATATAACATCGTCTAAGTATTTTACAGGTCTCGCGCAAGCAGGCGGCGGCGGCCTAGTTTCTAAAGTATCTCAAAATAATACTAATCAAACTTATTTTAAATCAATGTTCCAGTCTAATGATAGTATTAAAGATTTATCCGAGTTTTATAGTCCTGCGGGGCAAAACTTTGATAGGTTTTTGCACGGGGCTAAGAGGCTGGTAGACTGGCCCCCTAATCTAAGTGTATATTACGCGACCACCTTAGAACAAGCCTTTTCCTACAGCTTCGCCAAAGGCAGTGAGCCTTTAATACTGGAAATCCCCGATTTAAAGATACCTTTTTGTACCACTATTTACGGTATGTTCCAGAAAATAGGCAGCTATAGTAATACCCATATTAGGGGTTCAGTCCGTATCTCTAATATGGCTTCTGTAGCTTTAGCTGGGTACGCTTTTTATGGTGCAGGGGTTAGTAAGGTAGAGTGGGCGTCCTCCGCCGTTACTTCTTTCTTAAACACTTTCGGGTATGGTCGTTTCCTTAAAGGTAGGGATGTAGTATTGGACTATAGCTCTACAGATACTTTCACACAATGTTTTACTTACTGTAGGATTTTAACTTCAGTAGTTTACATACCTACTCATGCAAACACAATAGAAAAGATGTATTATGGCTGTTCCAGTATAACTTCAGTACCTACCAGCCTAGGGGTTATTACTACCCAGAATACGCTACATGACCTATCTGGAGTATTTGGGTTATGTAACTCACTAGAGGCCGTAGATACAACGCACTGGTCCTTTCCTCCAGATTCCAGTCCTGATCTAATGTTCGAGGGATGTATAAGCTTAAAATACGTGCTGTGGCAGATACCTAATGGTCTTCAGACCGCGTGGACGTATGGTAACGCATACACCTTTAGGAACTGTACTAGATTAAAACGGGTAGATATAGATCTAGAGGAGTATAATACTAGCGTACCCTTATATTCAATGTTTTACGGCTGTACTCAGCTACAGACAGTACAGTTTACTAGAATTCCTATTGCTGTAACGTATACTAGCTTAGCTGCATATAGGTACATGTACTACAACTGTTATAGCTTAATGAAAGTGGATCATACAATGGACTGGACTGGTGTAATTACGGACCCCAGTAGTAAGTCCTATAATCAAAATCAGTTTACAAATTGTTATAGTCTCCAGAGGTTTCGCCCTCTAAACCTAGAGGGGCAAGTAAGCTTAGAAAACTGTAAAATGTCAGCTAGCGCACTTAACGAGGCCTATAGTGCGCTATTACCGGAGACGCCATGGGGACCAACTGCGCTACTCATGGGCGTAGAAGTAATAACGGAACTAGGTATACCTCTTAGCTGGAATGCAAGCCTTACAAGCACCCAAAGTACGAATACTCTAGGCACACTAAGCACTCAAGGCTACAATAACTTTTTAACAGGAGTAGGCTCCACACTAACAACAGAACCTATGTCTTCCACAAGCCCAGAACTTGGTAGCCTATCGGGAGTAGCTATGACCCTTAACCTTAGCGATACACCCCCAGGGATAGGCGGGCTAGACATTACAGTAGGTATGGGGTCTCTAGTAGCAATAAAAGAAGATAGATACCATGTCCGGGTACTAGGTAACTACGGGGCCTTAGATTCAGACTTTACTATATTAGAGGCTAAAGGGTATGAGGCTATTACTGCATGACCGACCTAACCGGGCAGAATTTAACATTTTTAAGGTTGGGTATATTAAATAATAGGTCGAAGAGTCAGGCCAAGGTACATAGCTGGGTTAGGGAAAAAACCACTAATACAGGTACTAATACTACCATTATTGGGTTATCTGCTATACCCGGTTATATTAGATTCGGCACAGTCCTTCGTAATGGCGAGGAAGTATACTACACTATAGATTCCGGAGGAGATAAGGAGGTTGGCCTAGGTAGGTATATAAATGCGAATAGACTGAGTAGAGATAGACCCTTGTATACCTTAGTAAACGGAGTATATAATGGTAATCCTTCAACGATAATTGCACTAGCCGGGCGCTCTAGTATAGTGACTATATCTGTGGTAACGAAAGCCTTAGAAAAGATAGAAGAAGCAGTTGAGGCCAGAAATTTAATGTTGCTGGGGTCTTTCTAGTACAGGATAAACAGTGCCCCTAAAGATAAAATAAAATTTTCATTGACGCGGAGGTACCCTCCGCGTATAATGGATTTTATAATTATACACTACAAAAAGTATTAAGAGCGCTGTTATAATGATAAATACAACCAAAGGTCCAATGGATGAAAAAGATTTAGTATGTACAAAAGGCTCAGATGAGTCAGCTGCAGAAATAGTCAATTGGGTCGAATATAGACTAAATGATGAATTGGTACACAGATCAGTTCATATTGAATTAAAAGAGTTGCCACAAGGCAACACCGAATTAGGGGAATAACCATACATGGCTAATACACAAGCAACCTGTACGTCTTTTAAAGTAGACCTATACAACGGACTCCACGCTTTCGGGGCCTCTGTTGTACGTGGGGCGACTACTAAAGACGACTTCAAAATGGCGCTTTATGAAGCTACAGCTACTAAAGATGCTACCACTAGTATCTATAATACTACAGGTGAAGTTACTGGTACTAACTATGTTGCAGGCGGCGAAGACGTCACTACCGCGACAGCGCCCGCGTCGAGTGGTACTACAGCATACTTCACACCCTCAGCATCCGTGGTTTTTACTAATGTAACTCTTGCCGTTTCTTTCGACTGTGCTGTACTATATAACAACACAGCAGCAGGTAAGAATTCAGTAGCAGTATTTACATTCGGTGCTCAGACCGTTACAGCAGGTGATTTTACACTCACTATGCCAACCAATGATGCCACTACGGGCCTCTTACGTTTAGGTTAAAACTATGTCGTACGATCTAGAGATTAAGCAAGGGGGCACGTTTACTCTGCCTCTTATATGGCAGGATAGTACAAAGTCCCCAATAAACATAACGGGCCGAAGTGCCCGTATGCACATACGCTCCTCCCACGATTCCAACGTTATCCTAGTAGAACTTACCAGCGACAATGGCAGGATAGCTCTAGGTGGTATAGCAGGTACTATTATACTTACACTAACCGCGGAAGAGACCAGTCTAATAGACTGGACGTTTGCAGTCTATGACTTAGAGTTATTCTATGACGATGCAGGTACCGAGGTAGTAGATAAGATAATCGGTGGAAGCATAACTGTAGTGCAAGAGGTGACTAAGAACCAAGTATCTACAGAAC
>JQIA01001871.1_pt1 | contig 11288 bp, 12 predicted proteins | sample 811431 | NCBI WGS metagenome assembly JQIA01 (sample SAMN02998118, study PRJNA258478) | marine sediment metagenome | biome: marine; feature: seafloor; material: sediment; isolation source: oil-polluted sediment collected from 3 locations (0.5 km, 0.7 km and 0.9 km)... | place: USA: Gulf of Mexico ... | reverse complement strand
CGTCCCGTAGGGGAGTCGAACCCCTGTTACCGCCGTGAAAGGGCGGTGTCCTAGGCCTCTAGACGAACGGGACGCTGTGCTCTCAAAACGCTTATTACTCGAGAGGCGCGCATTTTATGAATACAGCCCCCGAGTGTCAAGCACCGGATAGAAATATCTCACAATTCTTTGCTATTACGGCAAAAAGAACCGTTTTTAGCCGTTTACACGAGCTATCTATGCCTTTCCCCTGCTTTCAGGGATACTCCTCCCGACAAAAAGATAAAAACATCCGCTAACAATGAATGCGTCTGGAGAGTATATCGATGGATTTTGAACTCGAAGAAGAGTATCGCCTACTCAATGAAACGGTAAAACGTTTTGTAAACGAAGAGCTAATGCCCTTGGAAGCAAGCGTACTAGAGCGAGAAGCGAATGGCGGCCGCGTAGAGCTGACGCCCACCGAGTTAAAACCGCTGCATGAAAAGTGTCTGGAACTTGGCCTATGGGCTCTGGACTGCCCCGAGGAGACAGGCGGGGCCGATCTACCCGCCATTGCGCTTATTGGCGTTAACGAAGCGCTAGGGCGCACAGCAGTGCCCTTCACCTTCCCCCCCGACTCACCCAACCTGCACATGATGCTTGCCACCGTGAATGAAGAGCAGCGTAAAAAATACCTTGAACCCTATGCCCGTGGCGAAACAATTTCTGCGATAGCAATTTCAGAGCCCGGCGCAGGCGCTGACCCCGCCGGTATGACCACTCGCGCCGTGCGTGATCAAGATGGCTGGATACTCAATGGTCGGAAGATATGGATTAGCCGTGCCAACGATGCCGACTTCACTATCGTCATGGCCATCACTGACCCTGAAAAAGGTTCTCGCGGCGGTATTTCAGCCTTCCTCGTCGATAAAGACACCCCCGGCTTTGAAGTCACTCGTCAAATCAAGTTGATCGGCGGGCACGATAACTACGAGGTCGCCTTCGAAGACTGTAAACTGGGTGCTGGCCAGCTCCTCGGCAAAGAAGGTCAGGGTTTTGGCCCTATGCAAAAACGCCTTGTGGTTCGCCGCTTGCAAATGGGTGCGTGGTGTTTGGGTATGACAAACCGCGCACTCGACATGCTCTGTGAATATGCCAATCAACGCAGTACCTTTGGCGAGCTACTGGCTAATCGCCAATCTATACAATGGTGGGTCGCCGATGCTGTCACCCGTACGCACTGCTTAAAACTCATGCTTTGGGATGCAGCCACCAAACAAGACAACAATGAAGATGTCCGCACCGAAGCCAGTATGATTAAGCTCTACGCGACGGAACTCGCCAGCGATGTGATTGATCACGCCATGCAAACCTTCGGCGCTATGGGCATGAGCAAAGAATTGCCACTCCAACTTATGGCACAGAAAGTACGCTTAATGCGGATTTATGAAGGGCCGAGTGAAATACATCGCTGGGTGATAGCGCGACACCGTCTGAAAGCAAGTGCATAGCCTGCCCTCTCACGATCGGCTCACTTATAACGAGAGAAGAAGGTATAACGAGAGAAGAAGGCGGCCGTTCTTTGAGTTCGGTCGCTTTTAGAAAACGCGACACGTAAAAACGCTATTCTCAAGCGGTCGCCAGTAAGAAGTCCTGTAAAAAGAAGAAGTCCTGTAAAAAGAAAATGCCGCAAAGGATAATTTAGGGGTGCTTGCTGACTTCTTCTTCAAGATAACGGATCAAATCAACAAAATCAGGCTCACACTTTGGGTTGATCTCAACCAATAAACGGTGCGCCTCAAGAACGCTCCGCCGGGCCTCATCTTCATCTTCAGGCGCACCGTCACAACAAGGTAACTCTTGAACAGCGTTTTTACCCAGAGCCGTTTCGGGCAAATCCTTACGGATGATGGTAAAAAACTCATCCAAGGACATCATCTCGAATATTTTAAGAATATCCTCATTCTCGCAAAACAACAGGGGCACAATGTCATAATAACGCTTACTCGACATACCCAGCTTGGCCAGTAAACCCAAGGTAGTGCTATCCAAGCCCTCTGCGTCTAACAAATCGACCAAGACAGTTTTCGCATCACTATTGGTAAAAATACTTTCGACATAGCGGTTGAGCGATGCACACAGAGTGACTCTCACATCGCCACTCATTTTTATCAGATAGTTGCCTTCCGATTCGCCGACCAGAACCCTACCCTTGCTCATAATTTCTAACCACCGTTAACACTGAAACATCATCAGGCGCCTTAGCAATTTGATCAATACCAAGCTCTCGGCATATGCCGTCATGCCCACCCGCTGGACCCACATTCTCGCAAGCCGTCAGTAAATTTTGTTCTTTTTCTGCCATATTGTCACCATCAATACAGTCCATCAAACCATCAGACACCACAACCAATGAAAAACTATCTGGTAACACTCTCTCTTCAATCTTCCAGGTAACATCTTCAAATAAACCGACAGGCTTGCCCTTACCCGACAAAAACTCTGCTTTCCCATCACTGACCATGACCGGCAGAGGCAGCTGTGAGCCGACTACATAACGTAAAGTATGGTTCTGCGTATCGATTGCCCCAGCAAACAGGGTCAAATGCTTGTCAATATTAAGCGCCATTATATTGCGATTCACATGCTCCAACAAACCTTCTGGAGCCCGCTCTAGCGATAAACGATCATCCCCCGTCACATGGCGTCGTACAACCTGCCGGATAATATAACAAAGCATAATCGTCACAAAAGCCGACGAAGCACCATGCCCTGAGACATCGGCCATATAAAATAGCAAATAGCGATCAAACACCAAAGAATAACCGATAAAATCCCCACTCAGAAATAGCGACGGCACTACTTGATAGGCAATTTCATACTCCCCATGACAAACCGGCTTACTGGGCAACAAATTAAACTGTATTTGCCGGCCCGCTAACTGATCCATTCGCAGCACATTTAAGCTTTCTTGCAGATCCCTATTCGCATGCTCTAACTGCTGCCGATAATCCATATTCTCTTGATAGAGATCCTTAAAGCCGCTCGCTCGCTCGATGGCGGTATACAAGTCCTCTCGTTCAAAAGGCTCTATCAAAGCATCCACGGCACCACGCCTAAACGCTATCGCGATATCTTCTGGCGTAGGTTCAATAAATACGGGAATAACGGCAAGCCCTGAATCTCGACATCGCTGAGCAAACCCTTCATCAACATCAGCGCTGTGCTCATGTACCTTAATTTCAAGTAGCATTAAGACGGGTATAAATTTAGGCAGTGCGGAAAAAATTTCGGCGCGTTTACTAATATGAAAGACATCCCAGTAACCACTCGAGCGCAGAGAATCTGCCCATCGCTCGGCACGGGCAGGCTCGGAACACACTATCAAAGCACGGCTCTTTTTAGGCATTTCTATCTCTTTATGAAACTGCTAATTTGAAATACAGAAACACACCCGACTACCCACACAGAACCACGATTACTTACTTTGAAGCAGGCTCTTTTGAAGCAAGTGGTCGTTAGTAATAATCATCGTCATCACCAAAATCATCCTCTACAACACCATCATTAACCAAATACTCTCGACGTTGCAAATAGATATTCTTCAAAAAGGTATATTTATCCCCTTTAATCAATTTTTCAGCTTCAAGGAGCTCAGCACGCGTTGATATTACCTTCATACCATAGCTCTCATTACGCGTAGGCACATGCGAAATCTCCCCAATCGGGTCTAAAAAGCTATCGACAATCAAACCCGGAGCATCTCGAAAAGTACTCGGACCAAGGAATGGCAGAACGAGATACCCGCCTTCACCAACGCCCCAAACAGCCAAAGTTTGGCCAAAATCTTCGCCCAGTGATTTCTCAAGACCCAGCTTTTCAGCCACGTCAAAAAACCCGACCAAACCGACCGTCGAATTCACCACCAAACGACCCACGTCGTTCCCTGCCTGGCTAATTTTGCCCTGCAAAAGGTCATTGGTAATATTCCGCACCTCAGCGAGATTGGAAAACATACGCAGCACACCGCGCTCAAGGAAATCAGGCGTCACATAGTGGTAGCCCTGCGCAATCGGTTTAAAAACCCACTGATCGGCCTTATCATTAAAAGAAAACATGGCGTGGTTATAGCTTTCTAACAAGCTACGTTCACCCGTGTTGGCCAGTACAATACTCGGCAGTAATACCGCCATTAATAACAACGGTCGTATTACAAAGACTGCTCTTCTTGTCATTTTTATTACCCCTTCCACACTAAGGCCTTCACCTTTTATCAAGACGCGAAACATTTTAGTCAAACAAGGCACACGATGATAGGCTTGAAATGGACAAAGCCCTAAAAAGCACAGAAGCCTCATTTACCCAAAAAACCCAAAACCTGAGCACCGCAATATCTTTACAGACAAACGCCTTCGCCAATTCAACAACCTAAATCGGCTTGCCGCTTATTTTTCTTAGCACTTATTATTTTTGGCCTGGAAAAATAATAGCCTTGAAAAAGATCAAAACCCATTTCCAGACACGCATCAGCCTCTTCTTTTGTTTCAACTTTTTCGGCCAATAGAATGACATCGTATTTTTCAAGCTCCGTAATTCTTTCACGTAAAACCTTTAAACCCAGCGCCTTTACATCAATTTTAACGATATCGGCAATTTCGATAAAAGGAGTCAGGTGCTCTTCAAAAATATAGTCATCCAAAGCCAACATGTGCCCTTTCGCTTTTAATGCCAACAACTTCTTTATGACGATGTCTTCAGGCTCTACATGCTCGAGAATTTCAATCACAACATTTTCATGAAGGTCGGGCATGGGGTAACTGCCTACCAAAAACTCTCGCGGCATATTAATAAACGCACGCTTATCCCCAACCAAATCATCAAAACCAATGGCGGTAAAAACATTATTTAACAGCTCTGCTGTTGCCAAGCCATGATCTTCAATGTCAGCCTGATTTTTATCCCCAGAACGATAAAGTAATTCATAGGCCGACACATTAAAATCACGATCATAAATGGACTGTCGAGCAACATAGATCAAATCAGACATACTGTATCCATAACAAACCAAGCACTGCATTTATAAATAAGTAGTGCTATCAAATAACTGTAAAAACACACCCTAAGCGAGGGGGTTCAAACAATGCCAAACTGAATAAAACATCAAATACACCTCAGCCAATGCTGTGCGTTGGCCGAGGCTTCATGGATATTAAAAGGGATATCTACGGTGCCTTTAATAAATAGCACGGTGCTTTATAGTACGGTGCCTTATAGATAGAAGCACTAATTAAGCAGAAGCGCTTAGTAAGCCTTAGAGCGGGCAATCATTCTTTGCGCCTGCGTATAGTGCGGCTTATCCAGCATGATACCGTCCAAACCCACCACACCCATTTCTGGATTCGCTTCGAAAACCTCAACAACGCGACGCGACCACTCCAACTGCTCTGGAGTGAACGAAAACGCCTTGTTAATAATATCGACCTGATTGGGGTGTATTGCCATCATACAAGTGAAGCCTGCACGTCGCGCACCCAGACAAGCCTCTTCTAAGCCCGCATCATCTTTAAAGTCGGTAAATACGGTATTGCAGGGTTCAATACTCGCAGAAGCCGCCGCCGCAAGGCATAAACTACGCGCTGTGCGAAAGAGATCATCCCAATTGCCATCAGGCAAACGGTGTGTTTCTGCACCGACATCGGCGGAAAGGTCAAACTCACCCCAACTTACATAGGCAAGGCGGTCACTACAATCTGTTAAGCCACCCATGTTCAACACACCCTGACCGGTTTCTGTACCGATAACCAGAATTTTAATATGCCCTGCTGGCACACCTTCACGCACTTCTAAAGCACTGATGTAGTGATCAAAACGAATAACATCCTCACGTGTGCGGTATTTTGGCAGCAAAATATAATCCGGTGCGCCACCAACAACAGCCGCCAAATCACCCAGCGTCATATCGCCACAGAGTGGATTCACTCTCACCAGCAATTTTTTCGTACGTGAACCCAAAGGATTGGCGTCAAGATATTCTCTGGCCAAACGTCGCCCTTCATCTTTACGACTCAGCGCAACAGAATCTTCAAGATCAAGAATCAAGCCATCGGCATTTGTACCCGAACCTTTGGCAATTTTCTTTGCACTGTCGGCGGGTAAAAAAAGCATCGATCTCATGGTAGTTCTCCGCGTCTTAGTCTTGGGGGCGTGTTGCCATAAGAGCTGTACGTTTAACAGTTGCGACCAGTTCATCGCGCTGGTTAAAACCTTCGTGTAAAAAATTCACAATGCCGGAATCATTACGTGATTTACTGATGCGCTTATCTAAAACAGTCGTCCGCGCTCGAATGGTGTCACCATGAAAAGTCGGGCGAGGAAACGAGATATCCGTCATGCCAAGATTGCCCAATGTTGTACCCAAAGTCAGCTCAGTCACTTGCACACCAACAACCAAGGCCAGTGTAAACATGCTGTTAACGATACGCTCGCCATAGATACTGTCTTTAGAAAATTCCGCATCAAGGTGCAGGGGCTGCGTATTCATTGTTAAGCAGCTGAACAAGGTATTATCGTATTCACTGACCGTACGACGCACCTGATGGTCAAAAACTGCGCCTTCCTCAAAATCTTCAAAATAGTAACCCGCCATCTCTCTCTCCTCACGTCTGATAAAATTTAGTGCGGAATTGTAGCACCCAAAACACCTTTGACGTGACTGGGGGGCGAATCCGGCTTATTGAGAGAGAACAGGCTGTGCTGTCGGCACTTTCAGTAGCTCACCGCAGCACACGGCTTGCATACGCTTGAGTGCCGTCAACACAGCACCTAAAATAACCGTATAATTCGCTATCAAAGTACGCACATATAATGAACAAGGGTTCAGTGATGGCAGAGAAAAATCAGACGGATACGGAAAGTCTTCTTAATTTCGAACGCGTTATCCAAGGCAGGAAATCCGTACGCGGTTTTCTCGCCAAGCCCATACCCAAAGAAGAGCTACATAAAATTTTTGCCCTCGCGCAACGCGCACCGTCAAATTGTAATATTCAACCGTGGCATGTCTCCGTAGCGTCGGGTGAGTCTTGCCAAAAACTGCGTGAAAAGCTCATCGCGGCTGTCAAAGAGCAAACGCCTCCCAATCCCGATTACGCACGCATAGAGCGTTTTGATGGCGTCTTTCGCCAGCGCCAAGTTGAAACAGCTGTTGAGCTTTACAACAATATGGGGATTGCTCGAGGTGATACCGAAGGGCGACAGTGGGCATCGATGCGTAACTTTGAATTTTTCGACGCCCCGCATGTCGCCTTCATTTCCATGCCAAAACTGTTCAACGAATCCGTCGCCATTGATGTCGGCATGTATGCTCAAACACTGATGCTATCCATGACCGCTCACGGTGTTGGCTCATGCGCCCAGGCCAGTGTAAGCCGTTACCCTGACATCATTCGCGAACACTTTGGCATGGATGACGACCTAGCAGTACTCATCGGCCTGGCTTTTGGCTATGAGGACAAAGATGTACCGGCTAACCGTACCGTCGTCGCCCGCGCCAATATCGAAGAAGAGATCGTATTTTTAGCGTAAAAAACGCTTATTGCACAAAACCCTAAAAACACTGCGTTAATCGACTTTGATAATCGTCGTAATATGAATAGGTGACTGCACCATCGTCGCCTTGCCATTTATCTCAGGATAAAAAACGTAGTATCCCTTATCCGGCACACTCGTCACTTTGCCGTTTTTAACATGGTAAACCACCTTGTGGCCCTGAATATAAACATCGTAATCCCCACCGAGCATGGTATCCATACTGCGGCTCACATTGTTAATTTTATCGCACCCAGTTAATGCCAATAAAACAGCCAATATTATTAATGCGCGAACTTTCATATTTTACCCTTTTATATTGATACAATTTTTATATTAAGCATACTTTAAAGCTGGCATTTAAAGGCCGCCTTTAATTCCAGAAGCGCCCTTCATTACAGACCAGCACTTCGTATTAAACAGGTGGCAGGCATAATGCACAGCGCTAGTATAATACCTTGTAATACAGCAAAGAAAGACTCGCATCTTAAACCTACCGCTGCAACAGACTGAAGAGCATCTGGGCAAACTCATCATTGTGGCACTCGCTTAAAGAAGGTATTGCCGCCGATTTAAAAATACGCACCGAAATGAGAAAGCTTCAACACACCCCAATGCGTCGTTAATTTGCCCGTATATTAACCAGCCCAATGATGTAAGCTTCATGCGAAGATTTAGGCTTGCTCGGAGAGTACATTTTCATGCAGGGTGACAAGCACCGTCTACTTGCAATGTGAAATACAACGCTACCGAATATTGTTTATGAAAAGTTGTTTTTTTTGAGGTATAGCATGTCGTTCGAATATGGTTCTATAGACTTAGGGATCAGAAATCCTTTTAAAGTAGAAGGCTGGCTTCGATCAGCTCGAGGCATAATTGTCACCTTATTAGGGGTGTATTGTGTATTTCAGGTAAAAGGAACGGTGGAAAACGGAGGGCAGTCACAAGCGTGGATAATCATGATCGCGGGTGTTGTTCTTCTAGCTAGTGGCTTAACCGCATCGGTTCAAGGGATGCTGCAAGTTTTTCGGTTTTTTGTCGGCCGTGGTGTTCCAACCAGTCTCGCTGCAAATATTTTTGAAAGCGAGGCGCATGTTGAGGAGGCTGTTGCATACGACCATTCAGATATAGCCCGAATGATTAATGGCAGAAAGATCGTCAGCTTCCGTGAGCCCAGCAATTTTTTTGAGCACGCGCTGCACACCCTGTTCAGGGATTTACTCTTTTTACCCTTAGCCTATCAAAATCTGATGATGCGAATTTCTAAAAGCTTACTGCAGACGATTGCCGCCTTTTTATCTTTTTTCTTGGCTTGGTTTTCTGCCTTAACCGGCCTGTCATCGGTCACCGATACGCCTGTAATAGGCTGGCTCACTGTTTTTCTAAGCGGCTATTTGTTGATGGTCTGGGGTGGGAATTTAAGAAAAGTTGACCGGAAAAATAATGAAAAAATACGTATAGCCCCCATCGTGTTGTGGATAGTGTTTACTATCCTGCTACCTTTTGGCCTCATGGCCGTACATAACAATGTGCTACCTTTGCCTGAAGTCCCGTTCGATGTTAACACTTACCTATCACTGATTGTCGTTTTAGCCATTGTAAGCTCTCTTGCCCTTATATTTTTAATTGTGCTTAGAGGGCGGCAATCAAACCCCATTGTCGAGGTGTCCGAGTATCGAGATACTTGGGAAAACTGCAATGACCCACAAGAAGTGTTTACAAATTTTGAAACCAAGGTGATGGCTAATAGGCGCTTTCAGGAGGTGCCCAATCGAAATTACCGAGACTGGCCACCGGATCTAGCGAGGAATAGTGCGAAAGGCAAGTTTGAAAGTGAAATTATTCAAGAAACGCAGCCTGTATTTCGTCCAGTGCCGACGACAAAAACCTATCGAAATTTACGTATTGCCTTGACCGCGACGGGGCAACTGTTTCTCCTGACGGCTGCCATTTTGATCACTATTTGGGCCGCGAACTTCGGTGTATCTTGGAGCGCTGCGAATAGTTCAATTGAGAATATGTTTGGTGAGCCGATCGTTATTTACAGTGCAATTATTCTTGGGATATTCGGGTCTATTGTTGCAAAAAGCGCCAATATTTTTTGGGCTGAAATGCAATTTGAGTCGACTTTAGTCTATTTCCGCGCCGAAGGAACCTACCGAGAGGCTATCCGCCATTTTGGCAAACATGAAAGAATGGGGGTGGAAAAATCAAATATGGAATCGACTATAAACCCCTGGATTCAAATAAGTACGGTCATTAGTAGCTGCTTTACTTCCAGCGGCTCACAAAACATGGAGTTTCCCAGAATCATATTAGCGATGCACAAACATAATGACCTACTAGATGACATCGTCAACGAGACGAAAGCGTTTAATTTACTCCACGGAAAATTGGCTGGGGTACAGAATTCTGAAGCGACCGTTATCGGTGCGGTTAATGATGCAATAGTTTCAAACAACAGATCTCACCCTGCAAACCCCAGCCTACTGGTGGATACTGATGAGGGAGACGGTGACGGGGAGATCAGCGAATAGCGATGCCTAGTGGTCACGTAAACCTGGCCACGGCTTAGCCCTCAGCCCCGTACAACTCCCCCACCCGAATTAACATCACGCCTATGAAAATCTACCTTGCACCCATGGAAAACGTGATAGACCACCACATGCGATACCTGCTCAATCAACTGGGCGGTATCGATATATTGGTGACAGAATTCATCCGTATCAACCATCAAGTGCTGCCACCCCATGTATTCCTTCGCTACTGCCCTGAGCTGACACCGCCGGAAAAACGCACAGACACTCGCGCCTCCGCGTACGGCGCAAATTACGACATACGTGTACAACTCCTCGGCAGTAAACCTGAACTCGTTGCATTAAATGCGCAAAAAGCAGCGGAACTTGGCGCAAAAGCTATCGATTTAAACTTTGGCTGCCCCGCAAAAACGGTTAATCGCAGTTACGGTGGCGCACGACTACTGGATGAAACACAACTGATTCACGATATCGTCAAAAGCACCCGCGAACATGTGCCATCCAGCTGTCTAGTCACTGCAAAAATTCGCTTAGGTTATAAAGACCGTAACAGCTATTTACACAACTCCATTGCTATTGCTGAAGCCGGTGCTGACGAGCTTATTGTGCACGCACGCTCAAAAGCCGATGGCTATGCCCCGCCCGCTTATTGGCACCTAATTAAAGATATAAAGGAAAAGATAGATATTCCTGTCATCGCCAACGGTGAAATCTGGTGCGTTGAGGATTATATAAAGTGCAGAGAGCAGTCTGGCTGTGAAAACATCATGCTCGGACGCGGACTTCTTGCTCGTCCCGATTTAGCACTTGCCATTAAAGCCTATCATCGCGGCGAAGACTACCAAGCCTTATCTTGGCCTGATATTGCCAAACAGGTACTCCAACTCTTACGTGCAACCCGCATCGACTACCCAGAAAAACACACCGGAAATCGAGTTAAACAATGGTTGTTTTATTTAATGAGAAATTACAATGAAGCAAGCATACTGTTTGAAAAAATAAAACGAAGCCGAGATTATCGCTTTATTGAGCAATCTATTATTGACCAAATCATCCATCAATAATTACCTTAAAAATCACCTTTAAAATAATTATTTACCCCTGAAAAAATAAATATTCTACACACCATAGAACCTCTACACAGGATTCAATTAAGACGGGCATCGACTCAAGGTTCAATACCCGCACCTAATCATTGCCTCAACA
>JQIA01001870.1_pt1 | contig 11290 bp, 9 predicted proteins | sample 811431 | NCBI WGS metagenome assembly JQIA01 (sample SAMN02998118, study PRJNA258478) | marine sediment metagenome | biome: marine; feature: seafloor; material: sediment; isolation source: oil-polluted sediment collected from 3 locations (0.5 km, 0.7 km and 0.9 km)... | place: USA: Gulf of Mexico ... | reverse complement strand
CAAATAATGGCTCAAACCAATCAAAATCAGGATTTTTTTCTCCCTAACCTGTGTCAGGCTAATGCAGTATTAGCACTGATTCTTATCACCGAGCTATCGGTATTGGCAATGGTGCTTGCAGCCACTGGAATCGGGGGGTTTTCCTGGCATGATCTGGCTCTGGCTTCTCTTTTTGTTCAGTGGATAGTGCTGCTCAGCGCTCTGCTACTATGCCTGCTGCGTCAGCATTTGGCCGAACAATCGCTACTGTCCGTTATTGTACAATGCTACCTGGTGGTGATGGTGATCACTCTGGTGGTCACCGTGGCCTCAGACTGGGTATTGAACGGTGCTGACTGGAACATAAAACAATTTTATGTAGATACCCCAATACTATTAAAAAACCTCCTAGTCAGCATGATTATCACAGGAATGGCACTACGGTACTGGTACCTCCAGGATAGTTTGAGAAAAAAGGAGCGTGCAGAACTGCAGGCTCGAATACAGGCACTGCAGTCAAGAATACGACCCCACTTCCTCTTTAATAGTATGAATATTATTGCCAGCCTGATTGGCTCTGACCCAGAAAGTGCTGAACGCGTAGTGGAAAACCTCTCTGATCTGTTCCGTGCCAGCCTCACCGAGGCCCAAACACCCGTTAGCCTGAAACATGAAATTGAATTGGGCCAACGTTATGTCGAAATAGAGCAGTTACGATTGGGGGACAGGCTAAAGGTGGAGTGGCTGATAGATGAGCACTGTCGGCAAGCGGATATACCGCTCCTTACGCTGCAACCTCTGTTGGAAAATGCCATCTATCACGGCATTCAGCCAAGGGCAGATGGGGGCCTGGTGACCGTTGAGATCAAACAGGAAAGAGGCAAGGTCCGGATACAGATAACAAACCCCGTGCCAGAAGAGGGTTTTACACGACAGACAGCGGGCAACAGTCTGGCGCTTAACAATATCCGGGCCCGGTTACAAGCAGTCTACGGTGATGAAGCACGCCTGCGATCCTACTGTAACGATCAACAGTTTGTCACTGAACTGATCTTGCCATTTAGGGAGAGGAGGAAGCATTGTTAAAAGTATTACTGGCTGATGATGAACCCCTCGCGCAAGATCGGTTGCGACGCATGCTTGAGATGGAAAAAGACTTCACTGTGGTCGGCACAGCATGTAACGGGCGACAAGCACTACAGTTGGTAGAGCAGCTGCAGCCCGATGTTATCCTGCTGGATATCCGTATGCCCGATATGGACGGTCTGGAGACAGCCCAGCATTTGACAAAGCTCACACAATCACCAGCAATTATTTTTTGCACCGCTTTTGATGAGTATGCCATCAGCGCCTTTGAGGTCAATGCGATCGGTTATTTGCTAAAACCAGTGCGCCAGGAACAGTTATTGGCTGCACTGGAACGAGCAAAAAAAATAAGCACGCTTCAGTGGCAAAGGCTATCGGCATTAGTAACACCCAGAAAACATCTTTGCAGCAGATCACACAGAGGAATTGAGCTACTGGAGCTGACTGAAATCAGCCACTTTATGGCGAATCAAAAATGTGTGATAGCCCATTATCAGGGCAGGGAAATCATCGTAGACGAATCGCTCAAGGAGCTTGAAAAAGAGCTGGAGCGAAGTTTTCTGCGTATTCACCGCAACTGCCTAGTGGCTATAAAGTGGATCAGGGGACTGCAACGCACACCCACAGGACGGGGGCAAATTTTACTCAAGGATCTCATCGAACCTCTTGACGTGAGTCGCCGCCATCTTGCCCAGGCAAAGCGTGCGCTGGAGGGCCTGTTAAACTGAGATCTATCCACCAATCCAGGTTACCAGGCTTAAAATCCAGATGATGATTTGAGGTTTACATTCGCTTTTGAATAGAACACCATAGCGATCCTCAATAAACAACTGACAGGTATAGAGCGCATTATGGCATCAAGGCGGTTGCGCATTGCCACCCGTGGAAGTGAACTTGCACTGTGGCAGGCAAGGTTTGTACAAGCTAAACTGGAACGCATTCACACAGGGCTCAAGGTTGAGTTGCTGGTCATGAAAACCCGGGGCGATAAAATACTTGATGTGCCATTAGCCAAGGTAGGCGGCAAGGGGCTGTTCGTAAAAGAGTTAGAAACAGCCCTGCTGGAAAACAGAGCTGATATTGCCGTGCATTCGATGAAAGATGTGCCTATGGACTTCCCCGAAGGACTGGGGCTAGCGATAATCTGTGAGCGGGAAGACCCAACAGATGCCTTTGTCTCCAACCAGTTTGAGAGCCTAAACGCATTGCCCGAAGGTGCCTGCGTGGGCACCTCCAGCCTGCGGCGACAGGGGCATATACAGGCAGTACGGCCAGACCTGCAGATTAAAATGTTACGGGGGAATGTGAATACCCGCCTGCAACGTCTGGACGAACAGCGCTTTGACGCTATTATTCTGGCCTCGGCGGGTCTTAAGCGTTTAGGTAAAGCTGACCGAATTCGTCAATCACTACCTGTTGAACAAAGCCTGCCTGCGGTAGGCCAGGGCGCGGTTGGTGTCGAATGTCGAATGGCAGACCAGGAGACGCAGCACCTGTTGCAACCGCTACACCATGAACAGACTGCAACCTGTGTGACAGCAGAGCGTGCCATGAACCGCAGGCTCAACGGTGGCTGCCAGGTGCCTATTGCAGGCTTTGCCGTGCTTGAATCTGATCAGCAGCTCTATTTGCGAGGCATCGTGGCTAGCCCCGATGGACCTACAGTTTTAAAAGCGGAAGTGAGAGGACTGCCGCAGGCAGCTCAAGCTATTGGAGAGGAGGTCGCCGAGAAACTATTGGCGCAGGGTGCGCAAGGCATTCTTGATGCCGTTTACAGGGCCAATGAATAACAGCAGCAATTCCAGCTTCGGTGGCCACCGTCTCCTGGTCACCCGTCCCGCCAGTCAGGCAGCCCGGTTAACACAGCTACTTGAACAAAACGGTGTTACCACTCTTCAACTACCAACACTCGAAATTAAGCCGCTCCCAGCCTCTGAAATAGACAGCCATAAAATTCTAAACCTGGACCAATACGATGCGGTAATAGCCATCAGCGTCCATGCCGCTAGCATCGCCCTCAAATGGATAGACCGCTACTGGCCTCAGTTACCCTACTCCATTCAATGGTTTGCTGTGGGCAGTGCCACCGCAGCAGTACTGAGCCAGTTTGTTGGGGCAGTGCAGGTGCCCACCGATGGCTCCAATACCGAAGCACTGCTGGCACTACCTGCATGGGAGCGGTTAAGCGGGAAAAAAGTTCTGATACTCAAGGGCCGGGGTGGACGGCAGCTATTAGAGGAGCAGCTCATACAAAAAGGTTGTCGAGTGGAGGCTCTGGAGCTTTATTGTCGCGCCATGCCCACCTATAGCAACATAGAACTTGCCACACTTTTTGAGAACGGTTTCCCCGACAGCATATTGGCGACCAGTGTTGAGTCACTAGATAACCTTTATGAAATACTGCACGATTACAGGCCACAGATGGCATCAACTTGGTTGATCACCGCCAGTGACCGCATCACCAAAGCAGCCAGATCAAAGGGTTTCAGCAAGGTTCATACCGCCAGCGGAGCTTCCGGGCAAGCTATTATCCAGGCGCTAAATGTAATAGCATAGACGCTCTACTCCACCACAAGAGTTACTTGGCGGCCAGCATGACCCAAAAGAACGATCTGGAAAATAAAACAGGGCTGCCTGCCAGTGGCTCTACTAAAACTGAAAACGACAATAACGCGGAACCTTCGGCTCATCATACCGAAGGCGAACCGACCCGGCAGGAACCCCCAATATTGAATAAGCCGGTCACGATGGATCAACCCAATAACGCAGAAACTACCACTGCTCAGAAAAAAACAACCACAAAGAGCACTGCAGCTGAGAAGGTCCGCAAAAAAACAAAAACAAGCCATAGCTCCAAGCAGGCAGCTAGCAACGCTAACAATAAACCACCAAAATCAGGTTACGCTGCTGCTTGGTTTGCCCTCTTAATTGCGCTATGTACAGCTTCGGGCGCCAGTTATATTTACTGGGATATTCTGCAGTACAGACCGCTGGCACAAAAACAGGCACAATCAGCTTCAGAGCAGCTAGTCCAGCTCACCCTGGAGCAGGTAAGGTCTCAAAATTCAACAATACGGGACAATATAACCCAACTGAAAGAGAGCGTTACTGATCAGCAACAACTGATCAAAGATCTCTCTTTACGTCTCTCGTCTGCCCGCCGTCAGATTAGTGAAATCACACATGTTAGCCGGCAAAGCTGGATGCTGGCTGAAGCTGAATATCTGTTACGACTGGCCAACCAGCGTTTGATGACAGAGCAGGCCACGGTAAGTGCGCTGGCACTCCTGCGCTCTGCGGATGATATTCTGGTCGACCTTGATGAGGTGCAGCTCTACAGTGTTCGTACACTTGTGGCCAGCGAGATTGCAGCATTGGAAGCACTGGGTGAGGTTGATGTAGAGGGGCACTTTTTACGCCTGGCTGCACTCGCTGAACAGATTGAAAAAATGAGCCTGCTACAATCTACCATCCAGCCCCCCCCTGCCATGTCCGATCTGAATCTGGACGACCAGGATTACTCTGAAATTATTAATACCCTAGCTGACAAACTGATAGGGCTGGTGAGGATCAGTCAACGAGACACCCCGGTTAAGCCACTGCTCTCACCACAACAGCATTACTACATACAGCAAAACCTCAGGTTAATGCTGGAGCAGGCACAGCTTGCGTTGCTGCAGCACAAACCTGAGCTTTACGAGCAAAGCCTCGCCAAGGCAGGCTTATGGATAAAAGAGTACTTTCAGCTAAACAACTCGTCCGGGGCACTGCTTGGCGCACTTGAGCAGTTGAGGGGCATTAATGTAGCGCCCCAGATGCCAGATATTTCCGGTTCCATGAGATTACTCAAGGAGTATCTGAGCAATCAAACAGACAGAACAGCCAGGAAACCAATACCGAAAAAACTGGCAATCCCACCCACCGAGAAAACCTCAGGTGAGCTGCCATGAAAAAACTTTTCATTCTAGTTTTACTGGCATTGGCCGCCAGCGCCTGGGTCACTGGCAAGATAACACAGGATCCCGGTTATCTACTGATCTCTTATCAAAACACCACCTTTGAAACTAGCCTCTGGCTGGGGCTGGCGCTACTTCTGGCAGCCGTGTTGACTGTACACGCTGTTATTTGGCTGGTCGCAAAACTTGCAGCTAGCGGCACCCTGATGCGACGCTGGTCTAGCAACCACCAACATCGACGTTCTACAAATAATACAAGCCGTGGGCTTATCAATTATGTGGAAGGCAACTATGGGGCGGCACAAAAAAAACTATCCCAGGGTGCCGAAAAATCTGAAACCCCGCTGATCAATTACCTGACCGCCGCACGAGCAGCTGCAGAAAACGGAGATGAGCAGGCAACCGAGGATTTTTTACACAAAGCCTATGAGGTTGCCCCCGGTGATGGGCTTGCTATCGGTATTGCCAAGGCAGAGATCAAAATCCAGCAGGGTCAGCCCGAACAGGCCCTTGCGTCTTTGTTGCAGTTACGTAAAACCAACGCCAAACACCAGCAGGTGCACAAACTGCTTCAGCAGGTTTATATTGATCTTAAAGATTGGGATGCGCTCAGCAGTCTCATGCCAGCCCTGCGCAAGCTAAAGGTAGCCCCCACTGCCAAGTTTGATAAGCTTGAGCATAAGGTCACCCTGATACTGCTGACACAGGCAGCACGGGAATATGGCAGCACCCTGTCGTTAACAGAACGAACGACCCAGCTCAAAGAGGTGTGGGGCAAGGTGCCGGTAAAAGCCAGGCGTCATGAAGATGTTACTCTTTGCTATGTTCAGTTACTGAAAGAGCTAGGCAAACCAGAATGGGCAGAATCTCCCCTGAAAGAGGCCATTAACCAGCAGTGGAGCGAGCATCTGGTCAGCGAGTATGGCCTGACCAACGGCAAAAATCCGCAGCGCCAGCTTGCAACTGCGGAGGGCTGGCTAAAAACACATGATCAAAGTGCAGGCCTGATGCTGGCATTGGCGCGACTCAGCTTGCTCAACAAACTATGGGGTAAGGCTCGCGAATACCTACAAACCTCCATCAACCTGGAATCCGGTGTAACAGCCCATGCGGAGCTGGCGCGTCTACTCAAACACTTGGGAGAAGAGCAAAGCAGTCATCAACATATGCTGAAAATCTTCCGGATATTCGAAGCTGACCTGCCTCTTTTGCCTATGCCTGAAAAAGCTAAAGGCGCAGCATAGCTGCGTTATCAGTCAGCAGAAAAATAGCGAATTATCAGCAGGTATTTGAACACATTTGTGGGCAGGGCACAGGGCCAAGTCGCAACAATATTTCTTCGGTAGATAATATGGTAAACCAGCCCAACCAGTAAACTCCCGCCCACAAGATTACCCAAGATAACAGGGTGCAAATTACCAAAAAAAACCTGCCCAGACCAATAAATACACCGACAAGGACACATAGCATCAGTATAGATAGAAATGGCAGCTGAGCTTTAGCGACACCAACATTATTTGCTCGTTCAGCAAGCTCTTTTGGCAAAAAAGCATCAGAACCAAATATTTCGGGCATGGTCAGTTCCTGAAAATAAATTAGAACCTAGACAAACCCAGCATAACCCTATTTGGTTAAAAGTAAGTAATAACCCTGATAAAAATGCACCTGCATTAAGTGATATACTGGCTTTTCGTACTGAGTATTTAAAGGTAGAGGCATGTCTTCTGATCTCATTAATACTATCTGTCCATTTTGCGGTGTTGGTTGTGGCATCAGCCTACGCAATCACCTCAGGTGATCGCTTAACACAACCACTCAAGCGTATTAATAAACAGTTTTACCCTATTAGCTGGCAGGAAGCGCTGGAAGCCAGCGCCGATGAGCTGTATCAAATTATAGATCAATCAGGACCGCAAGCCGTAGGTATTATCAGTAGTGCCTGGGCAACCAATGAGGACAACTACTCGGCACAAAAATCTGCCCGCGCCGTACTAAAAACAAATAGCGTTGACCATTTTGTGCACGTATCTGCCACTGCCAAACCGTGGCAGGGTTAAAGCAGTCTCTTGGGTCTGGTGCAATGAGCAATAGTGCGAAAGATATTTTTGATGCTGGTTTTCGGCGCTGATCCCACAGAAGGTCATACTGTTCTTGGTGGCCATATCATACAAGCGCATCTGCAGGGCGCTAAGCTGGCTGTAGTAGACCCCAGAGTAGCCAAACTTGCAAACAACTATCTACAACTCAAACTTGGCAGCAATATTGCTGCTGATCAATGCCATGCTGCATGTCATCATCAATGAGGGATGGGTTGATGAAAATTTTATCAACAAACGTTGTGATGATTTCGCTTGCTAATTTAGCGTTGAGTTGTGGCCATATAGGCTGAGTCGGCACAGTCGTCAACCCGCTGCGGGGTCAGAACAATGTCCAGGGTGCCTGTGATATGGGCTGCTTGCCTAATGTTTATCCAGGATATCTAGCTGTTGGCGAGCAGCAGTCCTAATGGCACCACTGTTTTACATAGCGATAGTTTTCCTATTGGAAATAGCTAAATTGATACCGGTCAATCATGTGGCAGGCGTTGGTGATCGCGTTCCATTTTGACGGGGGGTGGCCCCTTGAAAAGACCAAAATGGCAACACCATAATAGTCGCAGGCGGCTGTGGTTTAGCGCCCCTGGTTAATCTGATCGACAGGTTAATTTCACCCTCTGGAAACCGCATTGCTTTACTTTTTTTGTCTGAGTTCCGCCTTGGCTATATGGACACTTGCCCTGACAACAGAGTCAGGATTTAACGAAATTGAATCAATACCACACTCCACCAAAAACTCTGCGAATTCAGGGTGATCTGAGGGGGCCTGCCCACAAATACCAACTTTACAGCCACACTCATGCGCCACCTTAATGACTTGAGCAATCATGCTTTTTACTGCTTCATCTCCAGCATTAAACAGGGGTTTTAATTCTACTGAATCACGATCAATCCCTAAAATAAGTTGGGTCAGATCATTACTGCCAATTGAAAAACCATCGAAGCGCCGGGCAAATTCATGAGCCAAAATAATATTCGAAGGAATTTCACACATCACATAAACTTGCAACCCGTTAACCCCACGCTTTAAGCCTGCTGTACTCATAACCTCAAGCACCTTGTCTGCCTCGCTTGGGGTGCGACAAAACGGGATCATTACGATAATATTATCAAAACCCATCTGCTCTCGAGCTTTAATGATTGCCTGGCATTCAAGCATAAAAGCTTCGCGATAAAGTGGATGATAATAACGTGAAGCACCCCGTAAACCCAGCATCGGATTTTCCTCTTCTATCTCAAAAAATTCACCTGCTAATAAACCGCGATACTCATTGGATTTAAAATCTGACATTCTGACAATAACCGGTTTTGGATATTGTGATGCTGCAATTTTAGCGACCCCAAGCGCGAGATTATCAACAAAATAATCGGGCAGATGTCGATAGCCATGTGTCAATTGCGCTATTTTTCTCATTACAGCCTTATCGGTTACTTTTTCCGGATGTACCAAGGCCATGGGGTGGACAGATATTTGGCTAGAAATAATAAATTCGATGCGCGTTAAACCAATACCAGCAACCGGAAGCGACCACCACTTGAAAATACCATCGGGCATTGCAGCATTGATCATAATATCGGTACTTGTTTCAGGAATTTCAGCCAGGTTTACCGCCCTGGTTTCAAAGGCAAGCGCACCCTTGTACACTTTTCCTAAAGCACCTTCGGCACAACTGAGCGTTACTTGCTGGTTATTTTTTAGTACCTGAGTTGCGTTTTCGCAGCCAACAATGGCTGCGATTTTAAGCTCACGGCTAACAATGGCGGCATGGCTTGTCGGGCCCCCAGCATCGGTAATAATGCCTGAGGCTTTACGCATTAACGGCAGCCAATCAGGATCAGTTCTTTGAGTGACCAACATGGCACCTTCCGGAAACTGATCAATATCAGCAGGATCTTCTATTTTAAAAACCGCTCCAGTTGCAATAGCACTGCCAACGCTGGCCCCCTCTACCAACACCGATGATTTTTCTTTAAGCTTATAGTTCACCAAAACTGAGCTGTTTTTTTGTGATTCTACTGTCTCAGGGCGGGCCTGAACGATGTAGAGCAGTTTAGTAGGGCTGTCTTTGGCCCACTCCATATCCATGGGCCTGCCATAATGGTTTTCAATTTTTACAGCCCATCTGGCTAACCTTGACACCTCATCATCATGGAGTACTAATGTTGAACGCTCATCGATACTTGTCTTCACAATTTTAGTTGGCTCTGGTGTATCAAAAGAAAACACCATTTTTTGCAATTTGCTACCCCTCCGCTTTTCAATGATGGGGCTTAACTTACGGCTCTTGTCGATATCGCCACTGTTATCAACCAGCAAAGGTTTATAAACCATGAAACTGTCAGGCGTCACACTACCCTTAACGATAGTTTCACCAAGACCCCAGGCACCATTGATGACAACAACATCGGGAAAGCCGGTTTCGGTATCAAGACTAAACATCACTCCAGCGGTTTCAGAGTTAATCATCTGCTGTACGCCCACTGATAAAGCAACTTTTTGATGTTCAAAACCCTGTTCTTCACGATAAACAATAGCTCTGTCAGTATAAAGAGAAGCAAAACACTGACGGCATGCGTCAAGAAGTCCTTGAGCACCTCTTACATTCAGATAGCTTTCTTGCTGACCAGCAAAACTTGCCTCAGGAAGATCTTCTGCAGTTGCCGAGCTTCTTACCGCAACACTAGCCATATATTGGCTATGATCCTGACCTATTCGCTCACATAATCGTCGATAAGCTGACTCGATGGCCGCAGTTTGTTGCTCACTAAACTCCCCTTGCGAGATCTTCTGTCGGATAGAAGCACCTACAGTCGACAAACTCTCGGCATTGCAGGAGTATCCAGATAGATGTTGCTTTATCACCTCTTCAAGTTCATTTTGTTTAAGGAAATCACGAAACAGCTGAGCACTGATGGCAAAACCTATAGGTACAGATATCCCCTCCTGTGCCATCTCACTGATCATCTCTCCTAAACTGGCATTTTTTCCCCCTACCTGTGCAATATCGGCAATGGTTAGCTGCTCAAACCAATAGATATATTTACCATCTCCTTGTGTCTCTACTTGAACTGACATCTTGATGCTCCCTATACTGACCATGCCCATCAACAGCGGTTATTTATCAGGCGGTGTTTTGACTTTAAATGCCCCGGATTAATATAGCGACCTGCACAACACCTGCAAGTTCGATTGTAATCCGCTTTATAGATTCCAATACCGTGAGTAAAATCAATATTGAGAACTGCTAAACCATCATAACCATGGTAAAAATCAGCATGTACACAACCCCTGAGCGCAATCTTTATGCAACCTCACGGAATATCCAGGCTAAAGATGCAAAACTTTAATGTTTTTTTTGGAACACCGGCATACAAAACCCATCTAATAATCTACAATCTTGTCCGCTATTTATCTTTAAAATTGTTTGGAATTAAGAGGTTTTTTTAATGAATTTGTTTAAAACTGTAATTTTCGGTACATCAATGCTTCTGACTGCATCTTTCTCTTACGCTGGGGATGCCGCTGCAGGAAAATCCAAAGCAGCTGCCTGCGCAGCGTGCCACGGAGTGGCTGGCATCAGCGCAATGGATATTTGGCCAAACCTGGCCGGCCAAAAAGAGGGTTACCTGGACAAACAACTCAAGGCCTTTCGTGATGGCAACCGTACCGACCCCGTCATGGGCCCGATGGCTAAGCCGCTTTCCGATGGAGAGATAGCTGACCTGGCCGCTTATTTCAGCAGCCTCAAGTAATTTCAGCCCTGATAACCCGCATCAAAAGGCGCTCTGCATCATAAGATGCGCCTGCGGGGAATCAGCCACAGTCTACGAGGCAAATACCACCTGATAACCTTAAAAAAAACCTGTACTATCTCTCATAAGGATACAGATATTTTCTAGCTGCGCATCCTATTGGAGGAAACGCTCCGCTTTAACTTGAGCCTATTAAGTAGGTGCAATCACCCCCATAGGTCTGCAGCAAGATGTAAGGGGTCAACCTCATGCACTTTTCAAGAGTTGGACAAAAGTTTAACAACAAAGGCTACCTGAAGGAGGTTATATCTGAGCGAGATAAAATTCGTGATGGGAAAAGCTGCTCATCTACTCAGGTAAGATCTGTTGTAACGGACTCATGGAAAAGATGTTTAGCCGAAGGGGTAGATGCGGAATCCA
>JQIA01001869.1_pt1 | contig 11290 bp, 10 predicted proteins | sample 811431 | NCBI WGS metagenome assembly JQIA01 (sample SAMN02998118, study PRJNA258478) | marine sediment metagenome | biome: marine; feature: seafloor; material: sediment; isolation source: oil-polluted sediment collected from 3 locations (0.5 km, 0.7 km and 0.9 km)... | place: USA: Gulf of Mexico ... | reverse complement strand
GGGTGGAGCAGTCTGGTAGCTCGTCGGGCTCATAACCCGAAGGCCGTTGGTTCGAATCCAGCCCCCGCTACCAAATTAAAGCCCAAATAGATTTATCTATTTGGGCTTTTTTCGTTTATTTAGTAAATCTAAACGTAGCACTATAAATAGTTGTGAGCTGTCCAACCCAGCACAACCCTAACCACCGAAAATAACGAAGAGGTTGGCGTTTACACCGCTCATCAGAAAGAATCTTTTTCGCAACATCATAACGCTCCATCCGAACATTTAATGATGCAATATGAAGTAAATGTGCTGAAGAATAGCTTATCATCATCTCACGTTTACTCTCATTAGTTTCTTTCTGTGCATATCCATTAACACATTTACTAAAACCACACTCTTCAGTGGGCACTATTTGATGACATGCTCTGTTCGACGCATCCAAGTGATAAAATGAAAGTATGCTGGGGCTGTAGGCAATCTTGGTATGTAATGCAGCACGACAAAATAAATCCTGATCCTCCCCCATCACCACCTTTTCAGGGAATGGGCCTACTTTATAAAATACGTCTCTTTTGATACAGAAGCTAGACATCATAAAAGGTAAGTCACCTCTTGCTCCAATATCAAAATAGTCATCAAGGATGACAGAGGATCTCACCCTTTTGCGAAAACGAATTTTAGGGTCTACGTATTCACCGTTGAGAACCAATTGATAAGCAGTACAAAACACTCCCGCCTCTGGAAAGACCTTTGATAATTGAGTGATTTCAGCTAAAAAATGTGGTTCCCAAGTATCATCAGCATCTAAAAAAGCAATTATTTCTCCACTCGCTTCTTTAACCCCCTTGTTTCGCGCACAAGCAACCCCCGCATTTAATTGCCGAATCAAGTTAACACGATTTCCGTACCTGTGAGCAACTAAGCTTGCCCCTCCATCTGAAGAACCATCATCAACAACAACTATTTCAAAATCAGGCACCGTTTGAGCCAGCACCGAATCAATTGTACGGATAATATGTTCACGTTTATTGTAAAGGGGAATAACAACCGAAAACATTTTCTTGTTTTGTATATCCATAACTCATTCTCCAGTTTTTCATTGATAAACCAACAGCCTGATTTACTGCCATTTGAGGAGGGGTAAAACCATCAGCAACTCCTATACATACTGAATTGACAAGTTCTTGTGGATCAAAATCAGCTGAATCAAACACATATTGATTTTGAATACCTACCTGATTGCACCACTGCTTGCACTTACTGTGATAATTCAAACTAACCACTGGAGTTTGAGCAATAAAACTGAAGATCGCAGCATGTAACCTCATACAAATAGCAAGTTTAAAGGTTGCCATTCGCTGCAACACTCGAAAAGGGTTCGCATCATATTGGATAAAACTAAATTTTGTGGTCGGTGACAGCATAGACGCCAATTCACGATGAACTGGCTCATCCCCAAGCTCAGAGTGACCATTAAAATCTACAAAACAAATGGGTTCACCTGTAAAAAAGCTAATCGTATCTAGTGACCGAGCTAGTGATCTAAGGCGCTTATCTTCCGCATTAGAATCTCCTTTCAAGCGTTCATTAGGACACAGACACACTGCAATCCCTTGACGATGAACCGACTGTAACTTGAACCCATCTACCAATAAAAGTTGTGGTGCCAAGTCAAAAGTTAAATCTACATTTGCATTCGGCGCTATTGATTGCGCGATGTCGTAACTAAGTTGGTCACGAACACCTACATACTTACATGACGATAAAAACCGGGCACATGTTTTTTCTGCACGAAGATTAGCAAAGGGCCCGATACCAACCCCCAAAGCAAAATGACTTCGGCCACCACTTAACGTCATCATATCCCGCTTAAGATTAATATCATGGGTATTGTGAAGCACCGACCCGCCTCCAAATATAACCTGGTTAGAATCGATCGCACTTAAATAATGTTTGAATCTATTTTGGCCAGGAAAGCGTTGTGTCTTACATAATGAAGACTCTATTTTCTCCCCTGAGTAGAGTTTTAGTGGGCGTGGCGAACTCAAGTATATTTTTTCAACATTCAGATAACGTTTAGCCCCCCAGGCGGCGACATTCATCAGAGCATCATCACCAGTATTTTTCATACCGTAATACCCTACTAAATAAGATTTTTTCATACAGTAACTCCTAAAGGCTGGTGATTAAACAAACTTGATTTCAAGGGATTTGAAACAATTCCAAGCCAAAGCAAAGCAGGCCAAAAAAGGTAGGCGAGAATTTCTAAATTCTCATAAAAACTATACCCAATGAATACAAACATAATAAGTAATGCAGATAGTGCTACGCGTGAAAAAGCCGCACAAACCAATAAATACAGAGTGGTGATAAACATCGGCACAGCCAAAGCCAGCAAGCCCACAAGGCCTTTTACGAACAACAAACCATACCAACTGTGGTGAGATCCAATAGGCATATGCTCTACCATTTTTGGCCCTCGTTCGACTACACCATGCCCCCAAACCATCGCTTCAGACTCCCAGCGTTGAACCGCCAAGGATGCTAATGTTGAACGTACTCTGGTGGAACCTGGTCGACTATCTTTTATATCTTGATGAGTTTGTTCAACTTGCTCAAGTACAGGCCCACCAAACACGAAAAGACAACTTAAGCCGACCCCCATCGCTATAATCCATGCGGGTTGACGTATTATGCGAAACATCATTAAACCAGGAATAAGTAATATAAAAATAATCCAACCGGTTCTGGACTGGCAAAACAAACACATCACCAGTGCTCCTAACACACCAGCACGACGCCAAAACCGACTTGTTTCGTGCTGACAAATAATTAAAAACATACAACTCAATAAACCTGCAGCTGGCGCCCATGGTGCAAAGAAAGGCCAACGGGGTTTACCTGTTTCTGGATTTAAGCCAAATAGATTAACCTCGAAAGTGCTAATTGGGCCTCCCACTGCCTTTAGGGGAGAGACATACAACTGCCCATCAAACCCGATTATGGCTAGTGCGAAACCAATTATTAAAAACACGATTGATTGAGACGCTAACACACAGCAAGCCCGAATAACGACCTGAGGGCGAACAGATGCTATTGCCCCAAGTAAGGGAGTTAAAGCCAGCAAAGCCCAACCCTTAGCCCACCCAATGGTTGACTTAATTGTTTGGCCAACAGACATATTATAATCAGCATGGGCTACCAGCAAAGCGACCAACATGCAGAGCATTCCAGCGATCCAAATCCAAATAATAACTGGAACACTAGCTCGACAAGGCAACTTGCCTTTTACATAAACCCGTAGCAACATAATGGCGAAAAGAGCCCAACCAATTAGCGCACCTACAACATAGAGCGTACCAGTAAGGTAAAAAAGGTAAGTGCAGGTAATTCCAGTCCAAACAATACGCTCTTCTGCATTTACTAGTTGGTAGGTTAGTTTAAACATATTAGTGCTCTGTTATTCAGTTGCAATATCTACTGCAGACTTCATACCAAGATATAACCAACTGATTTATCTAAACTTAATGCACGTTACCGTGCTCTTTTTGCAGTCTGCAAATCATAGCGCGTTGCGAATTGGGAAAGCGGATATTAAGAGGAAACAAATGTTTGAATTTGAATTAGTGTTTCTCAGCCAACAACCTTTTAACAAGGTAAGCTCGCTGCCATAAAATTAATAACCCCGTGGTAATAAACATAAACCCAGCAATCAGCCCTAATATCCCCACCTTAACGTTTGGGCTTTTTTGTTGGATCGGTTTATTTGGCGCTGTGAGTAACTGCACAACAGGGTAAGATGCAAATACATCAGACTTACCTGCTTCAAGCCTTGCTGCTGCAGAAGTAAAAACAGCCTCTGCCAAATCATACTCTCTCTGTAAGCGCTCTAACTCTTTTGATTCGCGAGCAAAAATTCGAAGCCTATCATCTAATCTACCTTGCGCTACCTCTAGTTCTTTCACTTCTGCTCCTTTACCTTGTAACTGAGCATAATGATCCATAAGACTACCAAATAAACGGGATCGGTCAGGGCTTGCATCAAGATTAACTGAATGCAGGGACTGGGCGACAACACCCCCTAGAACCGATGCACTTCTATTAAACGTCACCTTACGCGCATAGGCTAATCGTTTTTCACTAGCCTTAACCTTCGGGTGGTTTTGACCCCACATGGAGCGAAATTCACTATATTCCTGTGCACTAGCATCCAGCTCCTTCAAGTGTCCTCTAAACTGAGTATCTGTTTGCAGAGCAAAGGCTTTACCAGCCAATGACGGAGAAACACCTAAATCAAAACTAAGTTGCTGCACAAAGTCTTCTTTCTGCCTCATCTCTGCTTTGCTAAACAAAATCCTAGATCTTGTCTCACTTAAAGTGCGCATCAGCTGAGCAACTTGTTCTTGGTCTACCAATAGCGCACGCTGCTGAAACTCTATCAAAGCTTGGCGAGTATGACTTAACCGACTACGGTATTGATCTAGCACCTTGGAGATACTCTCATCTCGACGTAAAGCTTCATCTGCACGTAATGCATCTAAGTGAAGCTGCAAGGCATTATAGAGCGCCCAGGCCTTTTCTTTAGCTAATTGCCCATTACCGGCCAGTATATCTACCTCAATAATGCTGGTTTGTTCGGTGAGCTTCACTTTTGGAAGGCCAAATTCTTTTGAGTTCATAAACACTTCATTAGACGCCCTCTCAATTACCTCACGAGTTTTGAGTATTTCTTTGTAATTAACCCTAGGATTAAACCCACCGCCAGAAAAAGGAGATTTTGTTTGGGTTTTTACCTGACCAACCTCATCTATTTGAAAACTACTGGTCGACCCTGACCCCGGAAGCACCAAAGCCATATTACTACTAAACACGGGCTCTTTATTCAAATATAGGATTACGATTAATAAAACAAGCAAGTAGCTAAATCCACCAAATACTAAATAGGGGCTGCGCAAAAAAGCAAACAACCTTGCACGGCGAATATCAGCGGGATCAAGGATTTTTATTTGCTTGTGTTCTTCTACCATTAGTTATCCCCCACTTACAGCGCTCTAATGGGATTAATTAAATCCATCATAAACCGAGCAATATCACGAACATTTGTAATGTCAGAGTCATAGCAAGCTATGGCATCATTTGGCATAAGATATGGATTTTTAACCTCATTGTGTGCTTGGCGCATCAACTCTTCAACAGATCGTTCAATAACTTGGTATTGCCCTGTAATAGGGTTCGTACTGGCCAATACCACTTTACGAGGTGCGTTGGTCCACTGCTTCCCCCCTACACAGTTAGCTGAAACAGCAGCCTGCAATAAGCGCGAACCATATGGAAGATTAGTACTATAACGACCTACAGCGGCGTTAGAATTGGAACGTGCAGAATCGATTAAATTTGACATGAAAACCCGAAAGCCTTTTGGCGTTATTTGGCTAGGGCGTACTAAGTGACGTTGAAAACATCCTGTGGTGGGAACTACTACCTGATCCCCTGCAATCAAAGGAATATCATTCACTGCTTTACCAGAAAGAACCCCCCCCATATCTACCTCAATTTGCCAGCCATTACGAACTAAAATAATTTGATCAACTTTAGCGTCTGGGCGCACCCCCGAAGCTGAACGCAACGCTTCAGACAAAAACCGTGTACTACTGTAATCACCAAATGCCGCCATCTTTTCTTCAATATGGCGCTCTTTGAACTTTTTATTAATACGCTTTCGACCCGGTTCAAATACTGCGCCAGTCACGAGCACATCAATTTCTGCCCATTCCAACACCTGAATATTAATAGAGATTGTCGCGGGCTGAAACATTTCAGCCCTAACTAAAGCTAATTCAATTTTTTCCGCTGCTTGATAAACATCCAAACCATGCAACGCTACCGCTTTAAGATAAGGCAAATTAACTTTACCTTTTGCGTTAAGAATATAGCGACCACTAAAACCCTCACCATTCTCTATAAATAGCTCAATCATATCTCCTGGGCTCAGGGTTAAGTCACGATTAAATAAACGCTCCTTTACACGCGAATCAATCACTGGCGCGCCTACGGTTGTCATAATTTTATCCACACGATAATGTACTGGCGCATAACTGAAGTGCGAAGGACTACAGTCAAGGTCAGACTGCTGGCTGAGCATAGCAGGCCTTTCATGAAGTACATGCTCTCCATCCTCCTGCAAAGAGCCATAAAACTTATCACTAGGGTTATCCAGCGTCTTAACAGCATGGTGCTGCGTACAGCCAACAACCCCTAACAGTAAAATAAGCCCTAACTTAATCCAGTTAAACATAAGCACTCTCCAAATATCCTCACCTCAGCAACTCAATAGGCACCCTTGCCAAACAACACAACAGGAATAGTCGCCAACAAAATTTTGATATCTTGCAACCAACTTTGCTCACGAACATAACGGATATCTAATACCAACTGCTCTTCAAAAGTGGTATCTGCACGGCCAGACACCTGCCACAACCCAGTTAGACCGGGTAAGGTTTGCAAACGTTGACGCGCGTTCATGGAGTACTGATTCGTTTCTTGTGTTAAAGCCGGACGAGGGCCAATCAATAACATATCCCCTTTCAAAACATTGAATAACTGCGGCAATTCATCAATCGAATATTTGCGAATATATCGACCAATCAATGTGACCCGAGGGTCATCAAAAAACTTATTACACACACCATCACGATCACTTTTTAGCTTGCTTATATCTACATATTGAGGATCGTTTTGCACTCTCATTGAACGGAATTTGTAAAAGTTAAAGCGACGTCCATGCAAGCCAACTCGCGTCTGGCAAAAGAATGGATTTCCCGGGCTCTCTATACCAATCGCAAGCGAAATAATCACTAATAATGGGCTAATTACGATCAGCCCTAGAAATGCACAAACTCTTTGAAACATTGGGTTAAGTCCTGATGAAATCATAATATTTCTCCAGTAGTTATTAATTAATAGGCTTTTCTTAACTGCAACCAACAACGAAATAGAAACTTAGGGTTGCCAATAACATAACGACTAAACTTTTTCCGTGGCTCCTGCATTAAACGCCAGACCCATTCAAGCCCTAGCTCTCGCACCCACAAAGGTGCACGAGGAATACGCCCTGAAAAAAAATCAAATAAGCCTCCTACTGCCAAAGCCGTATTAACCTTTAGTGCATGGCGATTTTTTTGTAGCCATTTCTCTTGATTGGGAGACCCCATTGCCACAAGCAATAAATCAGCTCCAGAAGCATTAATTTCACTAATAACATCCTTACTACCCTGCTCACCAAAATAGCCATGATGAGTACCCGCAACCCGCAGGCCAGGAAACTGCGTTTGTAAATTTAAACCTGCCTGCTGTGCGACTCCGGGGTCTGCGCCAAGTAAAAACAGGCTTTGCCCTTCACTTAACGCTCTTTGGCAAAGAAATGGCAACATATCAGTGCCGTTTACGTTGTCTCGTAACTCAATACCCTGACGCCTCGATGCAATGCGTACACCGGAGCCATCAGCAAATACGTAGTCAGCATCATTTACTGCATCCACCAACTGTTTATAGGCTACGGCTAAATTAAGCGTGTTAACATTTACAAAGCACACTGTTTGCACACATCCAGGTGCTGAAGGCCTGACAACTTTGTCCACAGCCTCCTGCATTGAGTCGTTGTTGATTAGAACATCGAATAAAGAAAATTTTCTTGGTTGAATTAATAGCATTACTCTCTCCTTTTGCATCATCTCCTATAGATATTGCAGTAGGCATGCCATAATTTATCTCATTGATTTAATTGTATTTACTTGCAATCAAAGTTTAGTATTTTGAGAGAATTTCTTTTTTTGATTTTCAGAATACAAATGATTTTTTACTTTGAGAATGAAGGGGGGGGGGGAAGTACATTAACTATAATCTTATTTTTATAAGCTAATTAAAAGCAAAGCGCTTCATGCTACCGTTACAGGCTGAAACCTTACACTCACCAACATGCCATGCTCACAATTCTGCTCAACCGTAATCAAGTGTCCGATCAGAGCATCCGTCAACATAGAGCTTTTAGACAGTAATAAAATACCCGAATGACTATAAATATCTTTATTCAAAATCATCCCTTCTCTTAGCGAAAATAAAGGCAACATCATTTCGGTGGCTTCATCGGAAGATTCTACCTCTAATGTCACGGAACTAAGTGATGGTATTAAGCTAGTGTCATAACGGTGCTGATTCGCTTGAATCACTCCCATAGTCTGTTCATGGTCAAGTGAACTGCCTGTTGTCACACAAAATCTTAATTCTGCATAATCCAAGAGCAAAGAAAGTAATTTGCCCAATTTGGAAATTTCATTGCCAGATAGCCCGTTTGGGTATCCGCTGCCATCAAGGTATTCACCCTGCTCAAAAATAACTTGTGCAGCATCCTGAAAGCCCATATAGGGTAATAGCGTACATGCACCGTTCGCAGGGTACTGCTGATATATTTTAAACTGTTCTTCGCTCATATTATCCAAAGACAATTTAAGTATCGAGTCGGGTATGCCTATTTTGCCAACACCATGCAAACGGGTAGCAAGCTGAAAAGTGTAAGACTCATCTTGAGATAAATTCAGTAGTTCAGAGAGCTGTGTGGCCAAACCAACCACTTTCTGAGCAAACACTCGCTGACCTTTCAGTTTTAAGTCCAGTAGGTTTAGCAACATCTGTTCGGTGACCTTAGCGCTATCCTGAAGTTTCTGAAACGCATGATCTACAAATTCAGCTGATTGAGCCATTTCACGCTGTTTTCGCTCTATATCTTCACCTAATGCATCATTTTCCCGCTTGAAACGTTTCAGTGTTCGATTTTTAAGTTTGTTTTTATGTGTTTGATCAAGAGCATTTTCAACAAGTGTTAGCAGTTGATCCACATTCCAAGGTTTAGATATATAGCCAAAAATCCCCGCATCATTAATTGCCTTAACAGTAGATTCCATATCGGAATAACCTGTAAGTAAAATACGCTCCGTTAAAGGTGATCTTTTTTGGGCAAGGGAGAGAAATTCAGCACCATCCATCTCTGGCATGCGCATGTCACTAATAATCAAGTCAATCGGCTGTTCAGCAAGAATATCCAAGCCGTCATGACCACGAGTTGCAACAATAATATCGTAAGGTTTGTTACGAAATAGCCGATTAAGTGTGTTCAATACACTTGTTTCATCATCAACAATCAGTATGCGCTTGTTCATAACACTCTCCTATTAACGTAATGAAAGCAGCGTGCCACAACCTGTCTTTAATGACAATTGTAATTTTTATACATTTGTTGCTTTATGTAACAACTTCTCTTTATGAAGCCTGTAACGTTGCTAGCTTTTCTACTAAGTCTACTGATTTAAAAGGTTTTTCCAATACACCATCAACACCAAGCGCCATAACCTCAAGTATTTTTAGTTTCGTTGCAGCCGACACCACTAGTACTTTAATATCTTGGTAACTATCATTAGCCCGCAAGGCTTCGAGTACTTCAAAGCCACTCACTCCTGGCATCTGCAGGTCTAAAGTAATCATTTGTGGCTGAAAGCGTTCTAGCTGTATACCTGCTTCAATACCATTAGATGCGACCTTAACATCATAGCCTGCTCGCTTGAGCGTACGCGTAATGGATTTAGCCATCAGCTCTTCGTCTTCAATAACAAGCACTTTTGTTTTAATTGACTTAGCTTTAACAGCCTGAAATTCTTCAGGAACAGGCATATCATTTTTGTTGAGGAACTTCATAAGAGCCTGAATAGGCACTCGATTATCACCACGTCCAGGCAATTTATATGCTTCCATATATCCTTTTTCGATCCACCGAATAACGGTACGAAAATTCACACCACAATATTTAGCGACCTCGCCCGTGGTAAGTGCTTCTTTCATTCTTCCCTCTTTCTCTATGTAATTTTTGAGTAGTATAAAATTTTTCGGAATCAAATGCCGAAACGCCATCTATACTGAGAATGTAATGCATTTTACAATCTTTTAAAATGTCATGATTGACAGTATATACAAAATATATCATTTTATAAAAGTTGAAATTGAAATGCTCTCAGGAGAATAAGTATGTGTCACATAATTACTCCCAGCAGCTTACTTTATTCAATAAAGGTGTTAATAGCCGTTATTGCTGGGAGCCTGCTGTATTGTGCTTTCTCGTTTGCAACAGAACAGCACTCAGCCACTTATAAACTCTATTTGGATGCCGACCAAACTAATAGCATTAGCTCTGGCCAGTCGATTGAACTAGGCATTCGTGCCGCACTAAATGAAGTCCATTGGAAGCTTGGAGGTCATAATGTTGAACTGGTTCTAAAAGACCACCATGGCAGCACCCCACGCAGCCAATATCACCTAAAACAGTTTTTAGAAGACCCTCACGCTTTAGCTGTATTTGGCGGTTTACATTCACCACCACTAATTGCCTCTCGATACTTCATCAATGAGAACAAAATACTCACACTTGTCCCTTGGGCGGCGGCAACACCCATTACACGAGCCAAAACAAACGAGAATTGGATTTATCGTCTATCTCTAGATGATAGCAAGGCTGGAAAAGTCATTATTGAAGACACCATTGTAAAATCTGGATTTACACATCCATTCTTACTGCTAGAAGATACAGGCTGGGGCAAGGCGAATAAAAAAACTATGACAGAAGCACTGAAGTCTTTAGGCCAGAAGGCTTCTGGCATTCACTTCTTCCAATGGGGGATAGGGCAGCATGAAGCCCGTGCGATTCTCGAAGACGCTATTTCACAAGGGGCAGATAGTTTCGTCATGGTCGCCAACGCTCCAGAAGGCATTACCTTTGCCAAAGCAATGCTGTCTATAGAAAAAGACCGCCAAAGACCTATCCGCAGCCATTGGGGCATCACTGGAGGTACATTTTTTGATTCAGTAGGAGCGGAGGCAGTAAACCAATTAGATTTGCGTTTTATCCAAACAAGTTTTTCATTTTTTGATGAACCACTATCACCTATAGCAAAAGAGGCCCTCACGTCCGCAGCAAAAGTGAAGGGGGTAAATCAAATTTATCCAGTAGACATAAAAGCCCCGGTAGGATTTATTCACGCCTATGACCTTACTCGCTTAATGATTGCCGCTACAAATGAAATTGAATTAAGCGGTGATGCCAAAAAAGATTCAGGTTTAATCAAGACCCAGCTAGAGAATTTAAAATCACCCGTGATGGGGTTAATCAAAACTTACCAGCATCCATTTGAAATATATCAGACAAAAACATTCGATGCCCATGAAGCCTTGGGCTTAACTGATTTCATTATGGCTAAATATGATT
>JQIA01001868.1_pt1 | contig 11302 bp, 11 predicted proteins | sample 811431 | NCBI WGS metagenome assembly JQIA01 (sample SAMN02998118, study PRJNA258478) | marine sediment metagenome | biome: marine; feature: seafloor; material: sediment; isolation source: oil-polluted sediment collected from 3 locations (0.5 km, 0.7 km and 0.9 km)... | place: USA: Gulf of Mexico ... | reverse complement strand
GAATTAGTCTAAATTAATAGTTTATTTTTATCTAATAAATCCCTGTAATTTAGACAACAAGCATAATGTTAAGCTATGAATATTAAGAAAGAAGATATTATTGAAGCTCTTAAGACAATCACTGTTGCAGGAGAAGGTAAAAATATGGTTGAAAGTGGTGCTGTAAAAAATGTAATCACTTTTGCAGATGAAGTAATTGTTGATTTATTGCTTACAACTCCAGCAATGCACATAAAAAAGAGAGCTGAAGAAGATGTTATTAAAACGATACAAGAAAAAGTGTCTCAAGAGGCTAAAGTTGTTGTTAATATAAAAGTGGAAGCTCCCGTTCAACCTGCTAATCCTAACTTAATAAAAGGAAAAGAAATTCCGGGAATTAAAAATATAATAGCTATAGCTTCAGGAAAGGGTGGAGTTGGTAAATCTACAGTTACCGCAAATTTGGCAGTAACTCTTGCTAAAATGGGATTTAAAGTTGGTGTTTTAGATGCAGATGTTTATGGACCCTCTATTCCAATGATGTTCGATGTTGAAAAAGAACGACCTTTATCTACTACAATCGATGGTAAAAGTAAAATGAAACCTATCGAGAATTATGGTGTAAAAGTTCTTTCTATTGGATTTTTTACAAGCCCAGAGCAAGCAGTAATCTGGAGAGGTCCAATGGCTGCAAAAGCTTTAAATCAACTAATTTTTGATGCAGACTGGAGAGATGTAGATTTTATGTTAATCGATCTTCCTCCAGGAACTGGAGACATTCATTTAAGTATTATGCAATCTATGCCAATAACCGGAGCAGTTGTGGTAAGTACTCCACAAGCTGTTGCGTTAGCAGATGCCCGTAGAGGAGTTGCAATGTTTAGACAAGAGAATATTCAGGTTCCAATTCTAGGAATTATTGAAAACATGTCTTATTTCACACCAGAAGAATTACCAGATAATAAATATTATATCTTCGGAAAAGAAGGGGCTAAAAATCTTGCTGAAGACTTAGAGATTCCTTTTTTAGGGGAAATTCCTTTAGTGCAAAGTATTAGAGAAGCTGGAGATAATGGCCGTCCAGCAGCATTGCAAGACGGTACTCCATTAGCAAATGCATTTGAGAAATTAACTCGAGATGTAGTAGAAGAAACATTAAAAAGAAATGTTAATCTTCCTCCTACTGAAGTGATAAAAATGACTAATACAGCAGGTTGTTCTGCAGTAAAAAATTGATTTTATGGTAGATGATTTAAATGCAAAAGTAGAAAAAGCTTTAGATGAGATTCGTCCCTTTTTGCAAAATGATGGAGGAGATATTTCTTTACTCTCTATTGAAGATGGTAAAATTGTAAGGGTTCAATTAGAAGGAACTTGTGTAGATTGTTCTGTAAACCAAATGACCCTAAAAAGCGGTGTTGAATTGACAATTAAGAAACATGCACCACAAATAGAACAGGTGATAAATGTGGAAGCCTAAAAAGACTTATAATCCCTAATTTTTTTTGGTCCTTCAAGGATACGTTTTACAACTTTCAATGTGCCATCATCAGTAGTAGCGACATGCCATTTTATTAAAGATATGGTTCCGTTTTCTATTTCAAGACCTGTAATACTTCTTGGGTGAACACAACTTCCATCATTAAATAATGCAGGTTCTCCAGGATTGGGAAACCTAGGTCGATGGGTATGCCCCATTACAGTAATTATATTTTTATGCTCTTGGATCCATTTTTTAATGCGTCGCTCAACTTTTATTAATTCTCTATTATTTTTAGCTGGGCTTGTAGGGTCGCCTATACCAAAGATTTGTAATTGCTTCCAAAGGGCTCTTACCATAAACCGATTAAATTTCCAAGCTTTGTAATTGCTCCAATCTGCTTGATGTCCGTGAAGCATAAAAATTTCTTGTTTCGTTTCTTCATGTTCTAATATTAACCCTTCAGAAAAAGTAATTCCTGGAAATAGTGGTTCTTCTTTTCCTGTGGTATTATTAATATAATTGAACAGATGTTTTTCTACATATTTTTCTTTGCTGTAAACCATATCGTGGTTTCCGATAAGACGGTATAATCTGCCTTCAGAAAAAAAACGTTTCATCAAATCGAATATATTTTTATGAGCATATAGAATGGAACTAAATGAAATATTCTCCCACAATTCATCTCCATCACCCAATTCACAATAGGTAAATCCTTGGTTGTAATAATGTTTTAAGGCATGAAAATATGTGTTTCGGTTATTTGCAAAATCGTCAGCAAGACTATTGTCTCCGCGATGGACATCGCTAAAAATGATAAATTTAGAATCATCATTAAAAGAAACTCTTCTGGCAGTTTTATAAGTTCGAGTAATTCTTTTTTGTGAAGACATTGATTTTCTTTTTATAAAGATACATTTTTAGAATAAAAAAAGGCTTCAATTAGTATTGAAGCCTTTAGAAAATGTATTTTTCAAATATTTTTATTTAAAAGCATTTAAGCCAGTAATATCCATCCCTGTAATTAGTAAATGGATATCGTGGGTACCTTCATATGTAATTACACTTTCTAAATTCATAGAATGGCGCATTATCGAATATTCACCAGATATACCCATTCCTCCTAACATTTGTCTTGCTTCTCTAGCAATAGTAATTGCCATATCTACATTGTTTCTTTTTGCCATAGAAATTTGAGCTGAGGTAGCTTTGTCTTCATTTCTAAGAACACCTAATCTCCAAGTAAGCAATTGTGCTTTGGTGATTTCAGTAATCATCTCTGCTAATTTCTTTTGTTGCAATTGAAACTGACCAATAGGTTTCCCAAATTGAATACGTTCTTTACTATATCTTAAAGCAGTATCGTAGCAATCCATTGCAGCACCGATTGCACCCCAAGCAATTCCGTAGCGAGCTGAATCCAAACAACCAAGAGGAGCTCCTAAGCCAGATTTATTAGGTAATAAGTTTTCTTTAGGAACTTTTACATTGTCGAAAATTAATTCTCCAGTTGCTGAAGCACGAAGTGACCATTTGTTATGAGTTTCTGGGGTTGTAAATCCTTCCATTCCACGTTCAACAATTAAACCATGGATTCTGCCAGATTCATCTTTTGCCCATACTACAGCAATATCTGCAAATGGAGCATTACTAATCCACATTTTTGCACCATTTAAAAGATAATGATCGCCCATATCTTTAAAGTTGGAGGTCATTCCACTAGGATTAGAGCCATAGTCTGGTTCAGTAAGTCCAAAACATCCTATAAATTCTCCAGAGGCTAATTTTGGAAGATATTTCATTCGTTGTTCTTCGTTTCCATATTTCCAGATTGGATACATAACCAATGAAGATTGAACACTAGCAGTACTTCTAACGCCACTATCTCCACGTTCAATTTCTTGCATGATTAAACCATACGAAATCTGATCCAAGCCTGCACCGCCATACTCTTCAGGAATATAAGGGCCAAAAGCACCTATTTCTGCCAAACCTTTTACAATTTGATGAGGAAATTCTGCTTTTTGGGCATATTCTTCAATAATAGGAGAAACATCACGCTTTACCCACTCACGAGCTGTATCACGAATTAATTTATGTTCGTCTGTTAATAAATCGTCAAGATTGTAATAATCTGGAGCTTCAAATAAATCAGGTTTCATAGTCTTAAATTTATTCTTCAAAAGTAATTAATGCCTTGCAATATTACACTTATTATAGGAAGAATTTAATCAATAATTTAGGTGCTATTTATTTAAATATTTTGCAAGTAAACTATGAAAATGATGCACTCCTTTTTCTCTTTTAGGAGAATACCTTCCCGCTTTGTAAAAAGAAGAATTCACTCCTTTTTGAACATTTTCTACCACAAATTCATCCTCTCTTTCTACTTTGTCCAAATCGCTACCTGCTCCTTTTTCTAATTTTGTTGGATCGTAAACATAGGAAATAAATGATACTTTAGTTCTGTTGATGTCAACCGGACTAACAACATTGATAGAAAGCCCCCAAGGATAAAAATTAAACATCATATTCGGAAATACCCAATAATAATATGCAGCAACATTTTTACCATAATCTATATGGTCTTCGGGTAAATCGAATATCTCTGTAGCATCTTTAGTGATGCCAATTTGAAGGTTGCAATGTTCGTAAGTTTCTGTTTTATAACTGCCATAGTCCAGTACTTTATTTAAACTTTCGTGTACAAAAGGCACATGAAAGCCTTCTAAATAATTATCACAATACAATGCCCAATGAGCGTGGACTAAAAAATTCTTAGTTTTTGAACTGTCAAGAGTAAATTCATCGAATGGCAAAAACCCAATCCGTTCTTTCATTTTGTTGATTACTTCAGAAAAGTGAAATTCAGGATTCAATCCTACAAACAATAAGGGTCCCCATTTTTCTAATGAAAATTTATGTAAATCGTCACAAGGTCTTGGAAAATTTTTAGCATCTTCAAACTCTGGCATATGTTCAAATTCTCCGTTTAAATTAAACCGCCTGCCGTGATACATACATGTAAGCTTTTTTGTTTTTCCAGGGTGAAGCGCAACTAAATTACCTCTATGGGTACATACATTAGTGAAACAGTTAATCTCATCTTTTTCATTTCTAACTAAAAGAAGAGGTTCGGTTAAATAATTTTCTAAAAGAACCAAAGGATAAACTGATTGTGGCAATTTTACTAAGTCTTCATCACCAATCCATTGCCAAGTTTTTAAAAATATTTTTTCTTTTATAGCATTAAAAACCTCTGGGTCTTTATAAAATGAAGCTGGGAGGGTTTCTGCTTGAGAAATGTCGGGATCGATATAGAATTTTTTAGACATAGCTTATTCTGATTATTGTATATTCACGAATTGACTTTAAATTTAAACAATTAATTTTTAACCAAATTATTATAATATATGAAAGGTAAAACTCAAAAAATTGGTTTATTAACCGCAACATCCCTTGTGGTTGGTAATATGATTGGTGTAGGAATTTTTGTATTACCAGCAGTATTGTCAAATTATGGAAGCATAAGTATCTTAGGTTGGTTATTAACAGCCGCTGGGGCTTTAGTTTTAGCAAAGATTTTTAGTAATTTTAGTAAGATAATTGTTAGTAAGAGTGGTGGTCCTTATGTGTATTCAAAAGCCGGTTTCGGTGATTTTATAGGGTTTTTGGTCGCTTGGGGATATTGGATAGCTTGTTGGGTTAGTAATGGAGCAATCGCAATTGCTGTTATTGGAGCAGCTAGTTTTTTTGTGCCAGAATTAGCAACAAATTCCACATTATCTGTATCCTTAGGGTTAGGGCTTATCTGGATTTTTACTTGGATTAATTCTAGAGGAATTAAAGAATCTGGGAGAATTCAATTAATTACCACCATTATAAAAATATTGCCCTTATTATTTATAATAGTATTTGGACTTTTCTTTTTTAAAATTGATAATTTCCCAGCTTTTAATTTAACTGGCGAAAGTAATTTTTCAACATTATCTGCCGTAGCTACATTAACATTGTATGCATTTTTAGGTATTGAATGTGCTACTATTCCAGCAGGTGATATAATTAATCCAGAAAAAACTGTTCCAAGAGCAACCATGTTGGGTGCCATTATAACGACAGTTTTATATATTTTGGCTACCATTGTTTTATTTGGAATATTGCCATTAGATACCTTGCAAAAATCTCCAGCTCCTTTTGCTGAAGCCGCTAAGGTTATGGGAGGGGATTATGGAGGTTATTTTGTAGCTATAGGTGTAATAATTTCTGGGATTGGAGTGTTAAATGGCTGGATTTTAATTACTGGTCAAATATCTATGGCTACTGCAAAAGATGATTTATTTCCAGATTTTTTCAAGAAAGAAAATAAAAAAGGAGCGCCAGTAAATGGCTTTGTAATTGGTGGCGTATTGTCATCGATTGTGATGTTAATGAACTATTCTGAAGGCTTGGTAGACCAATTTGAATTTATTGTTCAATTAACCGTGATTGCTACATTATTGCCATATTTATTTACAGCGGCATCTTATGCATTAATTATTATTGAAAAAAAGATTCATACAAAAAGTTGGGTTAAAACTTTTGTATTGTCTGCCTTAGGATTTACATATTCACTTTGGGCAATATATGGTTCTGGTCCCGATACTGTCTTCTACGGTTTCTTGTTATTAATAATAGGAATCCCTGTTTATATTTATATGAAGTGGATTAAAAACAAAGAAAAATAAATGAAGACTACTTATCATTCAGAATATTTAAAGTTAAAATCAGTATATATAAAACCTGTAAAAAATGCGTTTGTTTCGGAGGAGTTATTAAAAGAACAATGGCAAGAACTAAATTATTTGAGTCTGCCGAACTTTGAAGAGTCTCTAAAAGAATATGATTTTTTTCAAAAAGCAATCAAAAAAAATGGTGCTTCCATACATCAATTTTCTTATGATGAAAAAGTTTCCATAGATTCCATTTATTGTCGAGACGCAGCTATTGCAACCGATTTTGGAATGATTATTTGCAATATGGGGAAATCAGGTAGAATAAATGAACCCGATGCTCAGATGCAAGCTTTTAAAAATGAATCTATATCCATTTTAGGAATAATCGAAACTCCAGGAACTTTGGAAGGTGGCGACGTAGCTTGGTTGGATCAAAATACCTTAGCCGTAGGTCATACCTATAGAACCAATGAGGAAGGAATTAGACAATTAAAGAACCTGTTGGAACCTAAGGGTGTCGAAGTTATTGTAGCCGATTTACCTCATTATAAAGGAGCTTCAGATGTATTTCATTTAATGTCAATTTTAAGTCCAGTAGATAAAGACTTAGCGGTTGTTTATTCGCCATTAATGCCTATAAAATTTAGAAATGAACTTTTAAAAAGGAATTACGAATTAGTAGAAGTTCCAGACGAAGAGTTTGAATCTATGGGTTGTAATGTATTGGCAATTGCTCCAAGAGAATGTTTGATGGTACAAGGAAATCCTAAAACAGAACAAGCCTTAATAAGAGCTGGATGTAAAGTTACTAGTTATAAAGGTGAAAATATTAGTGTCTATGGAGGTGGCGGTCCAACTTGTTTAACAAGACCTTTACTGAGAGAAATTTAATTACATTTTAATATAAAAATCTTTAGTTAGATTTTTATATTCTTCAGTATAATTATGTCTCGAAATCTCAATGGTAAGCTCTTCGAAAACGATCTCTTTTTTTTCAAAAGAAAACTCCAACAAACTTCTTTTTACTTCGGAATTTGCTGTGCCTTTAACACGGCAGATTCGCTTTGGGAATAATCCAACTTCTGAAGCTAAAGCGATAAAGTTATCTTCTTCCTTTTTAGGAAGTATCAAGGCAAATATTCCTTTCTCTGAAAGAAATTGAAATGCAAAAATCGCTAAGTCTTTAAATGGTAAAGTGTCTGTAAATCGTGCGGTATTTCTTGTGTTATCTTCTGATTTATAATCGTCAGTATAAAATGGTGGATTCGAAATAATTAAATCGTATTCTTCCTCTATTTCTGCAGCAAATTCTTGTGCTGAGGCATGAAAACAAAACAAACGATCTACCCAAGGAGAGTTTTCAAAATTAGCCACAGACTGTTCAAAAGCAGCTTCATCAATTTCTATAGCTTCAATAGTCTCGGCTTGGCAACGTTGTGCTAATTGTAGGGATAAAATTCCAGTGCCGGCACCAACATCTAAAACACTGTCAGGATTATGGTTTAAGGAAACCCAAGCGCCTAAAAGCACTCCATCTGTGCCAATTTTCATGGCACAACGATCTTGTTGTATGGTAAATTGTTTGAATTTAAAATTCATTTTAGTTTTTGATTGCTTTGATACGATCCTCGTGCCTAGTATCACTCAGATTCCTTTGGAGCTAGTACTTTGAGTGTTTTCCTTAGAAAATGTATCGAAGAGTACGGAATTTGATTATTAGTTTTTCCTAAAGATAAATTTCTATCAATCCTTTTGGAACGTCTAATATTAGTTTTTTGTTTTCCTTGTCCACCTTTTTTATAAACTTATCAATTAATGGAACTAGAATTTCAGTGCCATTTCGATCAATTTCAAAAAGTGCTTGTACTTTAGTGTCATTAACTCCAGATACCACTCCAACTGCTCCAAAAGAAACATCTTCTACAGCATAGCCAATAATTTCGTGATAATAGAATTTGTTTTCCCCGAGTTTTGGGAGTAAGTCTAAAGGAAGGTATAGTTCTGTATTTATTAAAGGCTCGGTGTCTTCATCATTATCTACATCTTCAAATTTTACACGAAGTAAAGTAGATTTATGCAGTGAACTTTTTGTAATAAAAAATGGAATCAGCATATTGTCTCTTTCAACAAATACTGATTCCGTTTTAGTGTATTTTCTAGGGTCGTCTGTATCTAGTTTAACTAGAAGTTCCCCTTTAAAACTATATCTTTTAACTATTTTGCCTAAGTAGAAACAATCCTCCTTTTGCATAGTAGAAAAATTTAAGCTTCTTTTTTAGGAGTTTCCTCAGCCTTAGCTTCTGGAGCCTTTTCTTCTGCAGCCTCAGCAGCTACATCCTCAATAGTCTCTTTTTTTGGAGCTTCTTCTTCAGTTGCTACTTTTGCAGGAGTTTCTTCAACTACTTCTACAACAGGAGTTGCATCAGCGATACGTTGTTCGTTTACTGCTTTTTCTGCGGCAAATGCTGCAGCAGCTTCCTTATCTTTGGCATCACTAAGTTGAGTACGTTTACCTTCAACTTCTTTTGTTTTTCCTTCTAACCAAGCATTGAATTTTTCTTCAGCTTGTTCTTCAGTAAAAGCACCTTTTTTAACACCTCCAGCTAAATGTTTTTTCAATAAAACACCTTTATAAGAAAGAATTGCTCTGGCAGTATTTGTAGGTTGTGCTCCATTATGAAGCCATTTTACAGCACCATCCATATCAATATTGATTTCTGCAGGATTAACATTTGGATTATAAGTTCCTAATTTCTCTAAGTACTTACCATCTCTTTTTGAACGTGCATCAGCAGCTACGATCCAGTAAAAAGGCTTCCCTTTTTTACCATGTCTTTGTAATCTAATTTTTACGGGCATATCTATTATTTTTTTGAGGTTCCCGACCCCGGTTCATAATTTAAGAGTGCAAAGATAATATATTTTCTGGTTGAAACTCAAAAGATTAAACTTTTTCTTTTACATTTGTATTAACCCATTTTTACCTAAGAAATCATGAAAAACCTATTATTACTACTTATTGCAACGCTTTTTGTTGTTAGTTGTGAAGATCTTGAATCAAATAGCCCTGCATTACAAGCCGAAATTGATAATGTAATTTTTAAAGCATCGGATGCTAGAGCTTCACAAAACAATAATGGCACCTACCTTATTGAAGGATTTACATTGAATGAAACTATGACATTAAAAGTGTCTAACATAAATGTTGGAACCTATGTAGTTGGTGGTACATCTGCTAATTATGCCACTTTCGAAAATTTAATAGGCTCTGTTTACCAATCTAATCCTGAGGGCTCTGGTGAAATTGTTATTACAGATAGCAATGCTTCTATAAACGCTATATCTGGAACATTTAACTTTACAGCTATGGTTCCAGGAGTTGATACAATTTCTGTTCATAATGGTGTGTTTTTTGAAGTTCCTTACGCAGGAGGTAATGACAATGATCCAAATGACGGGAGCTTGGACGCTAATGTGGATGGTGTTCCCTTAAGCCCAGATGTTATAAATGCAGCAGATTCGGGAGATTCTATTGTTATTTTAGCATCTAATGGCACTAGTTCAATTTTTATAAAAGTACCTATAGATGTAGCAACTGGTTCTTATGAATTACCAGAAACTGGATTTGGTGCAAAATATACTGTAAATAATGTAGGAGAAGATGCAATATCTGGAACCATTGTGATTATAAACCATAATGTTGAGACTAAGGTCGTGTCTGGAACATTTTCTTTTGCTACAGTGAATCATATAATAGAACAAGGACAGTTTAATGTTTCTTATCAATAAAAAAAATATTATTTAAGACGAACCGCTCTTTTTTTGGAGCGGTTTTTTTGTGGAAAAAAATCAAGGATTCTTTATAACTTTTTTTTTCTTTGAGCTTGCGTTTTAATACTTTTAAACCTTGGGTTTTATATGTGAATAAAAACTCAAAAAATGTAACCTTCCAAGCTTTTTTATGTATTTAATATTTGATACCGAAACTACTGGGCTTCCAAAACGATGGAATGCTCCCTTAACAGACAGTGATAATTGGCCTCGTTGTATTCAGATAGCATGGCAATTACATGAAGAGGATGGAACTCTTATTGAGCATCAAGATTATTTGGTGCAACCAGAAGGATTTAATATTCCCTACGATGCAGAAAAAATTCATGGAATCTCCACCGAATTGGCACAAAAAAAAGGAATTCCGTTAGCAGAAGTAATAGAAAAGTTTACCGAAGCACTTTCTAAAACAAAGTTTTTAGTGGGTCAAAACATAGGTTTTGATAATAATATCATGGGCGCGGAGTTTCATCGTCTTGGTATAGAAAACCCACTTCCTAAATTTCCAGTTTTAGATACTTGTACAGAGAGAACTGCTCAAATGTGTCAGTTGCCTGGTGGTAGAGGAGGAAGGTTTAAACTCCCTACCTTAACAGAGCTTCATCAGTTTTTGTTTAATAAATCCTTTAATGAGGCACATAATGCAACTGCAGATGTAGAAGCTACGACTCGTTGTTTTTTAGAGTTAGTAAGAAGACAAATATTTACTGCAAAAGAACTGGATGCCCAGCCAGATTATTTCGATATTTTCTCAAAGGCCAATCCGCAAACTATAGAGTTGATAGGATTGAAACATATCAATCTTAAGAAGGCTTCAGAAAAAATTAGAAAAGAGCTTGAATCTTTAGTAGCACCTCAAGAGATTTCTACCAAAGAATTAGAAGAAAACGTTGCAATACTTCAAGAAACTACTTTTGCTCATTTGCATAACCATTCCCAGTTTTCAATACTACAATCTACTTCTAGTACTCAAGATTTAATAAAAGCTGCAAGCGCTCTTGAAATGCCCGCAGTAGCGCTTACGGATAGTGGTAATATGATGGGTGCTTTCCATTTTGTTCAGCAGGTAAATAATTATAACAAGGATCTTAGTGAAGAAGAATCTAATAAAACTCTAAAAGCAATAGTTGGATGCGAATTTTTTGTTTGCGAAGATCATCTCAATAAAAGTCATAAGGATAATGGTTATCAAATTGTGATGCTAGCTAAAAATAAAGCTGGCTATCATAATTTAGCAAAAATGTCCTCCATTGCTTATACTGAGGGGTTTTACTACGTGCCAAGAATTGATAAATCCATC
>JQIA01001867.1_pt1 | contig 11305 bp, 13 predicted proteins | sample 811431 | NCBI WGS metagenome assembly JQIA01 (sample SAMN02998118, study PRJNA258478) | marine sediment metagenome | biome: marine; feature: seafloor; material: sediment; isolation source: oil-polluted sediment collected from 3 locations (0.5 km, 0.7 km and 0.9 km)... | place: USA: Gulf of Mexico ... | reverse complement strand
GGTTATTCATTTGATGGACGAATTGTAAGTGAATTTGCCGGAAGAGCACTTTTTATTATTGAAAATGATTCGATTTCAGAATTTGCAGGAAGAAAAATATATAGTTATGAGGGTGATATTCCAATTCCTGTATTGATTCTTGTTGCAGCGGATTTGGTTAAAAACCTATGACAAAGAACGTTATGCGAAGTGCAACTTTTTTGAGTGAGCCATAAAAGGAGAATGATATGAAAAAAAAGATTGCTATTATATTTTTTTGCGTGTTGTGCATCGCTGCCAATTGCTTTGCAGGAGGTTACATTAAATCGTACTCATCCGGCAAAAAGCTGTTTAAGTATGACAGTTCATACATCTATGTTTACTCATCCGGGAAGAAGATTTATAAATATAACAAACAATACATTGTTGATACTAAATCAGGAAAAAGAATATATAAATTTGATGGTAAGTATCTGATACAATATTCATCAGGTAAACGAATCCTGGAGTTCGATAATCAATACATTAAAAAATATTCAAACGGTAAACGGCTGCTGGTGTTTTCAGATAAATATGTGAAAGATTACAAATCAGGAAAAAGGCTAATGGAATTTTCCGGTGATTTTCCAAAAGTTCTTGCAGGTTTGATCGTACTGAAAAAAATAAAATAGTCAGGGTTAGGGGGCAATGTTGTTGAATTAAGCCTAACGACCTCGTCATGCCGGGCTTGACCCGGTATCCAGCGTAATGCAAAAACTTCTGGATTCCGGGTCAGGCCCGGAATGACGTGAAGCAGGTTGAAAATTTATTTTGTTAATTCAACAGTATTGGGGTTAGGGGGGGGGAAGTATGAAAAAATATAAATTTATTTTAATAGCAATATTTGTACTGGCGAATGCTGTATTTTTACAACAAAATGTTTTTGCATTGGAAAGCGAGAATCATATTGCTGAATACAATAAAGTATCTGCGGAATTAGAAAAAAACAGGGAAGAATTTCTTGATAAAGGCGCATCTGATTTGTCAGTTCCCAATGGGGATAATTTATTCTGGATAACTTATAAAAGAGCAAAAGCAAAACTGCATCGTTATAATCCTGTTACAGATGAGGAAATAAAATATAAATTCAGCATTGGCTCGATGGATTATTATAATTACCGCGCAAACGATAAGATAATAGTTACAGCAAAACCTGAAGGTAAACACGTAAGCTATTATGTATATGCTGCAGATCATAAAAAGAAAAAAATAGATACATTAAATCTTCCCGCTCCAGGCGCTGGTACAAAATGGCATGCTTATGCTGTTGCTAAAAATAACTTATATTTCATTAAATCCAAATTTGAAAAAGATGAAGACGGTGACCTGACGATAGATTATATCCTGTCAAAATGGGTGCCGGGATCAGGTGAAGAACACAAAGAAATTATTTCGCTTTTAGAAGCCGGTGCTGATGATATGGGAACATTCCAGGATTTTGATATTTTTGGTGATGATATGCTGTTTATTGAGAGTGGCCGTTTATGGAAACTTGATCTTAAAACAAAAAAAGCAATCTGGCTGAAAAACAAACAGCAAATTCGTGGTGGGGTAAATTTTACGGCAGATAAGGTGCTTTACACTTATTTTAGAAAGGACCTTATATTTTACAAATATGACTCAAAAGAAATCCGGAATATTTCAGATGAAATAAGAAAAAATGAATTCAGTCTTAATCCTACGTTTAAAAATAATCATTATTATTGGGGTGACGCCGTTCTTTATAAAAATTTTGCAGTATACAAAGGGAATGGTGGAATTTATGCCTATGATCTTGAAAAAAGAAAAATTCACCCTCTTCTTTACGAACCGCGATTAACAGATAATAAGCGTGTAACCTATCGATCTCCGGTAGTGGTAAACAATGGTATTATGTTTGTTAAGGCACTTGTTAGCAACTCGGGCTCTATAGGGTTTGACGGGCCGGTTTATAAGGTCAGCATAAAGAAATTATTGCAGCAGTCAGATTAACAAATGAATAATATTGGAAAGGCAAAATGACGGATGAATCCTACCAGAAGCTTTTAGCAAGCGTAATCGAAGGGCAAGACTATTTAGCCTGGGAACTTGAAGATGCAGCGCAAAAGCGTAATGATTTTTCCGGACAGATAGTAGGCCGCTTGAGTAGTTCAGGTGATGCAATCGACCTGGAAGAAATTGCAGAACTGGTCGCTGCAAGTGAAGGGGGGCTGGATTGGTCTCCTATTGATCGATTTTTAGATACAATTCCGGCAGATTTGTTAAGAGCTCCTATTGAGTGGTGGCTGGATATGCAAAGTGCGGAGCAAATACCCGAAAAATGGGGCTTGGTACGTTATCTGGATACTTTCGAGCTCCGTTCCCAACCCTACTTTCCTTGTCGACATCCATCTTCTTTGCGTAAACTTCGTATTCTACACCTTGAAGATGATATTTTGGATCGTCATGCTCTGGCAGATGCAAACCAACTGGAAGAGCTCATCCTGCGTCCGGCACCGGAAAGTTCTCCGCATCCTAAGCTCGGGCCACCGGAGAACTATTTTACCTCTATCTCAAAACTTAAATTGTGGAGTGGAGAATTGCCTTTTTCGACTGATCTATCTGCTTTTACCCTTGTTCCGAATCTGGAAAAACTTTACCTGACCTTATGTAATAATAAAGCAAAGATCTTCGATATTTCCGCCATTACTGCCCTGAAAAAGCTGACACATCTGCACCTTCGATCCTGGAATTCAGGGGTTGGCGGTTTGGAGACGTTGTCGGAGCTGAAGCAGCTTGAATTCCTTCATCTTGGCGGTTTTTATGAGGGGCTGGCAACTTTACCACCGCTGCCTGAGCTTCGAAAACTGGAATTGGTGGAATTCAGTGCCCACGCTCCTATTAAGATACCGCCTGAACTTCTTAGTCTTCACTTAGAGCAATGTAAAGACCTCAAGGATTTGAAGTTTCTCGCCTGTCTTCAGAAACTCGAAAATATTTCACTGGCACATTTGCCTGCCCTTACGGACATCTCCGGACTAACGGAGCTCCCCCATCTTCAGAAAATCAGTTTGCGGAATTGTCCCAAAGTTATGGACAGGGAATTGCTATTGCCGGGTCGCATTGAGGTGAAAATATCTTAAGTTTATATCAAAATAGCATTATCAAGGAGAAATAACATGCCGGAGTTATCAATATTTGTAGAGGTGCTGATAAAGGGGTTTTTATGAAATACGTTTTTATTTTTATAATAGGCATTTTTTTAAGTTCATGCACAAATTATAATAAAAATATTGGAAAAGGTTCTAAAGACAGAAAAGAAAGAGATTCTTCAGAATTGATAATTAAAGAAAGTCCAAATTTTTTGAAAAATTGGGATTTGGATGGAGACGGTATAAATGATGATATCTTATTCCAATATTCAGGTGGCGGACATTGTTGTTATAAAATCGAAATTACTTTAAGCTCGGATAAAATAAAAAGGAAATACCCCTTTAAAATGGATGGCGGGTATGTGTTTGGGGTGGATAACAGTAAACCTGACCATTTTAATATCAAAGACTTTGACCATGATGGTTTACCGGAAATATTCATGGAAATTTCAACGTATAATGAAGAAAAATATCCAGTAAGAAAAGAATGGACTAAAAAATATGGAATTAAAACAAATTGCATTCTTTTCGATTTCAAAGATTACTCTATTGTCGTGAAAGATTATAAAAAACAATAAATACAAGAGATAAAAATGAAAGTCCCAGGCTTATTATTCCTATTAGTGGTTTTATTGATTAGCTGTCAGGAAAGCAGCTCCCCTCAAAAAAATAGTAATGGAGGAGATATGAAAAGTGATAATAGGAATGTAACAGAAAAAACTACAGCTGATGAAATACCAGAATATCTTATTGGGAAACCTCATGAACTCTATCTAAGAGAAAATGGAAAGATTATAGAAGCACCTTTGGAGGATCTGCTCGTAGCACAAAGTTATGCTTCATTTCAAAATAAAGGACCGATTATTAATGGATGCCGTGCCACTATACTAACTAAGAAAAATGAATATGTTGTCGGTGAGGAGATCCGGGTAATACACATTTTAGAAGTTGTTGAACCTAATAAAACAATTTATGTCATGGGGCCAAAAGAAATTTATAATGAATTCATAAATGGGGAACTGGTTACAAAGAAAAAACCTCGAATTATCGATTATAATGGCAGGGTTGATGAAAGTCCAGGTGTAGATTTCAACTATGAAATAACAACTTATTCCTTTGATACGCCAGGCATCCATACAATTTTTTGGAGAGGTGCTGGTGAACCATTTGATAACAATTTAGACTTGATTTCTAATTCGCTTAAATTGCAAGTCGTGAAAAAAGGAGACAATGAATTGTCTGTTATCACATCACAGGAAATAGTTAACGCCTTAGAGTCTAAAAAATTTGAAAAAGTAAAAGAATTAACCGGAATAAATATAGATATAGATAAGGATTTTTTAATTGAGCAATTAATAAAAAAAGAGAGATTTCTTTCTTTACATTTTGCAGTTCTTTATGACCTTAGTGATGTATTTAATATATTATTAAAGAAAGGTGTTGACCTTAACATTAAAGATAATAACGGAAGAACTGCTCTTCATTATGCTGCCAGATATTCAAAACATTATCATTGTTTAAAATTATTGATAGAAAATGGAGCAGATGTCAACACGATTGATAATAGCGGTATGTCTCCATTATATGCAACATTATTCGATGTTTCATATTATTATAATAGTCGTTTTACGAAAGACCCAACAGTAATAAAGAAGAAAGTTAAAACGATAAAATTGCTTCTTCAAAGTGGAGCTGATGTAAAAGCTAAAGGTCCTCGCCTCCCAGCTATTTTTTATGCCGTTGAAAACTACGAAATTTTGAAATTAATGGTAGAAGCAGGGGCAAATATTATGGAAGAAAACAATTTTAATTATATGGATTCAAGAGGTAAAGAGACTCCTTTGCATTGGGCAGCACAAAACGGAACCTTAGAAGTAGTTCAATATTTAATTGTTAAAGGTGCAAATATCAATGCAATAGATAACTTTGGGTGGACTCCTTTACATTATGCTATTTTTAGTGGAAATACTGAAATAGTAAAATTCCTACTCTCAAAAGGAATTGATAAGACAATTACAACAAAAAGAAGATTTGAAGAAAGTGCATGGAGACTTAGGGGGACGCTCACATTTAGGCCTCCGGACCCATATCCGGCGGGTTCTACACTATTACAATTTGCCGAAATTGTTAAATTCAATAGTCATATACATCGCAAAAAAGAAAGTGATTATGATGAAATTATCAAATTATTGGAAAAATAATTAAACTAAGATCAATGCCGTTTCCTTAAGGAATAGAATTTTATACCCAATAAAGGGTACACGTAAGGATGGCGGGCAATTTGGTGGGCACAGCCCACCCTACGAGGATTGACTTGAATACAGGCGGTTTTCTTAATGGTTGTGTTGGCAAATTGATGGATAAAATGATTACAATAATTCAACGAAAACCTTTGATATTTCTTTATTCTATCGGGTGGGCTGTGCCCACCAACTGACTGCGAGACAAACGAGAAATGGAAAACTAATATGATACCATTAAAATGGATTAGTTCAACGGGTGGTCCTTTTGTGATTATGGGGAAAGAAAAGAGTAAACAGTGGAAAGGTGATTCACCATCAGAAGATAGCATGCTAAAATCATCTTCACCCGTAACAGCAGATACTCATTATAAGCAGGCATGTAATGTCAAAGGACTTTGGGGTATACTTGAGTTTGAAAATTATTCTGCAATGTTTATAGGTGATGAGCCGGCGTTAACAGCCTGGATACCTTTTGATAATGGTCTGGGTGGTACTATCGTTCGCTGGATATATGCAGAAAACAATGAGGAAGTTGAAAGGTATCTGGAAAAAATACCGGAATCGAATTGGACTGTTGACGGAATTGTACAGATAACTTCAGAAGTAATGTATATGTTTGATTCAGTGGAAGCTGTGGATGAGACAAGCGAAGACCTGATAATAATTTCGTTAAAAACCGGTTCATATGAGATCCTTACACAAGAATACAAACCAGATGAAAACACACATCTGAGACTTCACCGGTTTAGAATGAAGAAGGAGAAGTGACATTCCAGATACCGCTATGAGGAGAGTGAAGTTGATCGAAGAGACGAACATATTATATAAAATACATTTTCTAAAAAATTACGCAGAAAAAAGTGATTGGCAAAATGTATCATTTGAGCTTTGCCATCAGGTACTAATGAAAATTGTTGAAGATGGGCCGTCAAAAGACAGTTGGTTGGCATTGATGGAATTGCTGGGTGTATGGCCTGTTGCTACTGAGGTACAGGCATGGGTACAGCAAATCGAAGTTCAGGTGACAGCATGGCCCTGGCAGCTTCGTAAAGTTTTCCTGGGGGATCTTGCAACCCGGGGTGACAAAAATATCGTGTATCGTCTTGTCGGCCAGTTGGAAATAAGTCATATTGAAGATCTTTTTGGCTGGAAATTTCAACAATGGTCACAATACGAAAACTGGAAGAACCTTCGTGGGCTTCAACTATTTAAGATCGAAAGTTGGGCAAAGTGCCTGAAACCCTTGACGACCAGCCCTTTTTTGCAGGAACTTCAATTACTTAAATTCACAGTAGTAGATGATTTAAGAGGCAACCTGGATGTGTTGTTCAGCGATGGCGTACTGCCACACTTACGTGAATTAGGCTTGATATCAGCGATGTTAGACAGCAAAGATATTGATGTACTCAGCCAAACCTCACTGGCGCAACATATCAGTTCGTTGGATCTGTCCAGCAATTTCCTGAAGTTGGAAGACCTTTCCAAAATACTTAAGGCAGGTGCCTTCCCGAATCTAAAAACACTGGACTTAAGTTACAACGACGGAATTTCGGCAAAGTACCTTAAAACAGAGATAGCAGATGCCGCACACCCGCTTTTGGAAAAGGTGATTATTGAAGGTACCCCGGCTGCCAAAAGTCTACGCGTTAAAGAGATACTATCAAGCGATCTTTAGAAGGAGAAGCGATATGCCGGATATGACAGGACTTAAATATTATTTAACTATTAAAAAAGTAGAGGGTGATACTGTTGGAAAAATATAAAACCAGTAAAGATGCATTAAAAGGTGCCTGGCGTGTGGTAAATCGTATTCCGGGTAGAGATAATTCGGAGGATTATAATGATCTCACTTTCTGGTTTCTTGATGATATAATTGTAGCGGCAGATAAATGGGAAGCATGGGAAATGTCTTATGCTATCAAAGAGGGAACTGCTCCATTAGAGATTGACACACAAATTGATAGTGTAAATGGGCCATCGCGGCAAAAAGGTATTGTAAAAATTGAAGATGATACTTTAAAATTTTGTATCAGCCGCATACCCGACGCAAAACGGCCCGGTGACTTTGAAAGCATATCTGAAAAAGACCAGGTTTTATATATTGCTGTTAAGTGCGATAAACCGCTTCCTAAAGGATATTGAACATAAAAGGAGAACATATGAAACAGAATTCAATCCTTTTGATGGCGTTTGTGATGGGTTGCACCATTCAATCTGCCCGGAACGCGTCATCGGAGAGCTCCCCATATGATGCATACCAAACCTATAACATCAAGCAAACCCTTGGTGTAGCGCGGGAGCTACAGAAGGTTGGGGAAGAGAAAGCAATAGCAAAGCTCAAGTCATGGGCAAAAGCCAATCCAGCCGACCTTCGCACAATCGTAATGTGTAGAATGCTGTTCAAAGGCAGGCAGTCTCCATTGCGGAGACCTTACCTGGGCGGTGCTGGCTTTTTTGGAGGCACAACCTATGATGATTGGCCTCTGGAACCCATAGCCATTTTCGAGGGCATCCCGATCCTGATAACCGGAGGCTATATTTTGGGTGGTAAGGCAGAATCTGCGGAAGCCTACCTGATGCATTGTATACAGAAGGGAGTTTGGGTTTCGGAACAATATGAGGATAAAACGACCGAGCAGATCAAGGTGTCCCTCACTAACTTCCTGAGGACTACAAAGTGGAAGGAGAAGCTGTCCGGGTCAGACAAACAATTCCTAACCAATTTGAATGGAAAGGTGATAGAAACCATGTCAATCCAGAAAATTATTAGTTCAGAACGGCAATTTATATTTATAGATAATTCCTCTTACTATGAATTCCTCGATAACAGAAAGTTCAGGCTTGAACCCGTTGGAAGGAGTGGAAGAAGTATTGATGGGGTTTGGAAAACGACTGATTGGCACCACTTCACTATTGTGGGAAAGTGGGAATGGGTTAACGGTAAATCCCAAAAAAATGATTTCAGGCGAATGAACTTGTATCTAAATTTGCATTCAGATGTTGCGGAAAAAAGAGACCATGATGGTTTCAGGAAATTTAAGGTATATCCCGTGTATTTTACAATTGAGGAGTTGGTAAAAATAAGTAAACAGGAATACTCTAAAGAAATGGAGGCCGAGATTTTGAAGAGCGACATGATCAAGTCGGAAGTCCAGCTTGATCATGCGCCTTAATTTTAAAATGTGTTTTTCTGACAAAAGATTTAATTGATTCAAAAATAGATAAAACAGGAATCTTAAGCCCGGGACAGGTATTCAATAGCATGAAATTATTAGAAAATTCAGGTCTTCACAGCACTGTTTCCTTAACCCCGTAGGTCATGGAAACAGTGTGAAGTTATATTTAACAGAATTTTAATAGGACCGAACGAAGCACAAGAAGTTATAATTATGACAAAAAAGAAGAACAATATAAAATTTTTAATTTTAGCATTAATAAGTATATTATTTTTTGGAGGTTGCAACGTGAGATTCAAACCTGTGGAAGCAGAAAAATTTTCTAATTTTTACAAGACAAGAAAAATTGCTAATATTTTAATCGATACCAGAACGCCCGAAAAATTTAAGTCGGGATATATTGAAAAAGCTGTAAATATTCCATTGTCAGATAAGAATTTCAAAGAGAAGGTAAAAACAGCTCTTTCTTCTACTGTCGTACCGGCAGAGATAATTATTGCTTATGCAGATGATGCTGAAAGCACAAAGCAGATGTTGGATAAATTCAAAAAAATCTATAACTGGCATTTCCCGTTTAAGCGGCCACATGCAATATTTTACCTTGACGGAGGATACTCTGATTGGCTGAAAAATAAAGACAATAAGGAAGAGTGATGGATTATTTTGATCTGATAAAAAATATTCAATTACCAATCCATGAGCAATATAAAAATTTTGCTGAAGATTTATGTGCTTTCCATAGCTGGTATAAGCATTTAAATCTGCTTAAAGGAAACAGGTTTATATTATTTCTTAATCCGGATGTTGCAAAAGGTTATAATGGAAAAAATCCAAGAATGCATTACGGATGGAAAACCACCGAGGAATATAAAAGCAAATATGGATTTTTGGATTATATGTATGATCTGGAAATCTCTAAATCAAATAAAAGATATTATTTGAGCGAGTTGAATGATGATAAAATCTTCCTTCCTGAAAAAATCATAAACAATTGTTCCTTTATTTTATATCCTTTTGTTTCTACAGACTTTAACGCAATAGAGAGTATTAGCTATGAATTCCATCAGGAAGACTTAAAACTGATAAATGAGACCAGTGATTATCCATGTAAGGATTTGGTGAATGATTGGAGCAGGCTCTATAATAAACAATATGAAAAATGGTGCGATTTATCAGAAGAAGAGCAAAGTAGAGCTTTAGAAATTGAAAATGGGAATATTAAACTTATGGATGTGCCCAATAAAGTACTTGGGTTTATTGGAACTGACAGGAAGTTGAATCAGGTCTATAATATTTTACAAGAGAAGGAACAGGGTAAAATTGAATCTGCTTTGAATCATTTAAAAGAAATATTAGGATCGGAAATTAAATAGTTCATCCGGATCATGAAAAGTCAGGCAATGTAGAAAAAGTAATTACAAAACCGGCAGAAAATTTTAGTGATTTTATTAATGGTCTTTATTGATTAAAATGAAGAAAGGTGCAGTCAAAATAATTAAGGAAAAATATGAAAAACTATTTAGAACGATTTAAAGCCATGGTTAAAGAGCTGGAAGACAACCCGAAAATCATAGTTAAACGATTTGAGATTAAACCGCCGGCAACAGAAGCTGAGCTTGCAAGTGTAGAGGGTAAAATAAAGTTAACCCGGGATATGGTGGATTTTTATACAGAGGCAAACGGACTTGAGCTTGAATGGGAGTTGAAAGATTCTGTAAATCAAAGTACATCGGGAAATGTAAATCTGCTTCCTGTTCAGAATGTGTTTGGTGATTGGAAAGGTGCAATCTATTTTGATTGGGAAGGGGGCGACACATTCAAAGCGTTGCACCCGGTTGATTTTTTTGTTCCTGAGGCATGCGCAGCATTTAATCTGGATGGTTCGGAAAATCCGGAAATTTATTATCATTATTGCGGTGAAGAGATGGAATCAATGAAGATTAAGTTCAGGGAGTATTTAGAACTTCTGCTAAAAAGTCGTGGTTTCTGGTATTGGCAGACTGCTGTTGCTGCTGGTTTTAAGGGCGTAGGGTCCACAGAGACAGTGAAATTTATGGAGATAATGCCGGAAATTTTTCCGGATTTTGATTCAGGTGATTTTTTATTGTAACAAAATGATATCTGATCAAAAAATAATTCAAATGGTACTACTAATTTAGTAAAAATTATTTAAAAGGAGAAATTGTTATGGGCGCATTTGACAAATTCAAGGACATTGCAGGTAAAGTAGCAAAACATACTGTGGAATATGTTACTTCCAGTGAACTTCACATATCACAGCCGGCAACAACAGGGGTTATCATAGAACCCTGGGCCGGACCTCAGTCAGCCGGCTGGATATGGGATGGAAAGCTGCTGAAGCCTTTTGGCGGGCCGCAATCTGATGGCTGGACATGGGATGGAAAGTTGCTGAAACCTTTTAGCGGACCTCAATCTGATGGTTGGACATGGGACGGAAAGCTGCTGAAACCTTTTAGCGGACCTCAATCTGACGGCTGGATATGGGACGGAAAGCTGCTGAAACCTTTTAGCGGACCTCAATCTGACGGCTGGATATTGGAAGGAGAAGTGTTTAAACCTTTTAGTGGCTCTCAGTCTGCTGGCTGGAAAGTAAATGGAAATGTACCGATACCTGTGATTGCACTGGCTGCCAGAATACTTAAGAAATAGTAAATAGTGCCTGAACGAAAAAGGTCTTTTTTGCCAATCCCTGCGTCAAATAAAAATTTTAATCCTCAAAATACCTTAAGTATTCCTC
>JQIA01001866.1_pt1 | contig 11306 bp, 10 predicted proteins | sample 811431 | NCBI WGS metagenome assembly JQIA01 (sample SAMN02998118, study PRJNA258478) | marine sediment metagenome | biome: marine; feature: seafloor; material: sediment; isolation source: oil-polluted sediment collected from 3 locations (0.5 km, 0.7 km and 0.9 km)... | place: USA: Gulf of Mexico ... | reverse complement strand
CCCGTTTATTAGTGGGGTATGGAAGAGGAAATAAAGAAATTCAAGAGGCAGTTAATGGAGTATTGTCTCACTTAAATGTACCTGTAGACGCGTTATTCTCAACATTGGGAAGAACTGCAGCACGTGGAATTGAAACACAATTAGTTGCTAATTGGACATTAGAATTTTTTGATACTTTAATGAATAACATTAAAAATGGTGATGAACGAATGGCAAATACTGATAGTTGGGAGCCATCATCTTGGCCTAAAGAAGCCAAAGGTGTTGGATATTGTGAAGCTCCTAGAGGTGCCTTAGCACATTGGATTAAAATTAAGGATGAGAAAACAGAAAACTATCAAATGGTAGTTCCAAGTACTTGGAATGCTTCACCTCGCGATCCAAAAGGACAACTTTCAGCTTATGAAGCAGCACTAATAGGAACTCCTGTGTCAGATCCTAATTTACCATTAGAAATTATACGGACAATTCATTCGTTCGATCCATGTATTGCTTGTGCAGTTCATTTATATGATGAACATGGAAAACATATTTCTCAGGTTCAAAATATTGCAAGTTGTGATAGCTAAAATTTAATTTATGGAAACTAAAAATTTTAAACGAGTGATGGTGTGGGAAATTCCTGTTCGAATTTTTCATTGGGTTAATGTTCTCACAATTATAGTTCTTACATTCACAGGATTTATAATCGCCAATCCACCAGCATTGCAATCAAGTGCCGAAGCAACCAACTTGCATTCATTTGGAATCGTACGGTTTATTCATTTTGGAGCAGCTTATATTTTCTTCTTTAATATGATATTAAGGCTTTATTGGTCTTTTGTAGGAAATAAATATGCTAATTGGAGAGCTTTTTGGCCATTTAATAGAAAGACTTGGAATAATTTCTGGCATGTGTTGAAAATTGATATATTGTTATTAAATGAAGAAGTTCCAGATGTAGAAAATATTAGTATTGGGCACAATAGTGTTGCAACGCTATCCTATTTGGCAATGCTTTTTATTGCCATACTTCAGGTACTTACAGGATTTGCTTTATATGCTGACACTTCTGGTTGGTGGTTGCCGAAGCTTTTTAGTTGGGTAATTCCACTATTTGGTGGTGATTTTATGGTGAGATCAATTCACCATACTTCCATGTGGTTATTTATTTTATTTACAATAGTACATGTTTATTTAGTTTTTTATCATGACTGGTTAGAAGGTCGTGGTGAAGTTTCATCTATGTTTGGAGGTTATAAATTTGTAAGAGAGGATAGGGTAAAAAAAACAAAAATTATTAAAAAAGAAAAGAAGAAATAATTTACACCCAAAGATAATTTGAATTCATCCTGTTACTGTATTTTTTAACAGGATGGATTTTTTTTAATTACGAAATATGAAAGTAAAACAAAGAACTCCTGTAGCCATTAGTAGCGATTCATACTTTTTTGAAAAAGATAAATCAAACAGTATTTTAGTAATGGGTGTAGGGAATTACCTTATGGGAGATGAAGGAATTGGTGTTCATGTGATCCAAGAAATGGCTAAGCTTGAATTACCAGCATATGTTGATATACTAGATGGAGGAACAGGCGGATTTTTATTGTTAAATTGTTTTGAAGCTTATTCAACAGTTATTTTTATAGACGCAACAATGGACAGGAAACCGGTAGGGACTATTTCACAAATTCGCCCAAAATTTGCTTCCGATTTCCCTTCTGCTTTAAGTGTACACGATGTTGGGTTAAAAGACATGATTGAGGCAGTATATTTAATGGAGAAAGTCCCTGATATACACTTGTTTACTGTGTCAATAAAAGAAATAGTGCCAATGACACTAGAATTAAATCAAAAAATTAAAGATTCAATACCTGAAATTATTGAAAAAATATTAATTCTTTCAAAAGATCTTCAGCTAAAAAAGTTGTAATTTTATTGGGTACTTTAATTCATAAGTTGGAATGCTAAAAACCTATAAAATTGCTATTTCTGGTCAGGTGCAAGGCGTAGGTTTTCGTCCGTTTGTTTATAATTTAGCAACTGAATTTTTTTTGCTTGGTACTGTTTCTAATAATGAAGAAGGAGTATTAATTTATGTAACGGGATTAGAACATACTATTAATAATTTCTATAAAAAACTACTACAATCTCCACCCCCAGTTTCTAATATTAAGCAAAGTTCAATTGTTCAAATTGATAGTAAAAATTTTACAGATTTTAAGATTGTTCCTTCTCATAAAACGGGAGAATTAAATGTACCATTAACTCCAGATTTTGCAATTTGTGATGATTGTAAAAATGAAATTCAAGATACCAAAAATCATCGATTTAATTATGTTTTTACAACCTGTGTAAATTGCGGTCCTCGTTGGGCAATTACACAAACTTTTCCTTTCGAAAGAGATCACACAAGTATTACCAAATTTCCTATGTGTGACAGATGTAATGATGAATATTTACGACCTACAGATAGGCGATTTCATTCACAAACAAATACGTGTGGCAACTGCGGAATTGAATTGGTTTTAATCGATAACAAGTCGAATAAAATAGCAGTCTCAAATGAAAATTTATTTAAAGAAATAGCAAAACTTCTTTCAGAAGGAGCCATTATAGCTATTAAAAACACAAGTGGCTATTTGTTATGTTGTAATGCAGAAGATGAGCAAGTAATTGAAAAATTACGAATTAAAAAGAACAGACCAAGCAAGCCTTTTGCAGTGCTGTATCCTTCGTTAAAATTTCTGAAAAATGAATTGAAAGTTGATAAAATTCAAACCAAATCATTGACCTCTGTTGAACGTCCAATAACAATTATATCGTCACAAAATTACAAAGGAAATATTTCCTTAAACGCTATTGCGCCAGGGTTAAATCAGTTAGGAGTTATGTTGCCTTATTCTGGAATTTTACAACTGCTAGCGAATGAATTAGAATTTCCAATAATTGCTACAAGTGGTAATATTCATGGTTCACCAATAATAAGCGACAATAAAAATGCCATTGAAAAATTAACTTCTGTAGCTGATTATTTTTTACAACATAATTTAAAAATTACACATCCACAAGACGACTCTGTAGTAAAATTCAGTACTAAATTTAGACAAGAAGTGTTATTTCGTCGTTCACGTGGATATGCTCCTAATTATTTAAATGCCACCATAAATGTTGAAGAGAAAATAATGGCAATGGGAGCACATTTAAAAAGTAGCATCGCATTTTACCCTAATAAGTATTTGTATGTAAGTCAATATTTAGGAAATCTAGATAATTTTGATGTTTACAATCGATATATATCAACAGTGAATTCTTTTACGAGTATTTTCGAACAGCAACAAGAAATTGTTTTAGTTGATAAACACCCATTGTATCATAGTACACAATATGGTAAAGAATTGGCTCAAAAAAAGAAGGCTAAATTAGTTGAAATCCAACATCATAAAGCGCATTTTACAGCTATTTTAGGAGAGCATAATTTATTTGATGAAAAAGTATTGGGTGTTGTTTTTGATGGAACTGGGTATGGCGATGATGATGCTATTTGGGGAGGAGAATTTTTCAATTATGAAGAGGGAGAAATTGAAAGGATTAAACATGTAACCTATTTTGATTGGTTGATAGGAGATAAGATGTCAAAAGAACCACGCTTATCTTTGTTAGCACTTTTAAACAAAGATATGAGTGAGGTTTTGGAAGATAAATTTACAAAAAACGAATTGAAAACTTACCAAATATTAAAAAATACAAACAAGTTAAAAACATCTTCAATTGGAAGATTATTTGATGCTGTTGCTTCAATATTAAATATAACCGACTACAATTCATACGAAGGTGAAGCGCCAATTTTATTGGAAAATAAAGTAACAACATATGATTTAAAAGCTTGTAAATGTTATTTAAACTCGCCTGAAGTTGAATTCTCTTCAGAGGAAATAATCAAAAATATTGCAATTGATTTTAATGCTGAAGTACCAACAACAATTATAGTCGCAAATTTCTTATTTACGTTGGCGAATGCAATTATTAAAATTGCTGAAACAAATACCTATAAGCATATTGCATGTAGCGGTGGTGTTTTTCAAAATACAACCTTGGTTGATATGTTGATTGAATTAGTGCCAAAAGAAATAAAATTGTATTTTCATAAGAATTTAGCACCAAACGATGAAAATATCTCTTTTGGACAAATGATGTATTATTTACACATTAAAAATTAAAGAATGAAGTATTTAAGCGAATACAGAAATTATGATGCTACTAAAAAATACCTTGATGAAATTCATAAAATTACCACGCAAGTATGGAATATTATGGAGATTTGTGGTGGGCAAACGCATAGCTTAGTTAAAAATGGCATATTGGATTTATTACCTGATAAGGTGAGAATGATTCATGGTCCAGGTTGCCCAGTTTGTGTAACGCCATTGAATTTAATAGACAAAGCTATTGAGTTGTTAGAGCAAGGCGTTATTGTGTGTTCTTTTGGAGATATGATTCGTGTTCCTGGGAGTAAAAAAAGTTTATTAGAAGCCAAAGCTATTGGCGGCGATTTACGTATTTTATATTCACCCATTGAAGCAGTTTCAATTGCGAAACAAAACCCCGATAAGGAAGTTGTATTTTTTGCTGTTGGTTTTGAAACAACTGCTCCTGCAAACGCTTTATCAGTATTACATGCTGAAAAGGAAGGAATTACTAATTATTCAATTTTAGCTTCACATGTATTGGTGCCTCCTGCAATGGAAGCTATTTTATCTGATGAATTTTGTACCATTGATGGATTTTTAGCTGCGGGTCATGTATGCGCAATTATGGGAATTCAAGAATATTACCCATTAGTTTCAAAGTATAAAATTCCAATTATTGTAACAGGATTTGAACCTTTAGACTTGGTTCAAGGTATTTATATGGCAGTTAAACAGCTAGAAGAAGGAAGATGTGAATTAGAAAATCAATATTCGCGTGTTGTAAAAGAACATGGAAATAGTGCTGCAATTGAGGTAATTAGAAAAGTATTTGAAGTAGGAGCAAGAGAATGGAGGGGAATAGGAGAAATTCCAAATAGTGGTTATAAGATTAAAAAGGAGTACCGGAAATATGATGCTGAAGCAAAATTTGATATCAGTTATATGAAGACTCCTGAAAACCCAGATTGTATTGCTGGTGAAATATTAAGGGGGAAAGTAAAACCTAATCAGTGTGACCAGTTTGGTAAAACTTGTAAACCTGTAAGCCCGCTAGGTGCGCCAATGGTTTCTTCGGAAGGTGCTTGTGCGGCATATTATCACTTTTTCAACAATTTAACTTATTAAAAAATGGATATAGAAGAATTAGGGTTTGAAACGATAAATTTAGGGCATGGAAGTGGTGGAGAGCTTACGCGAGAGTTGCTAGATAAGATCATTTTTAAAACATTTAGCAATCCTTATTTGGATCAAAAACACGATGGTTCTATTGTGAAATTCAATGGTGAGATTGCTATTTCAACAGATAGTTTTGTGATAACGCCTATATTTTTTAAAGGTGGAAATATTGGCGAATTGGCAGTACATGGCACCGTAAATGATGTGGCTATGTGTGGAGCTATTCCAAAATATTTGTCTTTGGCTTTTATTATTGAAGAAGGGTTAAAAGTTAGTGAGTTTATAGAAATCGTGAAATCGGTAAAAAAGGCAGCTGATGAAAGTAATGTGTTAATTATTACGGGTGATACCAAAGTAGTGGAACGAGGAAAAGGAGATAAAATATTTATAAATACCACAGGTTTTGGTGAAATGCATCCAAAAGCAAGTATTTCGGTGAATAGAATTAAAGAAGGCGATAGTATTTTGATAAACGGATATTTTGCCCAGCACGGAATGGCCATTATGAGTGAGCGTGAGGGTTTAGAATTTGAATCAACTATTGAAAGTGATTCTACCAATTTAAATTTTTTAGTTAAGGAGTTATTAGATCAATTTGGTGAGAAAATAAAATTATTTAGAGACCCTACACGTGGAGGTTTAGGAACTGTTTTACATGAAATTGCAACGGATATTTCAAAAGGTGTAGAACTAAAAGAAGCTGCTATTCCGTTAGAAAAACAAGTTGCTGCAGCATGCGAAATGTTAGGACTTGATCCGTTGTATGTAGCTAATGAAGGTGTGTTTTTAGTAATTGTAGATCCAAGTATTGAAGCAGAAGTTTTAGCCTTGATGAAAGCGCATGAGAAAGGGAAAAACGCTGCTGTTGTTGGTAACATTACCAATGAGCACCCAAATAAAGTGGTGATGGAAAGTTTAATTGGAGGAAAACGTATTGTAAGTCCTTTGGTTGGAGAACAATTACCTCGAATCTGTTAAGTTGAAACAATCCAATAAATACCAATTATAAAAGCAAATAAACCGCCTGCTAAACGAATTCCTTTAAAAAAAGTATCATTATGATCTTGTTTTGAAAATGCAGCTATTCTACCTATTACAAGCGCAAAGGAAATCATAGCTAGTAAGGTTCCAATTCCAAAACCAAGAATGTATTTGGTTGATTCTATAGTTGAAGCAAACCCTAATACAGGAAGCAACAATAAAAAATGAGCAACGCCAGCGAGCCCATGTACAAACCCAACGGATAAAGAAGCAATACTTCCTTGTTTTAAATTGTGATGTGTATGATTGTGTTTTTTCTCTGAATTATGAAGGTGTTTATGTTTGTGAATAATAGGGTTGTTTTCACTGTGAACATGGGTATGTTTATGGTTCTTTTCTGTTTTAAAAATTTTTAAAAATATCCAAGCACCTAACGCAATTAAAATAACGCCTACAAATTGTTCACTGTGTTCTGATATTTTTTCAATAGGAATTAAATCTTTGAACAATAAAAATAAGACACCAATTGCCAACATGCCAGTCAAATGCCCTATTCCCCATAAAAGACCAACTTTCCAAGCTTTCTTTTTACTTTCAATGGCAAACGGAGCAACAGCAGCTAAGTGATCTGGACCAGAAATAACGTGTAACATTGCAGCAATAATACCTGCAAAAATTGGAAAAGATAACTCCATAATTGTTAAAAATAAACGTATTTAAAGTTACAAATTTTGCTGTTGTTAAAAGCTTTTCTGAACGAATAATTTACACCTATCTTTTCCGTCTTCTGCTAGGTCTATTAATTTGTCAAAATTGAAACCTTAATTTTTCTTAGAGTTTACTAGAAGCAACATTGTTTGGGTTGGTGATGGCAACTAGGGTAGAGATATTTAAAGTGTTTTTAGCCTACGTTATCATGGCTTTTTTCTGTTATTTATAGTTTTATTTGATTTGAAATCAAATGTTTTTATCCTTTTTAAGGATTGTATTCCCTAAAAAGAATTACTTTTGAGGAATACAATCTCTGAAAGTTATGATTGAACGAGCGTTAAGAACTATTATTGAAAACAAATTTGGAAAAGGAAAAGCTATTATAATTATTGGCCCTCGACAAGTAGGAAAAACAACATTATGTAAAACTATCCTTGAAAAAAAAGCTCATTTATTTTTAGATGGCGATGATCCAACAGTTAGAAATATTCTTACAAACCCAAATACAGAACAATTAAAAAGTATCCTTGCTAATCATAAAATTATTTTTATTGATGAAGCTCAGAGAATTGAAAATATAGGCTTAACATTAAAGATAATAACCGACCAATTTAAAGATATACAAATTTTAGTTAGTGGTTCTTCAGCTTTTGAAATTAACAATAGATTGAATGAACCTTTAACTGGTAGAAAGTGGGAATATCAACTTTTTCCAATTTCTTGGGAAGAATTAGAAAATGATATTGGATATTTAAAATCTGAACAACAACTTGAATTAAGGATGTTGTATGGTTTATATCCTGATGTTATAAATAATCCAGGAGATGAAGTTGAAGTATTAAAACAGTTAGTGTCAAGTTATTTATATAAAGATATTTTGTCGTATAGTGGAATACGGAAGCCAGAAATACTTGAGAAAATACTAAAAGGGTTGGCGCTACAGGTAGGGAGTGAAGTAAGTTATAATGAGCTCGCTCAATTAATAGGAGTTGATAAAAAAACGATTAATAGTTATATCGATTTACTAGTTCAAGGCTATGTGATTTTTAAGCTCCCAAGTTTTAGTAGAAACCTTCGAAATGAGATTAAAACGAATCAGAAGATTTATTTTTATGATACTGGGGTTAGAAATATGCTGATAGGAAATTTTACACCACTTGAAAATAGAATTGATAAAGGAGCTATTTGGGAAAATTTTTTGATTGCAGAACGAATGAAGAAATTAAGCTACCAAGGTTCATTAGCAAACTCCTATTTTTGGAGAACCAAACAACAGCAGGAGATTGACTATGTTGAGGAGAAATCGGGGGTTATTACTGGTTATGAATTTAAATGGAACCCGAAGGCAAGAACTAAAATTCATAAAAGTTTTATTGAAGCATATAACTCTAAAATTGAAGTAATTAATAACGGTAATTTCAGAGGATTTATTAAGTAGGTAGGAAACTATTTTTCAAAAGAAGTTAAATTTTTGAAGAACCAACATAAACGTATTTAAAGTTACAAATTTTGCTATTGTTAAGTGTTTTTTTGGATGAATAATTTACATAGGTCCTTTCCGTCTTTTGCTAGGTCAATTAGTTTGTCAAATTGAAATCCTAATTTTTCTAAGAGTTTACCAGAAGCAACATTGTTTGGGTTGGTAATAGCAACTAGTGTAGGAATATTTAAAGTGTCTTTAGCATAAGCCATCATTGCTTTTGAGCTTTCAAAAGCATAGCCTTTTTTTCTATGTGCCGCTAAAAAAGCAAAACCAATATCTATATTGTCTAACCCAGGTCTATTTACCAAACCGCACATACCAATTGAAATAGTAGGTTCTTTTAGTTTTACTAAAAACAAGCCAAAACCATTTTCTTTATAACTAGGGCGTAATTTGTTTTCTATAAAATTTGCAGCATCTTGTAAGTTAGTTACATTTTTATCTCCAATAAATTCTATCCAAGCAGGTTCATTTACAAGTTCTAATATAAAACCTGCATCTTCTTTCGTAAATTCTAGTATTTGGAGGCGTTCAGTTTCGAGTATTTTCATGCCTTAAAAATAAACAAAAATAAGTACGGTTCAACCGTAACTACCAACCAAATTATAGTTATAAATTTAACTGGTTTTGCCGTTATCCATTAAGGTGATGGCTAATCACTTTATCAATACAAATTAAGGGGTAAAGAGGTGTTTAGGGATTATATAACGAGTATTAAGTAATGTAGAAATATTAACATATTATGAAAATATCAAAATTTATTATTAAGAATTATAGAGCAATTGAATTTATAGAGTTAAATCTTAATTATTCAATTAACCCAATAATCGGAATCAATGAAGCAGGGAAAACATCTGTTTTAAGAGCAATTTTAGCTTTTGACAAAACCCGAGATAAATTTGGAAACGGGGAGCATTTAGAATATCAAAATAAATATCTAACTAAAGCTACAAAAAATAGTGAAATTGAAGCTTATATTTTCTTAGAGAAAAAAGAAATTGAAAATTTAATTGAAAAACTAAAATTAAAAACAGACACAACAGATTTTAAGATTTTAAAAAAATACAATTCAAAAATTGAATTTATTCTTACGAGAAAATTATCTGATGATAATAAAAATTATTTTTATGAAAATGGTGAACTTTCACCAGAAGTTAATAATAGAATAAAAAGATATCTTATAACTAACTTGCCATATATATTGTATTTCGATGATTTTGCAGATAGAGTTCCTGAAGAAATTGAATTTCCTGCAGAATTTCAAAAAAATGGTAGACTTTCAAGAAGCAAAACAAGGGATTGGCAAGAAATAATTAGAGAGATTTTCAAGAGAGCAGATACCGAGGGTATAGACGAAGATGTCAATGAAATACCTTTACAAACATATTTAAATATAAAAAATAAAGATAAAAAAAACGACATACTTTCAGATGTTGAAGATACTCTCAATAAAGAAATCATAAACGAATGGAAACGAATTAAGAAAAGTGGAGCTTCTTTTGCAGATGATAGTGATAAATTACAGTTAGTATTATCAAATGAGAACAATGTTTTTGAATTTAAAGTTCGTGATAAATCTCATAGGGATAAATGAAGAACATTTAATATTAGTGAGCGGAGTAAAGGTTTTCAATGGTTTTTTAATTATATGATTAAGTTGAAATTTAACCCAAATTATAAGAAAAAACTTGAAAATTCATTATTCCTTTTAGATGAGCCTGGTTCTTATTTACATTCATCTGCACAAAGTGAATTACTTAAAGAATTACAACGTGTGTCACAAAAGAACATTATTATTTTTTGTACTCATTCTCAATACCTATTAAATCCTAATATTATAAAATTAGGTAGTATTAAAATTGCTGAAAAGGAGAACTCAAAAATAACTTTACAAAATTATGGAGACTATAAATCAAAAAAAGACAAAGGGGCATTAAGCCCAATATATCAAGCATTACAACTGAATTTCGCTCACGACTTTTTAGGTAAAATTGTTATTACAGAAGGAATAACAGACTTCTACTTGTTTAGCATAATTCAAAAACATACTAAGTTCATTGATAAGAAAATTAAGATAATACCAAGTTCTGGAGCAAGTCAATCATCTACATTAATTAGTATAGCAATTCCTTTCTCTGATGATTTTTTAGTTTTATTAGATAATGATAAAGCTGGGAAAACAGCACTAAAGAAATACTTAAAGGAATTTGGAGAGCATATAACTGAAAAATTACATATTTATAAAGAAAGTGAAACAAAATTCTTACTTGAAGACTTCTTGTGTAATGATGATAAAAAAACGTTACTCAGAATTACAAAATCAACAGATATAAAACGAGCTTTAGGGTTTCTATTTTATGATTATAAGGAAATGCAAAAAGATTATATCACAAAATTATCAAAGAAGACACTTTTAAACTTTAAAGATTGTTTTAATAGACTTGAGAAAATGTAAACAATATTTACAACACGCAAAATAAAAAATTGAAAAAATAGTACTAAATGTGAACATTATAACCTTAAGTAATCGGTGTAGTAAATTGACAGACAGGTGTTTTAATTAGCCCAAAACTTCATATTGCATTCGCTGAACACAATTATTTATAGTCCTAAAAATAAGGCTATATAATTTTAAGCGGGAATGTCTAAAACCAAAAAACTCTTGAAAATCAAACGATTAACAAGAGTTTTAGTACTGAAGACGGGACTTGAACCCGTACGAGCCTTACAGCTCACTGGATTTTAAGTCCAGCGTGTCTACCAATTCCACCACTTCAGCATTGGTA
>JQIA01001863.1_pt1 | contig 11316 bp, 12 predicted proteins | sample 811431 | NCBI WGS metagenome assembly JQIA01 (sample SAMN02998118, study PRJNA258478) | marine sediment metagenome | biome: marine; feature: seafloor; material: sediment; isolation source: oil-polluted sediment collected from 3 locations (0.5 km, 0.7 km and 0.9 km)... | place: USA: Gulf of Mexico ... | reverse complement strand
TATCATTTTACCTGAGCGGCTATGCTTTAACTTCATTCCTCGCTTGAATTTTCCAGAACAAATTCTTGTAAATGCTATTCTATCTCTATGTTTAGCGTCCATGTTAGCTTGAATTTTAAAGATAAAGCCTGAGACCTTTTTCTCTTCTGACTGTACAGTTCTCTCAATGGCTTCCTGTGGTCTTGGAGATGGTGCCCAACGTCCAAGCCCATCGAGAAGCTCTTTTACACCAAATGTAGAGATGGCACTTCCGAAGAAAACAGGAGTCATTGCCCCTTCTCTATATTCCTTTAAATCAAATTCGGGACAAAGCCCCTTCACCATGGCAACCTCTTCACGAAGTGTGGATGCTGTATATTGATCTAATAGTGTATCAATTTGTGGGTCATCAACCCCATTACATCGAATACCCTCACGAATTCGGTCGCCTTTGCCCTTTTCAAATAGATGAATTTGGTCATCATATAGGCCATAACAGCCCTTGAATTCACGCCCCATACCAATTGGCCACGTAGCAGGCACAACTTGTAAGGCAAGTTTTTGCTCAATCTCATCCATTAACTCCATAGGATCAAGTCCATCACGATCCATTTTGTTAATGAATGTAATAATTGGAATATTTCTCAGGCGGCATACTTCAAAGAGCTTGAGAGTCTGCTTCTCAATTCCTTTAGCACAATCGAGCACCATTACGGCACTATCCACGGCAGTAAGTGTTCTATATGTATCTTCACTGAAATCTTCATGCCCCGGAGTATCAAGAAGGTTAAATGTATTCCCTTCATACTCAAAAGTCATTACAGAGGAAGATACAGAAATTCCACGTTCTTGTTCAACCTTCATCCAGTCAGAACGCGCACGACGACGGTTACCTTTTGCTTTTACTTCACCAGCAAGCTGAATTGCGCCACCAAAGAGCAATAACTTCTCAGTTAGAGTAGTTTTACCAGCGTCTGGGTGAGAAATAATACCAAAAGTACGGCGTTTCTCTATAATTTCTGATAAGTTAGCCAATAATCTTCCCCTCAAATGGGTTTTTCATGTTTTTATCTTCAATTTCTATAGCCCAAACATCTGGATCACGCTCAATTGAACGGCGAATATACGCATCTATTTCAAATTCCGCAATGTCCTTATTATTACCACCTAATGCATGCATCCAGCCTAGCTCACCATCAGCGTCGCGCATTTGCGTTAAAACATGACAGCCATTGCCTAAGCCATTTATTTTAAGAATAACGGTAGCACCAGAATGAGCTCCTTTATTTACTACATATACAGGAATACAAGCAGATTGACATTGCGCAATATGGCTTTCAACCCACAGGGCTGTCGGCATAGACATGTCACTCATGATCGTTATTTTCTTTTCTTAGCGTAAAGCTCAAGGCGGTGATCAACAAGTTCAAAACCCATGTCTTGTGCAATTTTTTCTTTTAGAGCTTCGAGCTCATCACTATGAAACTCTACAATTTCGCCACTATCTATGTCGATTAAATGATCATGGTGATCGTCATTAAGCTCATAGCGCGAGAAGCTTTCATTGAAGTCGTGACGAATAAGAATGTTCATTTCATGAAGCATTGCAACCGTACGATAAACGGTCGCCATGCTTATTGAGTTATCAAGACTAGAGGCACGCTTATATATCTCTTCTACAGAAGGGTGATCCTTAGACTCTTCTAAAACCTTAAGCACGGCTTTACGTGGAAGTGTTAGTTTCAACCCCGCATCAGTACAAATTTTTTCTAAATTTAATGGCATCCTAATTCACTCTGTTTGATCGTCTGATTTCATTTTAATACGTCGAGAAGGAAGCGTGATTGTTACTGTTGTTCCTTTTCCCACATCGGATTCTAGCTCTAAATGTCCACCATGCAACTCAACCATTGCACGTGCAAGTGGAAGCCCTAAACCCGTTCCTTGTTGTTCTTTTGCATGTTGTGAATCCATAATCTGACCGAAAGGCTCCAACGCGTCTTTGATCTTATCTTTTGGAATTCCTATTCCGTGATCTTCAACAGATAGAATTAGATCTCCAAGTTCATCGACATACACACTTGTTTTGATTTCCTGTCCTTTTTTAGAAAACTTCACAGCATTACTGACAAGATTGATTAGAACCTGACGGATAAGACGCATGTCAGCAACCAATGTAGGTGCATTTTTCTCTATATTAATTGTAAGTTTGACCTCACTTTTAAACGCGCGAGACTCCATAATGCGAATAACAGATGTAACCAGCCCAGCAATATCAATTTCCTGTTCGTCCAGATCTACTTTTCCAGATTCAATCTTAGACATATCGAGAACCTCATTGATAATCTCGAGCAAATGCTTTGCACTCAAATGAATGTCTCCCAAATACTCTATATACTTATCACTACCAAGAGGACCAAAGGTTTCGTTCATCATAATTTCTGAAAATCCGATAACAGCATTCAGAGGCGTTCTCAATTCATGGCTCATATTTGCCAAGAAGCTTGATTTTGCGTTGTTAGCAGCATCGGCACGTTCTTTTGCCATCCGTAAAGACATTTCCATCTGTTTACGAAGGGTAATATCCATCATGGTTTTCACTTGGAAGTTACGTCCCTGACTTAGTGCTAGTGTCGCCGTGGTATACAAGACGTTTGCAATAGATCCTTCTTTTCTTAGAATACGCCCTTCTCCAGAGCTTCTGATGCCACTATCCATCATGGTATCATAACGTTGAATCTCTTCTTTTTTCTCTTCAGTTGGAAGAAGAATGGCAAAATCTTCGCCGACTATATCTTCACGTTTCCAACCATAAGCACGCAAAAAACTGTCATTTACACGAACAATTCGACGGTGATGATCCGTCACGAAAATGCCGATTTCACTCACATCAAAAATAGATGTCAGCAATGAAATAGCATCATCACGTTCACGTTGTAGAATTGAATCATCGGTTGTGTCTGGCTGTGCCATTACATCCATCAGAATGGTTTTTCCATCCCCCATTGTTACAGGATTTATCCAGAAGCCATAAACACGGATTGCTCCTGGTAAGCTTGGGAGAGCTTGAATAGTGACTGGCATTTTTTGCTTCATACAAACTTCAAAAGCTTGCTCAAAGTGCCTTACATTTTCATGATCAATAAAGCTTCCCATTTCACAATTGACGACTTGTTGGCGACGTCTGTGGAAATATTCAATTGCCCGTTGGTTGGCTTCAACCACAACATACCGACCATCGTCAGTTAACTGTACCAAGAATCTTGGAACAGGCATTGTCTCGAAAAAAAGTTTGTGGTTAATATCCATATTTTATTAATCTATCCAATTTGTGGAGAACAATATACTAATTTGTTCCAAATACACGATCGCCAGCATCACCTAACCCTGGAACAATATATGCATTTTCATTCAAGCATTCATCTAATGACGCCATATATATAGTGATATCTGGATATTCGTCATTAAATCTTTTTACACCCTCAGGTGCACAAATTAAGCCCATAAATACGATGTCTTTTTCTTTCACTCCTGCTTTTAAAAGGAGACTTACTGCATAGGCCGCAGAGTTCCCCGTTGCTAGCATTGGATCAACAAGAATGATTTTTTTCTTTTCCAAAGGTGGAAGCTTTACCAAATATTCAACAGGATTCTTTGTTTCTTCATCGCGATAAACACCTACATGCCCTACAGGGGAATCCTTTAAGACCGTTTCCAAACCAGAGGACATACCAAGAGCGGCTCTGAGTATTGGCACAATAACAGGGGTGCTATCCGCTAACACAGTTCCATCCATTGTGCATATAGGAGTTTCTACACTCTGTGTTGTAACAGACAAGCTTTCGGTTACATATGGCGCCATAAGAATAGCAATATCATGTAAGTACTGCTTAAACGCCCCCATAGGACACGCCTTATCCCTCATGCGAGAAAGCTTATCCATTATCAATGGATGTCCTACAACTTTTAAATTCTTATTATTCTCTATAGGGGTGCTTATTACACTCATTATTTTGTTTCTTCCTCAATATTTAAAAAGTTTTGTAGGTCAGAAGATTCACTCATAATAACATAATCATCACGAACATCTTTACATTCTACATCGAGATCTCTTCTCATATCCTTGATGGAATCCTCAAGGCTTTGACCAGAGACGGGTTCTGTTATACACCCAGTTATACTTAACGATGCACCTTTATCTTTTTGTATAGACGCGAAATTTCGTTGAACACGTTCAAAAAACTTAACCGCGCCTGTCACGCCGGTATGCTTTAGAGAAACAAGAACGTAAGAATTATCCACGCGATAAGCGTCATCAAACAATCTTAGGTTGGAGAGAATACCTTGTGCGACAGGCTTAATTATACTCAACACGTCAGTTACGTCTCCAGTCCAAAGTGCATCAGAGCGAATCAAACAAAAGCAAAACGCTTGTCCCTCACGCTCGAAACGTTCCATTTCCTTTTTGTAGTCTCTGACCATAAATTCTTCAGCACGTAGACCTGTGTCAGAATCCACCTCCATGGCTGATTTTTGTTCCTCTACACACGACCTAAGATGCACAACTAAGCGACCGTACGAATCTACAATATTCTGAACAATGTCCCTTTTCTCGCCTGAAGGTTCAGCCTGACCCAACGCACGCGAAAGGTTCGCTAGGCGATCAACAGATTGATTAAAGCTTTCAAAATCGGAAAGAACGGTGTCGGCAAGAGCATCTTTTCGCTCGGCTTTAAGCTGACTGGCAAGGCTTTTGATAGGTTCTTCATTAAACTCAGGTATGTCATACCCTTTATCCTGATCAAAAATTAGTGTCAATATAAGCTTTTCATAACAAGCTCCATAATTAGCCACAACAGACTCTACATATCGTTTTAAATCTGAGTTTTCACTCATGCATAATCTCCTCTTATGTACGAATACTACCTATAGCACATAAAGTATCAATTTTCAGTGTTTTAAACGATTTTTTTAGTCTGGAATCCACTCTTTTTCGAGCTGATCAAGTGTTCCATCTTTAATTGCCTGTCGAATCTCTTTCATCAACAAGCTCATGACCGCTACATTATGTTGCGCAACAATCTGTCCACCAAGACTTTCCTTTGCCTTGAACAGGTGGTGAATATACGCTTTCGAATATTGTGAAGATGCGGCAATACCCAGTTCTGGCCACAAAGGGTCTTGGTCCGTTTTGTATTTTGCATTCAAAAGGTTCAGGCGCTCATTTGGTGCACCCTTCATAAGTGCCCAACCATGGCGTGCGACGCGTGTTGGTGATACACAGTCAAAGGTATCAATCCCAAGGCGCACACATTGAAAAATATCTCGGAATGTTCCTATTCCCAATAAGTGAACAGGACGATCTGGAGCAATATGAGGCATGCACCATGAAACAATCTCAAAAAACTGATCAAAGTTTCCGCCAAATGTTCCGCCAAGTGCCGTGCCAAAGAATGGACGACTTGCGGAAAATTGAGCGCTTTCTTCACGTAAGTTTTTGAATATACCACCTTGAACAACGCTATATACTGCTTGCTTACCATTATGCTTCTCATCAAAAGCTTTAAGTGATCTATCACCCCAACGATGACTCATATGCATCGAATCTTCTGTGTACTGCTCGGATACATGCATAGCAGTACATTCATCAAGCTGCACAACAAAGTCTGGACCAAGCTTACGCTGTATTTCCATTGCACTTTCAGGAGACAAGAAAAGCTTACTTCCATCCTTGTATGATCGAAAAGTTGCACCCTCTTCTGTGATTTTGTTCAAAGAAGGCTTTCTGTTGGATTTGTTATTACGGCATTTAATTTCATCCGCGTTAACACCCTCACCCATGGAGTAGATTTGAAACCCGCCACTATCTGTTAAAATAGGGCCACTCCAATTCATAAATTTATGTAACCCGCCCATTTTTTCAATGATGTCTGCACCGGGCTGAATCATCAAATGGTAAGTGTTTGCCAATATAAAGTCCGCGCCAGCATCTTTAACTTGCTGTGGGTGAAGACCTTTTATAGAAGCTTTCGTTCCACAAAAAATGAAGTTTGGTGTATCAAGACCACCATGAGGGGTCTCTAAACGTCCTAAACGGGCGCGAGACTTGGGATCTTTATACGAAATGTCAAAAGAAAAATTTGGGTAAGAGATTCCCCCAGCCCGACTCAAGAATTCTGTATCTGGCTGAGTACTCATCGTTTAGGCTATTAAGCTTTTTTTGCAGCTACTGCTTGCTCAACTTGCACTTTAATTGGACGCAAAGAAGCATCAAGCTTCGTTTTTGCTGTGTCCATTAGGTATGCATCCAATCCACCTTTGTGGTCAATTGTTCTAATACCAGCAACACTTAGCTTAATGCGAACAGAGCGCTTTAAAACTTCGCTGTACACGTTAGTTTCTTGAATGTTAGGAAGAAAACGTCTGCGTGTTCTATTCAACGCATGAGAAACATTATTTCCTGACTGTGGTCCTTTACCAGTTATAATACAACGGCGGCTCATCTTTTTATTCCTTATAATATATACAATATCGTTATTTCATCGCTCGAATACGTAATCCGAATGCGGATAATTACCCTTTAATAGAGGTCAAAGTCAAGCTTATATTTAATATATTTGGTGCATTTTTATAAAAAGAGAAGTTTATAGATCAACAATGAACAAAAAACCAAGCTTGCCCAAAGGATTGTAGCCACAAATAATAAATATCTAACACGTTTAACCATGTCTATATCCATTTGCGCAGAAACCTTGTCAGGCCCTATCCATTTTCTATTTATAGTCCATCCGTCCACGTCCTTTGCAGGTCCGGCAAGAATCATATTGAGGGCGTAGGAAACCATGCCTAAAACAGGCCAACCTTGCCCATAATTTAAGTGTGACTTAAACAAGCCCTTAACTGCGCCAGAGATACCTGCATAGGGGACAAATAAGCATGAGAGTATAAACAGGATAACCGTTACCGGCGTTGTTACGAAGGACAACAGTTTCAATACTGATAATGCTAGCGAATCCGATCCTTTTCCGCTTCCTTCTCGTCCAACGCGCCATACAACATAGCTGAGCCCTGATATTACAAACAAACCAACAAAGCCTGTCGTTATATAAGCGAGTGACGGCAGGATGATCGCACGCTCAAAAGAAACCAAAGAGAAATTTGAAACCACACGCATGATTCCACAATCATCCATTGTGTTTAAATCAATGCGTGAGGATGACGCAACAGAGAAGTAGCTATGCGTGTTTTTATCACCCTTTAGTGTTTTATGAATCGTTCCCATCATTCGCCAATGTGCTCCTGATACAATTACGGAGCTGAGGACAATCACACTTGATAGCCCATAGAAATATTGTTCTGCCGTTAAGGAAGTAGCCAACACGCCTGTAAGAAAGGATAAAACCGTGACGCAGAGTGTTAAACCTATACCACGAAACATCAATGTGCCCGTGTCTTTCTTCGCCTTAAACAGCTTACTACAAAGCCTACCAAATAGCATGTCCAAGACGATCCAGAAGAACGGAATGGCTCGTCCTCTCCACCCGCCATGAGTAAAACCAAGGACGCTTATAAAGAGCAGTGAGATCACCAAGATACTCACCCGTTCAGGGTAATGATCTATTAGTTGCCCGAGAAACACGTGGAATACGGAGGTATTGGAAATAAAGTTTGGGTTTTCAGCTATAATCATAGTATCAAGATTATCATGAGTTTTTTTAAAAAGACAGAACCACTTCTTACAACATGCCCATTTGATATAGATCAGAGGATCAGTGAGAAGGCAAAACGCCTCGCCCTACGTGTTAATTACACATCTGGGCGCATTGAACTGGTAATCCCCAGACGCATGCCAAACAAACTTGTGGAGCGGTTTTTGTATCAAAACCAAGATTGGATTGAGGATAAACAGAAAACCATTCCTACAACTGTTCCTTTTTCCTGTGGAACAAAGATTCCGCTCTTTGGCTCTGATACACTTATTAGATCGAATGTCGACACATCCCTTAAAAGAACCAAAGTTTCTTTAAATGATGATGTACTTCTTATTACAACATATTTAGAAGACCCGTCTCAGCGTATTCAACGCTTCCTTAAAAAGGAATCACTAGCTAGATTTGAAGTACTTGCTCACGAGAAAGCGGCACATATAGACAGAGGCATTCAGAGCGTTTCTATTCGCGATACAAAGAGCCGTTGGGGGAGTTGTTCTCATGATGGTCGTTTATCTCTATCATGGAGACTAATCTTTGCACCTGTATCTGCGATGGACTATGTCATAGCGCATGAAGTTTCCCACCTCAAGCACATGGATCACTCCCCTTCCTTTTGGAAAACCTGTGAGAAACTTTCCTTAGATTATGAAAAAGGAAAATCCTGGATGAAAGAACATGGATACACGCTTATGAGGTATGGGCGTTAAGTACCATAGTCATCAATAAAACCTTGTAAAATGACTTGAGCGGCAAGCTTATCCGTTAAGCCTTTGCTCTTAGCTTTCTTCTTCTTCACAAAGTTATCAAGATAACTATCCACAACGGCTGTGGATAATCTTTCATCATAGTAGGTGTAAATGGGGCATTTTATATGATTCCCAAGTTCAATCATAAAATCACGTACGGATTGGCATTGCCGTCCCTCTGCCCCGCTCATATCTAGTGGATAGCCAACAACCAAACCCTCAATAGTGTATTCCTTGATGAGCACTTGTATTTGCTCCGCATCATGCTTAAATTTTTTACGTCTTATAGTGTCAACAGGGCTTGCAATGCCTATCAGTAAACTCCCAACAGACACACCAATAGTCTTCCCACCGATATCAAGCCCCATAAGACTTGCATCTTTTGGACAGTTTTTTATGAATTCTTGTGGTTCTAACCTAGACATTTTGCTTGTTTCCCTTTATTCCAAGTAGGGTATTCTTTACATTAGAATGCACAAAGTAAAAATAGATTAAAAGAGAATAATATTATGGATCAAAAAACAGTCGCCCGTGTTGCCAATCTTGCGCGCTTAGAAATATCACAAGAACAGCAAGAAACTTTGGTGGGGCAGCTTAGTAGTATCATAGGTTTTGTAGAACAATTATCTGAAGTTAACACCGATGATGTAAAGCCGTTGGCAAGTGTTGTTGATGCCTCCCTCCCACTTCGTAAAGACGAAGTCACAGATGGTCAGAAAAAAGAAGCCATCCTTGCAAATAGCCCTGAACAAAATGAAGATTTCTTCGTTGTAACAAAAATCGTGGAATAGAAAATAATGACGAACTTAACTAAACTCACAATTGCAGAAGCTCTTACAGGGCTGACAAACAAAGACTTTACAGCAACAGAGCTTACACAAGCTCATGTTGATCAGGCAGAAGCGGAAAAGCACCTTAATGCTTTTATCACAGCAACACCTGAGAAAGCACTTGCACAAGCATCGGACTCAGACACGCGTTATCAAAATGGTACAGCAAAAGCGCTGGACGGCATTCCCCTTGGGATAAAAGACTTGTTTTGTACCAACGGAACCCGCACGACGGCAGGAAGCAAAATTCTTGAGAATTTTGTACCTCAGTACGAATCCTCTGTGACACAAAAGCTACTTGATGATGGGTCTGTTTTTCTTGGAAAAACAAACCTTGATGAATTTGCGATGGGGTCATCAAACACAACAAGTTTTTTCGGTAATGTTATCAATCCATGGAAATCAACAACAAACCCAAGTGTAGATTATGTGCCTGGTGGATCCTCTGGTGGATCTGCAGCGGCAGTTGCTGCAGGAATTGCCATGGGCGCAACGGGAACTGACACAGGCGGTTCAATTCGCCAACCAGCAAGTTTTTGTGGAATTGTCGGCGTTAAGCCAACTTATGGACGTTGCTCTCGATTTGGAACAATTGCATTTGCCTCTTCTTTAGATCAAGCGGGCGTGTTTGCACGTACAGTTGAAGATTCAGCCCTTTTGCTTCGTTCTATTGCAGGACATGATGCAAAAGACAGTACATCTGTTAAGATGGATGTACCTGACTTTGTAAGCGCAATTACGGGTGATGTTAAAGGACTTCGCATTGGTATTCCGAAAGAGTACCGTATGGAGGGCATGCCTGAGGAAATTCAAAATATTTGGAATAAAGGCGCAGAATGGTTAAAAGCTGAGGGTGCAGAGATTGTAGACATTTCTCTTCCTCACACTAAATACGCGCTTGCCGCTTATTATATTATTGCCCCTGCTGAGGCATCATCAAACCTATCCCGTTATGATGGTGTTCGATATGGACTTCGCGTTGATGGTGAAGATATTGATGAAACATATTCTAAAACACGCGGTGCAGGTTTTGGTGATGAGGTGAAGCGCCGTATTATGACGGGCGCATATGTTCTTTCTGCTGGTTATTATGATGCTTACTATATTAAAGCGCAGAAAGTGCGACGACTTATCCGTGATGACTTCACGAGAGCCTATGAAGAATGTGATGTGATACTGACACCAACAGCTCCATCGGGCGCCTTCCCAATTGGCGAAAATGAAGATGATCCAATTAAGATGTATCTGAATGATATTTTCACCGTTCCAACAAGCATTGCAGGATTACCGGGAATATCCATTCCTGCGGGGCTGGATAAAAGCGGACTTCCTCTTGGCTTGCAATTGATTGGCAAAGCATGGGATGAAGAAACACTATTTAAAACAGCGGATGTTATCGAAAAAGCAGCATGCTTTGAGACACTCGGCACAACAATTAAAAAGGTAGCATAATGTTAAAGAAGCTCTCTATTTTATTCGTTATTACACTCGTAGCTTGTTTAGTTGCGCGGACTTCTTTTTCTCAAGATGCGCCACAGCAATACACACTCTCTGATCAAGTGACGATAGAAACAGCCAATGCCTATCTTGAAAAATGTATGGGTACATTTCCAAAAAACTTTACACCAGAAGCACAAAAGGTCTTTTGTAACTGTTCTGCAGCAAATATCCGCATTAACATGACAAATACTGACCTTGTTGATTTAAACAAGACAGCCTCTCTTAAGGCTGGGAATGAAGTGTACGAGAAATACATACAAAAGATTATTACTCCCTGTATGTCGGCGGCGACTGACCATATTGCTTACGTGTCATGCCTTGAAAATAGAGGACATTCCCCATACATCAAAAATATTTTGCCATACTGCCAGTGTACAGGATACGAAATGCGGAAATGGGTAGCTCAAAAAGGGGCAAGTGCAATCATTATCAATATGACTAACAACCCAAGATTCTATACCGATCCAATTCAAACATTGTTGACGGTAAATCAATATAATGCCGCCACAGCTCAAGCCTATAGCACTTGTAGACCACTGGGTGTGGAAA
>JQIA01001862.1_pt1 | contig 11319 bp, 11 predicted proteins | sample 811431 | NCBI WGS metagenome assembly JQIA01 (sample SAMN02998118, study PRJNA258478) | marine sediment metagenome | biome: marine; feature: seafloor; material: sediment; isolation source: oil-polluted sediment collected from 3 locations (0.5 km, 0.7 km and 0.9 km)... | place: USA: Gulf of Mexico ... | reverse complement strand
GATTTTTTTATTAATCATTATAATAAATGTTTGCCATAATATTTTTTTTATAACATTACCTGTATAACACTACCCATTAGATAAATGGCGTTATTTATCTGATCATTTTTTTCAAAAAAATAATAGTGGATTAGCGATAGAATTAGCTCAAGCATTAGTTAAAGCTGATAATACTAACTCTCATTTCAGAGTCAAACTCGCCCAACTTCTCCGTAAATCTGAACGTTCAGAAATGGCATTATCTGTATTTAGAGAAGCACCACAGCCAGATAATAGTAGATCATTTTTTACTGAATGGGCTACAGTGGAAGGTCGCAAAGGTAACCATGCTATCACTGTTTGGTTATGTTTACTAAGTTTAGCTGATGAAACAGCACAAAAATTACCTACTACTAAAGATACAATAATATGCTTTAATGAATTTGGCATTTCTTGTCGTCATTTATTTGAAGATTATAATAAAGTTATTTTTATTCAAGCCTGTGGTGCATCTGCTCAACTAGGTTTTACTTTACCTAATTTATCCTATGAAAACCATAGACGTTTATCTCTCAATCAAAAAATTGCCCATGATAATGGAGTTTTAAAATTAAAACCTTTCGCTGCTATTCAACGTATTCAAGAAGCTGCTATAGTTGCTTATAATCAACGGGAAACAAATTTACCAGAATGGATACTATCACCTGAGGAATTAACTTTTAATGGGTTGAAGGAATTATTGGGACTTAAGTTGGTTTAACAATTATTATAGTATTTTCAGAATTAAAAAAAACATTAATAGTCCTAAACAAAGTAGTGTGATAACTAAAAAATATAGTCAAATTAACTATCACTACTTTATTCAGGACTAATGATTTGGAAAATTAATTTTCTTTTGGTCTAAAGAAATTATCCCATTCTTCATCTATACGTTCACAAGATTCTTGCAAATCAAGAACTTTTAAAATTCCATTGTCTTGTTCGATTAAAATCCCTTCATCTCGTAATTTTTTCACTCCATCATCAATTTCAAAATCGATGCTAACTCCATATTTATCCTCAAGATATTTTTCTACCTCATCATCAAGGTCTTTTTGCGTGAAATCTTTGTCTGGATTGTCATATAAAAAATAATAAGCTAAAATTACTTCTTTGCCTTCTTCTTCTTCAGCAGTATCAATTAAATGACTGATTACCCCAAAATTATTATCCAAATTATGGAAATACAAATTTTGCGATAATACCATAGTGTATTTATTACGTTGATTAAAAATATTCATGATCTGCTTGAATATAATTCCGATCAAACCTCCAAGTGTACCGATCAATGCTATTGGATTAAATGCTGTAGCTGCAATTTTGCTAACAGTAGAAACTATACCAAGTATAGTACCAGCACCACCAGTTATAGCTAACCTAATTTTATCAAACAACCTAAGTCGAATATTACGGTTGGGGAATAACATTTCTAAATCAGAACGAGGAATATTTTTAAATAATTTCAAGAAAATTTGCTGTTCATTAATGTCTGCTGGTAAACAATTACGAGACTTGCGTACTTGTTTTTTGGCTTTCTTTTCAAATTCTTGCCCATTACTAGCCACCAGTTCTTGTACCCGTTGGTCAGTGGATTTCAATTTAAGCAACATAAACATTCGTTTGTAAATTGGAACTTTAAAAGTCTTTTTTAACAAAAATAAACTAGTCCAGTGGCGTTTTTGTTCAACTTTAGTTGCTAAACCACGATAATAAACATTTAATTGTTCAAAATCGTCTAAATCTACTGACACATTTAATCCAGAATAAGAATCTTCTGTCATAGCTTGGTTTATATCGTCAATTTCTAATATTTCGTAATTGGCATTATCAAGCAGCTCACACATTTCTTTAACTAAGGTAACTTCTTGTTCTTGCTTCTGTTCAGCAGAATATTCATGCTTGCTAATAATATCATTATCTGGATTGAATGGTGTATAACAGCGTTTTAATTCTTCCAAATGATTATGAAATTTATAGTGATATAAGGCTGCAAAAATTTGACAAAAATCACTGAATAACTTTTTTTTGTTATCATCCCAATTAGAATCAGCTAATAAATCTGCTACAATTTCCTGTTTGCTAATAGGAATAAAGCGTTTTTTGCTAGGATCGTTAATAATTTGTACGTCATCAGACATAAATGCCTCCTAATGGATGTTCTATTTAAGTATATTGTTCAAGTATTTTTTAGATTATTATCTAAGGTAATTTATGGAATTACAAGTTTTGCTTGTGTTTAAAATTTATATAAGCAAAATTAACTCCATTTTCAACTCATTTGCAATTATTATATATGTATAATATGAATACTATATGGATTCAGAATTTCAAACCCAATCTATGCAAAAGATTTATATTCCTATTTAATGAAATTTCTAGATAATTATTATACTATATAGGAACTGATAATTTAAAACTGAATTTAATAATATGAGCTGGTTTGAAAAATTAATTCCGTCACGTATTCGTACTGATGGTAATAGAAGTAAACATACTGTACCTGAAGGAGTATGGAGTAAATGTCCAGTTTGTCAGGCAGTATTATATGGCCAAGAATTAGAACGCCATTTAGATGTTTGTCCAAAATGTAACCACCATTTACGGATTGGAGCTCGTAAACGGTTAAAAAGTTTCCTTGATCCAGAGACAATAGAGGAAATAGGAACAAATTTATCTCCAATTGATCCACTAAAGTTTCGTGACAGTAAAAAATATAAAGATCGTTTGTCACAAGGCCTAAAAACATCTGGTGAAAAAGATGCATTATTAATGATGAAAGGTCAAGTTTTTGGTCTACCTTTGGTTGCTGGAGCTTTTGAATTTAAATTCATGGGCGGCTCAATGGGTAGTGTTGTTGGGGAACGATTTGTCCGTGGTGCTAATATTGCCATTGAAAATAATATTCCATTAGTATGTTTTTCTGCTAGTGGTGGTGCTCGTATGCAAGAAGCATTGATATCATTAATGCAAATGGCAAAAACTAGTGCAGTAATTAATAAACTTAATCAACATGGTTTACCATTCATTTCAATATTGACTGATCCTACTATGGGTGGTGTTTCTGCTAGTTTTGCCATGTTAGGAGATATTAATATTGCCGAGCCAAATGCTCTTATTGGTTTTGCTGGCCCAAGAGTAATTGAACAAACTGTACGTGAAACATTACCAGAAGGATTTCAACGCAGTGAGTTTTTATTAAAACATGGTGCTATTGATATGATAGTAGATCGGCGGCAAATGCGAAAGAAAATTGTGTCTTTGCTATGCATGTTGACAAATCAGCCTTCTAAACTAATACCAAGATTAGATCACAAAAGTGATTAATTTTGTATTAAGGTAAAAATTTTGGTAGTCCTAAATTCTGAAAGTCTATAGGTCTAAAAGACCTGACAGATTTACCACTGGGACTACCCTATTATTAATGAAACAGAACTTAGAATATATAGATTCCATACATTTTTATATATGAACTCCAACATTATTCCTAACATAAACTATGGATAACCAATTTGCTTTAATCGGTGTTGTTATGCTGGTAATTATTGTGGTTGCGTTGTTAATCTGGAAACGTAATCTCAATAATAGTAATAATCACCGTAAAGAGATGGCGAAACGCACAGATTTATACTCAGATGATTATTTTGATGATGATAAATCAATACCAGAACCACCAATTGTTGATGATATTGTAGAACTTGAGTCTGAAATAACAGAGGAAGTTCCAGATGAAAAAGTTGAACCTTCTAAGGAAACTGCTACAGAAGATACAACTAGAAAGTCTGAAATATTGATTGTATTATATGTAGTTGCACGTCGACAACCCGTTTTTACTGGAGAAGATATTTTAACTACTTTAGAAGAAACTGGCTTAAGATATGGAACAATGGATATTTTTCATCATTATGGAGTTGGTGAAATTAAAGCTCGTAAACCGGTATTTAGCGTAGCTAATATAGTTGCTCCAGGTACTCTTAATCCTGAAGAATTAGTTAATTCCACTACTCCTGGATTAGCATTATTTATGAAATTACCAGGACCATTTGGTGGCCGAGTGGCATTTGAATTAATGTTAAACCATGCCGAACGTTTTGCTGAATCACTTGATGGCATTGTAGAAGATGAGCAACATACATTAATTAATCAACAAAAAATTACTGGTTTACGAGAACGAATTGCTAATTTTGAGCAACGTACTGTTAGCCTTGCCATGTTAAAACAATTCTCATAAGCTAATTTCTAAATAATAAATATGAAAAATATAATTTTTAGTCTGTTAATCTTGCCTTTTTATGTACATGCAGTGGATAGTAATCCCTCCGAGTTTTCCAATCCAGAACAAGAACAACGTTATCAAGAACTTATTAACGAGTTACGTTGTGTTGTGTGTCAAAACCAATCTGTAGCGGATTCTAACGCTGAATTAGCTCAAGATGTACGTGAATTAGTACGTAATAAAATTAATGATGGTCAAAATGACCAACAAATTAACGATTTCATGGTAGAACGTTATGGTGAATTTGTATTATATAACCCACCTTTTAACCATAAAACTTATTTGTTATGGGTAGGTCCGTTATTTTTGATATTAATTGCGATAATTGCATTGTTATATTTCATTCGCAAACATGTCCATACAACTGCTACAGAACCAAAATTAACCAAAGAAGAACAAGATAAACTTAAACAAGCTCTAGGAGAATAACATATGCTATTATTTTGGCTAATTATCGGTGGTTTAACATTATTGGCTTTAGCTTTTGTAGTGCCACCATTATTAAAAACCAGTTCTATGAAAGAAGAAGGTAATAATGACTTAAATGTGTCTATTTATAAAGAACGTTTGGCAGAATTGGAACAAGAAAATTTATCTCCAGAACAATTATCAGTAGCGAAACGTGAATTAGAAAAAAGTTTAGCTCAAGATTTAGATATATCAACTACTGAAGTTGGTCTTAGTCGAGCTAAATGGGCTAGTTTTGTTGTAATTTTATTAGTTCCATTTGTAGCATTAGGTGGTTATTGGCAAGTAGGTTCATCACATTTGTTAACAGAACAACCTAAAACTGAAGTAGAAAGTCAACAACAAACTGACATGGTTAAGTTAGTTGACAAATTAGCCAAACGGTTAGAAAAACAGCCAGATGATATTAAAGGTTGGCGGATGTTAGCTCGTTCTTATGCATTTATGGAACGTTATGAAGATGCAGTGAATGTCTATGATAAATTATTGGTTTTGATTGGCAATCAAGATGCAGAATTATTAACTGATTTTGCTCAAATATTAGCTTTACAAAATGAAGGACAGCTTGCTGGTAAAGCTACAGAATTATTAAAATCTGCATTAAAAATAGATCCAATCAATCAAAAGGGTTTATGGCTATCTGGTTTTGCAGCCTCAGAAAGAGGAGAATTACAGCTAGCACTTGAGTATTGGCAAAAATTGTTAACCCAATTGCCAGCTGACGATAAACAAACTCGTCCTATGTTAGAAGCTTATATTGGAGAAGCACAACAAAAATTAGGCAATATTCCAACTACTAAACCAACACAACCAATTGTTCCAGCTTCTGATATAGCAGTTCCCGATTAAATAGTATATAAAAATACATTATAAATATATGTTAAATAAGATGTATATTGTATACTACCTAACCGTGAATCGCTATAATACAGTATCTGATATTGGGATTGAAGTATCTGTTAGTTTAGATCCATCTTTGCAAAGTAAAGTAAAACCTGGGGATACTGTGTTTGTGTTTGCTCGGCCAACTACTGGAAGATCTATGCCATTAGCTGCTGTTAAAAAGTCTGTTAGTGATTTACCATTTACAGTTATATTGAATGATAGCATGGCGGTAATGCCAACTATGAAATTATCTGGTGCAACAGAAGTCACAGTAGGTGCTAGAATTAGTGGCATGGCAACAGCTCAGTCTGGAGATTTGCAGGGTCAAATTACTCCAATTAAAGTAGGAGATAAAGCGGAAATAGTGAAGCCTACTAGACGATGGTACGGCAGAGAAACGTAGAAACAAAGTGAAACCCAGTATTGATACAATTTATAGCTGGGTTTCGTTATCACTCTAAAACTTATACCGAAGTTCCAATAACCACTGTCGACCTGCTAACGGTAAATCATTTGGAATGCTAATAAAACCGCTTGCATTTGGACCCGGAGTTGGTTCATAAGCATCGGTATCAAATAAATTATGCACAATTAGAGCAATATTCCAAGGAGCTTTCATTTCTTTATGCCGCAAAGTTAAATCAATAGTGGCATAATCATCTAACTCTGGTCTTGAATCTCCATAAGCCCTAGCTCGATCAGCTACCCAATTTAATTGAGTATCAATATACCAATTTGGAACTGGCATCCAGTCTGAACGTAAATATACTTTATGCTGTGGAGCTTTACCTACATCATGATCATATTTATCGTCAATAGAACGTTGGAAAGAATAGTTGCCTAACAAACTAAAGTTCTTAAATAATTTCCAACGGATTTCTGTTTCAAATCCATGCCCAGTTTGAGTATCAGCATTCTGTACGGTAAAATTCTTTGCTATAGAATCAACTAGTGGTTCAGATTGAGACCTAATTACATCATCGATTTTATAAGTAAATAAACTTAAAGCTAAATTTAACTTTTCATTTGCCCGATAATCAAAGGCTAATTCTAAAGTCTGGATTATTTCCGGTTTTAAATTTGGGTTACCTTTACTAAGTGGCGATTTATTATATAGTTCGGTAAATGAAGGAGCTCGGAAAGCACTACCATATAATAATTTAGTAGTTAAATTAGGCCGAGTTTGCCAAACCAATGCTAACCGTGGATTTACTGTAGAACCAAAATCATCGTAATCGTCATACCGAACACCAGCCGTCAATTCCCAATTTGGCATAAAAGACCACGTATCTTGTAAAAAGATATACCAATTTTCTCTGGAAGTTTCTCGAACTGCTGCAAATTTTGTATCGGCAAATTCAAAAAATTGAGTATTACTTGGTGGTAAAGGTTTGCCGGTTGCTGGATTACGACTAAAATTCATGCGTTGAGTAAATTTATATAAATCACCATAATAGTAACCAGTTCCAGCCCGAATTAAATGTTTATTAAAACGAGTGTAAAATCCTGATAAGTCAAATCGAGCGTGTCGTTCATAAATAGCTGGATCACCAATTCTACCGCTGGGATAAGCATTGTTAAAACCCGGTGGATTTAAAGTCTGGTTATGTACCCTGTAAACAGCATCATAATGGCTGGCTTGGGCGGTTACATCCCAGTATTTGGTAAAAATAGGATTGTGATAGGTTAAATCAGCATTAATTCTATCTGCTTCATAACGACCGTCAGGGTCTAAAACTTGAGAAGTACCTACTCCAACTCCCATATCACGCCGACCTTGATAACCAGTACGAAATTGCCAATTGCCCTTAGCAATATCTAAGCGAGCATCCATATTGCGGCGTGACATATTGACAGGGCCTGGAGTTAAAGAAACATCAGTATTATGCACCTTATCAAAGTAAGTCTGAGCATCTGCCTCAATTATTTCACTATGACCATCAGTATCATGGAATTCCAATGCGGCAGCTATATCAAATCCTTTCCAACTGCTACCATGCAATACCCAAGCATCTTGAGTATCAAAGCTACCAGTCCTAATTCCTATCTCAGTACCATTAATATCATCCTTAGTTTTAGTAATAATATTAATCACTCCACTAAAAGCATCAGCCCCAAACACCGCAGAACCAGGGCCACGCACGATTTCAATTCGAGAAATAAAATTTACTGGCATACCTCCCCAAGCCCGATTTCGATTACCAAAAAATAAAGTTTTACTTGGAATACCATTAATCAGAACTAGTACCTCTGGATTGTTAGTTGAATGCATTCCTCTTATGGTATAAATAGAGTTATTAAGCACGTAATTTTTTGATACATGTAAACCCGGCACCATTTTCAATGCGTCATCCAAATCAGTAGCACCAATTGCTTCAATATCTTGAGCTGTGATAACTGTAGTAACTGAAGGAGCTCGTTCAATAGACTGTTTGGCACCAGTTGCCATTTTTGTACTGCGTTTTTTTATTAAACCATCAAATACATCAAATACATCATCAAGAGTAACTTCCAATTCACCAAGTTCTTCTAAATCTATATCCATGAGAAAATCAATTGCGGCTTCTTCTGAAGTTTCATCTATTGAGTCTTCAGATGTTTCTGAGGTAGCATATACAGGAGTTATTAGCCCGATAATTAATAATGTTCCAAAAAATAATTTTAATAATTCGTTCATCATGCATTACCTCTTTTTAGAAACTCGTTCTGAAATTCGCAATAAATTAGCATGTGGTTCTAAACCAGCATCACGAATTGTTTGTGGATCAATAATAAATCGGATTTTATTTTTTCGACGATAAAGTTGAATCATGCCACCACCAATTGCAAAATTCGGCATATCACTAACAGTAAGAGTTGATTGTGATGCTACATATTCTAATATTGAAGCTCGATAATGTTCTTCAGAATCGCTAATGTATAGTACATGGCATCCTTTAGCTTCTTCCACTGTATTTAAATAACTGGCATCTAAGATATATTTTACCCCTTTACGCTCATTATGCTTACGTATAATCAAATCTAAGGCTTTGCTAAATAAGTTTTCCCCCAATACGCATAAATGTAAATTTTTACTAGAACTGGAAAATGCTTGTTCTGGCCAAGCTATAAACTTGGTAAAACTATACAAATATTTAGCTTTAACTTGATATTCACGAACTGTCGGTTGAGATGCATGGGTAATTGGTGGAGCAATACTGCTTAAAATAAGTACAGGGACGATCAGTAAAAATCGCCTAGATATAACAGGTAATATATTCATCAATATTATCTCCGTTTATTGTTTAAGAAGACTAAATAATATTTTGAAACATATTTAAATTAAGTCTTTTGTTTAAGAACTAGCAAAGTAATATCGTCATGGATTTTTTTAAATTCAATATACTGTTTAACATCATGAATTACTACTTGACGTATCTCATTTGTAGATTTATGCCAATTTTGACTCACTATATCACATAAACGTTCCACTCCATAGCAATCCTTCTCTGGCATTCCAGCTTCAGTAATTCCATCAGTATAAAGCACAATACCATCTCCAGCTTGGAGTACTATATCTTTATGTGAAGTAAATTTAAATACATCCTCTTCTAATCCAATTATAAAACCTAAATCAAAAGTATCAATTAGTTCAATTTCACCACCATTACGTACCAGCAATACTTCTTCATGCTGCCCAGTTAAGCGTAATTTGCCAGATTGATAATCCAATAAAGATAAGGTAAGATTTTTATCGGTTTGCATCCGTTTGGCATTATGGTAAATAGTGCGATTGACAATATTTAAAAATCTTTCTGGGTTGTCAATTCCAGCCAATAATAAAGCTCTTACAGCGGTTTGTACCATCAGCATCAAAACTCCACTTTCCAATCCGTGTCCGGTTACATCGCCAATACCAATTTTAACCCGACCGTCATGGTTTAAAACTTCATAATAATCCCCTCCTATTTCATCAGCAGGTTCCATAAAACCGGCTATTTCTAAACCTTCAATTGTTTCCAATTCTTGGGTAGACGGTAAAACCATCTGTTGCAATTTTTTTGTGACATCAAGTTCTGAACTCATTCGCTGATTTTCTGAATTCAGTTTTTTGTTCAATGAGATAATTTCTTGGTCACGATTTTCAATATTAGTTAGCATTTCATTAAATCCATCGATCAAAATACCAACTTCATCATTAGCTAATTTTTTAGCACGCAAAGTGTAATCTTTGTCTTTGGAAACGGTAGTTGTAATATTTAATAATTCATAAATAGGATTGGTTATAATGCGTTGTAACTTTGTGGCTAACAATAAAGCGACTAATAATGAAATAAGTATAACGATGATTAACACAGCACCGTACCAATACAGACGAGTATTTAAGAGTTCCAAATCTGAATAAATATATACAGTTCCTAAAAATTCCCCTTCCAGAATAATTGGTTTAAAAATATCTACATGTTCTTGATCAAAAAAATAAACTTCTTCAGTTGGTGGAAATGGATTTGGATCATGCTTCACATATAATTCATTAATAGGTCTACCTAAATACGCTGCTTCTACTTGAATACTTTCTTTATAATAACTGGAGAATATATTTCCATCTATATCAAAAATATGAGCAAGAATAACATTAGGCTTGGCTTTTAATGAAATTAGATTGTCTTCTGCGGCTTGTGGATTATCAAAAATAAGCCCTACACTGGCGTTAATACCAATAATGTCAGCAAGTGTAAATAGGTCTAAACGAAGATTTCGTTTACCAGAAAATATTTCATTTGTTACGAGGATACTAGCAGACAGCAATAAGATAGCAGTTGTAGTAGCTAAAATAATGCTGATTAATTTGTTTTTAATCGATAAGTTATAGAGAAACATAATGTTGCAATAAGTCTAACTGTTAAGTGACAGAATTATTAATATTTATATTATATATAATAACAATTTATATACGATATTATCAATAGCAACTAATTGTTTAACTATGATTCATTTTGATAAGATTGGGAATTTTTTGGATGATTATGTGTTAATAGGCTTTATGTATTGATATCATGATTGTTTTATGTAATAACTTATGGAATAGGATTAAGACTACTAATCCTTCCTTTCCTAGATTATAGCAATTCTTAATTATGAATGCTTAATTTTTAATGAATTTAAATATAAATATCAATTGCTTAATTCATATAGATGGATTATAGTCAATTGAGAAATACTATAGCATTTCTCTATAAACTAGACAGTTATGTAACTGATTTAGTCCTGAATAAAGTAGTGCTGACAAAACTTAAATGTGGAAAAATAGTACTAGATAAGATGCTTTAAGCTTAGGCTAATGAGTTGATAATGATGTATGTGAACCATACTTATAATCTTTCATTACAATATGATAATTGTTAAAGCTGCAATGCCATTAATTTAAGGAAAAATTCATTCCCGTGAAGCTTGTCCTCAATGGGGAACGGGAATCTAGAATCTCTGGATACCCATTCCCACTTTCGTGATGACATGCTTTCGTCAATGCCATTAAGTTACGGGTTTACATTCAAATTGTCATGCCCACGAAAGTGGATATCCAGAGATTCTAGATTCCCGTTTTCAGGTAGTTCCTACAAAGCAATGCAGTTTATGTAAAATCAATATGTTATAGGTATAGGAGTAGTCAGCACTCCAATTAAGTGGTTTATGAG
>JQIA01001861.1_pt1 | contig 11324 bp, 9 predicted proteins | sample 811431 | NCBI WGS metagenome assembly JQIA01 (sample SAMN02998118, study PRJNA258478) | marine sediment metagenome | biome: marine; feature: seafloor; material: sediment; isolation source: oil-polluted sediment collected from 3 locations (0.5 km, 0.7 km and 0.9 km)... | place: USA: Gulf of Mexico ... | reverse complement strand
TATATGGTAATGGATTATTTGGAAGGCCTAAATCCAGAAACTATTATAAACCAAGTTGGAGGTAATTTACCAGTCAAAGAAGCATTAGATATTATACTACCAATATTAGATGCTTTAGCAGAAGTCCATGCTCAACATATTTATCATCGGGATATTTCAATTCAAAATGTTCTTATTTTAAAAACAGGAACACCGGTATTAATTGATTTTGGAGCTGCTAGACAAGTTGTTGGTGAACAAAGCCGTACTTTAGATTTAGTACTTAAACATGGTTATTCACCGTTGGAACAATATTCTGGTAGAGGTAAAATTGGACCTTGGACTGATATTTATGCTTGTGGAGCTTTGTTATATTTAATGATAACTGGTAAATTACCACCAGCAGCAACTGACCGTTTTTGTGAGGATGTCTTAGTTGAACCAATAGATATTCCCCAGTTTATAAATGATGCTATTATGCAATCTTTAACGATTAAACATGAAGATCGATTCCAAACAGTTGCTGAATTTAAAGCTGCTTTACAAGGATTTACTCCTCAAGTATCAATTAAACCCAAATTATTTAATAAAAAACTAATAGTATTTATATTTTTAATTGCAATTTTTTTATATTTTGATCAATCATATGATCCAATTAAACCGTTATTAGAGCAAGCTAAAATTCAGTGGAATACTAAAAAAATATTAATTCCACAAAATGATAATGTTTATGAGACTTACCAAGAAATTCTGCAATTAGAACCAGATAATCTTACTGCTAATACTGGCATTAATCAAATTGCTGAACATTACTATAAATTAGCACAAACAGATGATTTAACTAAAAGTTTAAAATTTATTCAGCAAGGTTTAATTGTAAGACCTAAATATAAAAATTTATTAGCTCTTGAACAACAAGTACAAACTCTTATTGTAAAGAAACAACAAACTGCTAAAATCCAACAATTATTAATTATAGCAACTAAAAATATAGACCAAATAAACTTAGAAACAGCAATTACTAATTATAGAAAAATATTAGCTTTGGAACCAAATCATAAATTAGCTCAGGATGGATTGATAAAAATTGCTAATAAATATTTTCAACAAGGTAAAGAAAACTTATCTTTAGTTAATAAGGGTTTAAATTATTTTCCGACTCATGTTGGTCTATTGCAATTACAACAAGAATTATTGAGTAAAAAAATATTACAACAGCAGAAGATTGAACTTCAGAAAAAAATTAAAACTTTATTGAAAAAGGCTCAGTCACAATTAAAAAATTTACAATTAACTTTACCCACAAATAATAATGCTTTTAAAACTTATCAAAAAATATTGGAGTTAGAAACAAGTAATGTGCAAGCTAAAATTGGATTAAACCAAATTGCTGATAAATATGAATTATTAGCGACTACAGAAGACTTAGAAAAGAATTTAAAATTAGTTAAAAAAGGTCTGGTTGTATTACCGAATCATATTGGTTTGATTGCTTTACGTGATAAAATAATATTGGAAATGCAACCAGTTGTAGAACAAGTTTCTCCTAAGAAGAAATTATTTTTGGAAAAAAAGGTAATTGCACTACCAAAAATTAAAATTGAACCTGTAAATAAAGTGCAAAACCTATTTGTTTTAGTTAATCAACAATTAGAATTAGCTCAGTATGACTTAGCTTATCAAACTTATAAAAATATATTAATAATTGATTCAGGAAATGTTTTGGCAATAACTGGATTGCAAAAAATCACTTTGTATTATAAAGATTTAGCCAAGTATAAATATCAGCAAGGTAAATTACAAGAGAGTTTGCAACTGATAGAAAAAAGACTATTAATAGAACCTAATAATTATAATTTATTGAATCTTAAACAGAGAATTTTACAAGATTTGGCATTGGAGAGAACTGTAAAACCAGAATCTGAAAAAATCCCTATTATCCTTACCCCATCTTTTTAAAATATAGATATACTATGCAACAATGGTTTAGTCAGTTAACTATAAGTGAACGTAGAACTATGATATTTGGAGTTATAATAGTTATAATTGCTTCTATATATTTTCTATTATGGGAACCTTTTATAGCTAGTCATAAACAATTAAAAAATATTGTAGCAGTTCAAAAAAGCAATTTACATTGGATACAAGTTGCGGCAAACGAAGTTCAACAATTGCGTAACAACGTTGTTAACCCTCAAAATATATTAACTTTAGTTGAGAGTAGTATTCGTAATAATATCAAACTTAATAAAATTGATAAACGGATCGAACCTAAAGAAGAACAATTCGTATTAGTCAATTTTCCAGCTGTAAGTTTTACTGAATTGATATTATGGTTAGACAGTTTATATAACCAATATCAAATTAGAATAGATACCATTAATATTGAAAATAAAGCATCCGATCAAGTAATAGTAAAATTAACACTACAATAAATAACTGGTGTATTTATAATTTTTTAGGATACAAAAACTGTTACTTGAAAATTAATCATAATTACACTATATCGTTCAATATATTTATAATCCTATGGTATTCACCTTATAGCAGTTAACCACAGATTTGATATTAAAGATTGGCTTTCCAATCAGGACTTTAGTTACATCTTTTTAGAATGTTAACAAAGAATGAATCACCTAATGGACATGTCCAACAATATTAGGAATAAAAATGCCCTTAATAAGAACGGGAAAATTAATTACTTGGAAAGATGAAAAAGGGTTTGGTTTTATAAGATCAGACTTGCAAGACCATGAAGAGATTTTTATTCATATAACAGCCATACAGAAAGCAAGTCGTCGCCCAGTAGCTGGAGATAAAGTTAAATATCAAATAGAAAGTGATAGAAGAGGAAGAAAACGTGCATGTAATGCTACTTTAGTTGAAGATGGAGTAGTTATTAATAAAAATAAGTTATTTATTAAGATGTTAGTAGCTTTACCATTCTTATTTGCGACCTATATTATTTGGAAAGAAAATAACCCAATTCCATTAATTATTTATCTAGTAATGAGTCCGGCTACCTATTTATTATATGTAACTGATAAAATTAGTGCAATCAAGAAACAGTGGCGAATAATGGAAAATACCTTGCATTTACTTGAACTACTAGGTGGTTGGCCAGGTGCATTATTAGCTCAGAAGAATATCCATCATAAGAATCGTAAGCTTTCCTATCAAATTATTTTTTGGACTATAGTTATTAGCCATTTCATATTGTGGGGATATTGTATTATTGTCGGTTGTTTTTGGTAGCAAATTCTCCTCAAGTTTGTCTTGGGGAGGTTTTATAAAATCTTTGTTTAAGCAGATGATATTTTGGATTCTTCCAGATTTAATTGTTTTAACCAATCAGTGACAATAATAGACCAGTCTAAATTTTGTTCAGCATATTTTCTACCATTTAAGCCTAATTGAATAGTATATCTAGGATGATTAATTAATTTGCGTACAGATTTGGCTAGGCCATTATAATCACCAGGAGCAGTCACAATACCAGCTTGAGAATCTATTACTAACTTAGCTCCTTCACCAGCACCACTGAATAATATTGGTTTTCCAGATGCTAAAATTGGTAAAGTTTTGGCTGGACGAGTGCATTCTAATAATGGTGAATCACGAAATGTGGCAATGCCTGCGAAAGCTAAATCATATAAATTAGCGATAAATTCTGGTGGTTGGGAATCCCAAAATATGACATTATTAAGTTTCATGTCTTTACTAAGTTGCATAATCCGTTGTTTGTCTGAACCTCCACCAATACATAAAAACAATACATTGGTATCAACTAATAATTTAGCGGCTTGTAATACAACTTCCATTCCATGAGCATAGCCATGAGTACCAGCATATAAAATTAGTGTCTTATCTTTGGGTAAATCTATTGCAAATTTAAACTGGGATTTACCGAACAATTTGGTATCAACACCATTTGGTAATAATAGAATTTTATTAGCTGGAACTCGTTTTTTTTCAATTAGAATTTGTTGAACTCCAGATGTTACAACAGTTATATAACGAGCTTTATCATATAGCCACATTTCTAATCGTCTAGCTAATTTTAATACTAATCCTTCAGATATTAAGCCTAATGCACTAATTGTGTCAGGCCATAAATCAGCAACATTAAAAATAAGGGGAACTTTCCATAATTTAGCTGCAAGATAACCAGTAATTCCTAAAAATAATGGTGGAGATTCCACAAACAGATAATCTGGTTTTTGAGCTTTTTTTAATCCAAAACTAGCAATCAGGGTAAATGAAAAATAATTTAATAAACGTTTAATTCCAGCTCCTTTAGCTGCATACATCCAAACTCTATGTACTGGTATTCCTTCCCAGTTATCTAATTGATAGAAATGTTTTTGATAGTTTGGGAAGATTTTTCCGGTTGGATAATTTGGCATTGCTGTAACTACTTCAACAGTATGTCCAAGCTTTAATAACTCTCGAATCATAGAGGCCAGCCTAATTGGTGGAGCTCCAGTTTCAGGAGGAAAATATTGACTTAAAATTAGAAAACGCATATAATTAAGCCTTTTTTATCGCAACATCTAGCCAACCTGCCACAATATTCACTAATTTATAAATTACCATTATCTGTTCTATCTCCAAGTGGAACTATTTGAATTAGATATAAATTACATTCTAAATACTCTAATAAACATTCTTGAATCATTATGTCCTTAATAATTATCCATTATTCCATAGAATGGTAATTAATTTTTGTATTCTAGGCTTCTTGTTTGCATACATCATAGTTTAACATGAACCGTTTTAAATTTTTATTGATTTAAAAAATCATACTATTTAGAGCATGAATAATATGGTTATCGTAATGTAAATTAGTTCTAATATAACTCATTTCTATAAGACATATTTAAATATTGTAAATTCTATAAAATAATAAATTAATTTGAGAGATTAAAATGGCAATAAACAAAATCCTTGCTGTCGATGATTCAAAAGTTGATTTGATAAATATTCAAAATATCATTTCTAATGCAGGTTATGAAGTTATTACCGCATCTTCTGGAGCTGAAGCTATTGAAAAAGCAGCAAGTGAAAAACCAGACTTAATTTTCATGGATGTAGTTATGCAACATATGGATGGTTATCAGGCTTGTAGAGAGTTAACTCATAATGCTGATACCAAAAACATTCCTATCATTTTTGTTACTAGTAAAGGTCAAAAGGCTGATCGAGTTTGGGCTGAGATGACAGGTGGTAAAGGATTAGTCCAGAAACCATATACAGCAGAGCAGATTGTTGAACAAATTAACCAAGTTAAATAAAGGTTTAGATTTCGGGAATATTTCTATTCCTGAGATTGTTTGTTTTTTATAAATACCAAGCTATTTTTGAGAGTCCAACAACTTGAATAAGAATAATACTATCAATATCATTTCTAAACTATTTAAAAGACACAAAATTATTTATAACAAGGAAATAATGAAAAAAATATCATTAATATTTGTTTGTATAGTAATAATATTTTATATTGGAAGAGCAAGTAAAAATGTTGTAGCCATTGATGATCCTAACGTATTAAGACTTAATAGTGAGATGGCTTTTGTTAAGGCAGAAGCTTTGCTTGAAAAAGGTGAACTTGCTACAGCTGGATTATATTTTAATAATGCTATTAGCCAAGAACCAGGCAATTGGGAAAAAATTCATCGCTACCAACAGAATATAATTAAGTATTGTCAAAAACTTATAGATAATGCTGAATATGAAATTGTGCTTAATCTATTAGATGATATGGATACGTTTATGCGTTCCCAAGCATTGCAGATTTCAGTTCCTGATATTGAGAAATTACAATTAGTGTTGGTTGATATTGCTAAATTTAAGCAGTTGGTAATTGAAAAGATTAACTCTGCTAATTTAAATAAAGAAAATATAGCTATTACTATTCTTATTAAACAAGCTGAACAATTTATTAATAAAGCTAAACTTGAACCGATGCAATCAGATTTTATTATGTATTATTTGACTTCGGTAGATTCTATAATTAGTCAATTGGTTTTATCAGCTCCAGAAATGGCAAAATCTCAAGTAGCAAAACTTGCAAAACAACTAGAGCAAGCTAAACAGGAAATTGCTAATCGACAATCTAAAATTGTTTGGAATGATATTCACAAGGCATATGCTGAATTAGAAATTAATAAAGTTGGAAAAATTAAAAATGATATAGTGCAATTGACAAAAACTAAACAAATGTTAATTGAACAGAGAAAAAAGATTATAGCTAAATCTTCCGAAAAATTACAGAAAATACTTGCTGATAAAATGTTTGTTGATATTGAACAAATAAAAATTGATCTTAAAAAGATGAATCTTAAAGTAAAAAACAATGGTTTTATAAAAGCTAAAAATGCTATCAAAGAATTGACAACGTTCAGGCAATTTCTGGTTGGAAACATGAATAAGATTTCATCTGTAGAATTTTTAGAAAAAGTGCAGATTCTGGCAAAGGAAGTAAATAATTCGATTATAAAATGGCAACAAATCCAATCTCGTAGATATGAAAAATGGGCAATTAATCGAATCACTATATTTTATGATAGTTACAAACAAGAATTAGGAATAAATAGTGATGAAGACAAAATGTATAAAGGAATTGTTGCTTTACTTGGCAATATAGATATTCGCTATCTTTCTAGCCCAGCACAAACGGCATATAATGAAGCTTTCCAAAAATTTTATGTAGAACTTCGTGATAATCAAAAAATTCCGTTATCAGCAGAGATGACTTTGATGAATAAAAAACTTTTATCCGATTTTTAGGAGAAAATATGAAATTTTACTCATTATTTATAATTTTATTTTCCAATACAGTTTTAGCTGATATAGAACCTTATATTAATCCTTTTATTTCCAGTTCTCAATCTAATCACTTTGTAATATCATCAACTACTGGAATTATTATACCAGTAAAAAATGTTATGACTTATCCTATCTTACAAACAATGTCCAAAATTTTGGAGATAAAAACAGAACAGATTGATAGCTCTACAGATTTATTATTAAAATTACAATCTGGTAATACTGTTAATTCACAACAATTGGCAAGCATGATAATACTTGAAGGAGTTGGTAATTTTACTGATATTTTAAATGCAACAACAGTCAGAGGTTTATTAAAAACTGTTAGCAATAGTTCATTAAAACAAATTAATAATAAGTTACGTTCAAAAATTATAACAAAAGGTGTAAAATCCACTTTATTAAGACGTATAAGTAGTCGTGCAGGTATGGTTGGTGGTGCTGTTTCAGCTTATGGAGCTTATTTTTTAGGCTATGGTAATTTAAAATCTGCAAATAGAAGTATGGTTGCTAGCGCTGCTTCTTATGGTACATATGCTGTTGGTGGTGCATATTTAGGAGCAACTACATTATTACCTGCAGCAACTAGTATTATTGGTATGATTGGAGCAACAGCTGGTACTGGTACAGCTATATCCGGACTTTCAGGAGCAGCATTAACTAATGCCACTTTAGCATGGATTGGTGGTGGAACAATAGCTTCTGGAGGTGGTGGTATGGTGGCAGGGACAGCTTTATTAACTACTATAAGTGCAACTGGAGTGGGACTTGTGGCAGTTGGAATCGGAGTTGGTATCACATATTTATATACTTTAAGTGATAAAAAAACTGAACAAAAACGAGTAGATTATTTGTTATCTGCTGTTCAGAAAAATTTAAATGTTGGGAATTAGAAAAGTCTTAAACCTTACCATGCGTCTTTTATTTACACTAATCATATTAACACTAGTAATCATAATCCCATATTTTTCTGGGATAGTAATAGAACAGCAATTTACTAAAATTACTCAAAAATTCTATCAATCTGATAACGTACAACTATTAAAAAGCGATTACCAACGTGGTTGGTTTAATTCTAATAGTAATTCTATAATACAAGTAGATAAACAAGTTTTAACCTTAAAATATAATATAAAACATGGATTTTTACCAATTGTTAAAGCAGAAATTCATACTATTGTAGCAACAGATAACCAAAAGCTACTGGAGATATTAACTAAAATAAAAATAAATGGCGATAATGTAAGTGTTATAAATGGTTCTGAGCTAAAATCCCAAAATTATGAATGGCAAGGATTACAAGGAAATATTCACGCTAACCGCCAGTTTACTAATATAAAAATAATATTAAATAGTCCACAATTAAACTATAAGTTGTTAAAAATCCAAGATATAGCTTTGCAACTTGATATAAACAATGGAATTGCTAATATAAATTTAGAGATTGCTAATATTTTAGGACAAGGATTGCAATTAGAAACAATTAAATTTATTGGTAAAGGACAAATTAAAAATAATAATTTAAAATTAATTGGACAAAATACGATTGCAAAAGTAAAAGATTATGGTTCAAGTAGTAGTAATATAGAACTATCCAATTTACATTTGCCTTCTTTGTTGAAAAGTGTTCTAACATACTATAATAAAGGTGCTACTTTTAATTGGTTAGCACAAGGAATAAATTTGTTAGAATATTTACCTAAGTTAGCGATTACTAATTTCAAGTTAAATACATCAGAAGGATTAGTTCATGGTAAATTACACATGCAACTAAAACCATTAAAAAACCCACTATTAGTACTATTTAATCCTAATTCAATATTAAATATTTTGGAATTACAATTATTAACACATATTCCAAAATCATTGCAACAACTTAATAAAGCTTGGATAACTCAAGGGTTTTTAATAGAAGATGGTTTAAATTATTATAAAAGTAATATAAATTTACATGATGGTTTATTACAAATAAATGAACAGTCATTGCCAGTTGTTTTTCCATAACTTTTATTAAAACTTACTCTTATACAGAATTGAACTATATATTCAGTTTGATAATATCTATAATTTCTCACATATCTTATGAAAAAATCTTTAACTTATCGTGATGCTGGTGTCAATATAGACAGTGGCAACCTACTAGTAGAACGTATTAAACCTATTGTTGCTCGTACTAAACGTTCAGAAATGTTAGCTGGAATTGGTGGTTTTGGTTCTTTATTTGAAATACCATTAGAACGATATAAAAATCCAGTTTTAGTATCAGGTACTGATGGAGTTGGTACTAAGTTGAAATTAGCTATCAAATTTAATAAGTACGATACTATAGGAATTGATTTAGTTGCTATGTGTGTGAACGACATTGTGACACTAGGTGCTGAACCATTGTTTTTTTTAGATTATTATGCAACTGGTAATCTTGATATAGAAATTGCCTCTCAAGTAATCACTGGAATTGGCAGAGGTTGTGAATTATCTGGAGCAGCATTGGTTGGTGGTGAAACTGCCGAAATGCCAGGTATGTATAGCAATGGTGATTATGATATTGCTGGATTTTGTGTAGGTATCGTAGAAAAAGATAAAATTATTGATATTAAATCAGTGCAGGCTGGTGATGCTTTAATTGGAATTGCATCTAGTGGGCCACATTCTAATGGTTATTCATTAATTCGTAAAATTATTGATTTACAAGATGATATATTAGAACAAGAATTAGATGGTCGTAGTTTGGGAGAAATATTATTAGAACCAACTCGTATTTATGTTAAATCATTATTAAATTTAATGCAGAAAATACCAATACACGCTTTGGCTCATATAACTGGTGGAGGATTATCAGAAAATTTGCCTAGAGTATTACCAGATAATTTAAATGCAAGTATTGATATAAATAGTTGGTCGCAACCAGCAATTTTTAAATGGTTACAACAACAAGGCAATATTAGTAATCCAGAAATGTATCGTACTTTCAATTGCGGGATTGGCATGGTAGTTTGTGTTGCTCAGGAAAATTTGACAGAAGCGTTACAATGTCTACAAATTACAGGGGAAACCGCTTGGCATATTGGAGAGGTTAATACTTTGCAAAATATAAATAGAGATTCGCAAAATATATTGGTTATTTAGTATTTGTTAAATTCATCTAAATTAAAAAAACTACTATATAGGCATACTTTAAATAAATTTTTAGAAAAATATCATGACTAACCAACTAGACATAGAAGAAATTTTTAGCGTTTTAGCCAAAGCAGATCAATTATATAATGAACAAGACGTGCTTAGAGCTATTGATGATATGGCAACAAATATAAATCAAAAATTACTAGGTAAGCAGCCATTATGTTTACCAGTGATGATTGGTGGTCTAATTCCAGCTGGTCAATTACTAACTCGCCTCAACTTACCATTAGAAATAGATTATATCCATGCATCACGTTATCGAGGTGCTACTTCTGGTAGTGAATTACATTGGATAAAAGAACCAACTGTTAATTTACAAAATCGCACAGTATTAATTATTGATGATATTTTAGATGAAGGTTTGACTTTACAAGCAATTGTTAAATATTGTCTGGACGCAGGAGCTGAAGAAGTTTTTACTGCAGTATTAGTAGAAAAACAACTTGATTCTCGGCCTGGATTGCAACAAGCTGATTTTACTGGGTTGGTAGTGCCAAATAGATATGTTTTTGGTTATGGCATGGATTATCAAAGACAATTACGTTATGTACCAGGTATTTATGCCGTGCATGGTTTATAAAACTAGTATATCCTAATTTCTAGGACGTATTTTAAACTCCTATACCAAATAATTTATTGGTCATTTAAAAAAATGTTATCAGATTTGCCGATTTTATTACGTTTAGAAGTAAAAAATTTATGGCGAGATTATCAAGCTAATGCAACTTCTGAGCAAATTACTAGTTTAGAACAACAAAAGCAAGTATATATTAGTTTGCCTAAAGTATGGGCTTGTAGTCCTTTTGTAGCTAAACATTGTGTTAAAACGCCTGCTTTACTACATGATTTAATTGATGATTTATTAATAATTCCTACCAATTATTTAAAAGCTTTAGATAATTTATTGCTTGATATTAAAGATGAAGTTGGACTAATGCAAACTTTACGCTTATTTCGTCATCGAGAAATGATTCGTATTGCTTGGCGAGACATAGCTTGTTGGGCTAGTGTAGAAGAAACATTACAATCATTATCAAATTTAGCTGACGCTTTAATAGATATAGCTTTAAGATGGCTTTATAATAATCTAACTTCTCAGCTTGGAACTCCCAGTAATCTTAATGGTACACCACAGCCTTTAATAGTATTAGCTATGGGGAAACTTGGTGGGCAAGAATTAAATTTCTCTTCAGATATTGACCTAATTTTTACTTATCCAGAAGCTGGCGATACTCTTGGAGTTAAGCGTTCTCGTTCTAATCAAGAATTTTTTCTCCGTTTAGGTCAAAAATTAATTCATGTATTAAATAGTTTAACTCCTGATGGTTTTGTATTCA
>JQIA01001860.1_pt1 | contig 11333 bp, 9 predicted proteins | sample 811431 | NCBI WGS metagenome assembly JQIA01 (sample SAMN02998118, study PRJNA258478) | marine sediment metagenome | biome: marine; feature: seafloor; material: sediment; isolation source: oil-polluted sediment collected from 3 locations (0.5 km, 0.7 km and 0.9 km)... | place: USA: Gulf of Mexico ... | reverse complement strand
TTGTGATACGTCTCAATAGCTTGATTTTTGAGGGTATTGGTTTCCAGGCTGTCAAGGGAACGGGAGGTAGAACCAGATTTGTTTTTTCGAATAAAAAAGACAAACCGGGCCTTCTCAATATAGAGTTCCGCCAGTCTTAGGTATAGTTCAGGAACATAGGGCATGTTCCTGGATTTATCAATCAGAAGTCTTGTGTTTTCAATAGCAAGTTCAACTTTCTTTTTATCTTCTTCAAGTTTCTCAAGAAAACGTTCCTGCTCAGCTTTTTTGTCTTTTTTTTCGAACTGATACTTATCAGAATCGTCTGCATAAATATTTGCTGCAGAAATTAAAAGACAGGCTCCGAAAATTACAATTTTTATTACGCTTACAATTTTCATTTAAAAAAAATATCCCACTCTTCCATGCTTGAACATTTATTCTCAAGAATTACTTTGTAATTATCCAGTTCATCATTCCAAAATTCATTCTGGAATGGATAAAAAGCATAGTAATGTCTGTAAAAACCAGTATTTGCTTCTTTTCCTTTTGTGTCGTTTTCTTCGTCGTAGTGATACTGATAAACCCTTTGATACATATCGAGACTGACCTCATAAGCCATCAGATCTGTTTTTTCTTCATACTCAAGAAGGTCATTGGCGATTTCTTCATATTTCTCATCGATAACAAGCCTTAGCTCTGTCGTGGTTTCATCTAACTGAAGGGCATATATATTCTTAAGATAAGCCTGTAGATCCGGGCTGGAAAATCCCTGAATCCTGCTTCGTTCTTCTTCAAGCAGGTTTATGAATTTCCATATCCTGTTTATGCTTTCTTTTCCTAAAAGTGCTAACAGGAGTTCTGAGTTTTCAGACAGGTTATCCCGTTTATAAATATTATTCAGTGAGGTTTTGTAATGTTGCCTGAATTCGTCAATGACGTTTAAGGCATGCCCGTAATTACAGACATCTTTATAAATAAACGATTTTAAAAGAAAATATTCCGGTGAAAAATAATTTCGGTATGCAGGTGCATTAAAGGCATATAAAAGCCCCATGGCTTTTTCCTGATTGTTTAAACGATACTGGGACCATGAACGTTCAAGGAGATTCTGAGCCTGATAGACTATGTTTGTACTGATCTCTTCATAGAGCGTATCGGCCTTTGCATATTCTTTTTTTTCATAAAAGAGTCTTGCAAGTGTTTTTCGTACGGTATTTTTGAACTCTTTCCCCTCAAAAGGTTTCTCAAGTATTTTCTCAAGTATCTTAATGGCATCGTCAATTTCATTGTTTACAATATGGTATAAAGCTACCTGATAACGGTATTTAAAATAATAATAAGATTTTTTATTAATTTTGTTGAAGTGGTTCTGCCCCCATACGTCAAAGTTATTTTTCCAGTCAAATACGCCCTGATGATAATGGACAAAATTACTTAGTTCAGATTCAATGAATCCGTATTCCTGGTCGTAGATTGACCTGTTTATAATGCTGTGTTTATCATAGGGGATAGTTCTGGTGATTTCTTCAAAGAGTTCAAGAATGTATGTTACAATTTTTGTATTCGGTTTTCGGGTAACAAGCCATGACAGTACATCGACAGACGCATGGGTCATACCACATTTTTTAAGGCTGACACCTAAAAAGAATTCGCCCCACTCATACTCTGTTTCATCGCGTGATGTCCGGGTTGTATATTGATGGAAAAAGGTAGCTGCCTTTTTATAATCACCTTTGGTGAAAGCTTTATAGCCCTTATCGAAAAGCATTGCAGATTCCGCAGTCGCTTTTTCCATAGCAAGTTTTTCAGCTTCAGCTTTGGCTTCGGCTAACTCGGCAGGCGTTGCTGCAGCATTATCCTTCGGTATTTCTGACGTTTTAATTGTCTGTTCTTCTTCAGCCGGCTTTTCTGCAAAAGCGGGTTGTATGAGAAAAAACAACGCACACATCAGAATAAGTATTTTTTTGATTAAATGTTTCATTATTCGTTATCTTTTAAATACTTTTTTAAAAGGTTTAATGTTTCATCTGAATATGATTTACGTGCCTTGAAATTGAATCTGAATCCAAAATTTACACCAAACCACACTCTGTTTTCCATCTCTTTTTCCCTGAACGTAATCAGATCTCTGATTTCAAAAGCGATATTTACAGAGTCATTTATAAAATATTTGATGCCGGTACCAAAACTTGCACAAAAAGCCATCTCATCAGTTGTCGAACCAGCCGTAGGATCAGGATATTCCTTTTTATATGCTTCGATACCACCGCCGAGATAAAAATAAGTTTCGTGGTTTAAGATAGTTTTATTCAAAACAGCATCCTTCCCGTAGAATGGTCGGAATACAAAGTGACTCAGAATTTGTGCCTGTGGAGTATAAATCTGCACAGGGGCAGCCCCGAATTGATTGACAAGATCATCCAGCAAGTCTTTTTCACTGGTAAAATCATAATAAATTCTGGCGACTTCCCATGACATGGTGTCATTGAAATTATAGGTATAGGCAAGGCCAAAAGGAAAAACTTCATGAAACTCTTCATTGGAAATATAGCCTGTGACAAAGGCAAGCTCATGAAATTTAAAAAATACTTTTTCCTGAATAGCAAATACAGGCTCTGATGTTTTTGATTCAGCACAATATCCCCAGTCCATTGTGACAAGAATCATTAAAAAAATTAACAAACCAACAACAAAACGTCTCATAAACTTAAAACTCCTTAACGCCCTTTAAAAGGCTTTATTGCAATATCCGTAAGATGTTCCCCATCTATTGGTTTCATTAGTATTAGAAACCGGATACATCAAAAACGAATGGATATGAAATAATTGCTGCACCACCTTTGGGCTTTGGAAAGCGCCAGGTACGTAATGCAGATTTAATACAAGAATGAATTTCACTCGACCTGAGGGTTGATGATTTGATTTTAACCTCTCCGACCTTTCCGGACGGAAGAATTTTCCATTCAAATACAACCTTACCCATTAATGCCGGTTCACCGATCAGAGCTGTTTCATAACAATAATAAATTTCATCCAGATGATCATTTATTACCTTTGCAACAGCATCACGGCTGATGCCGCCACCTTTAGACCGAATCTTTTTCGTTAAAGGAGCCTGAACGGTTCCCTGAACAGCTCGTTGGCCGGTTTTGCCTGTTTCAAGTGCTGCGACTGACCCTTTTCCGCCTATGCCGGCACTTCTGAGTACATTGGTCGATCCTTTTGTATTGATAACACCGCCGGTTGGGATAGCAATGTTCTGATCACCAAGGCTTCCGACAATACCGCCTAATTTCAGCCGGGCTTCTTTGCTGTGTGTTGATGTAACAGCATCAATATTTGTAACTGCAGCAAGGGCGGCATTTGGTTTAATAGAGATCCCTTTTTTAATACCTAATGTGGAAAGAAGGCCTAACTCATTAACATTTCTGTTCACGAGCGTCCCTTTGTGACCACCACCGGCTTTTGGTTTTCCAGGTTTTTTGATCTTCTTTTTTCTCAGTGAGGCTACCTGGGTACCCGGTTTTTTAACTTTTTCTTTAATGATTGGTTTTTTCTTTTGAACGATTCTTTTGGGCTTTGGTTTTGGTTTTGGCTTAACCGGTTTGTGGATATTTGTTGTATCGACAACAGCAAAATGTGTTTCAGGGTTTTTGAATTCCTCTATATCCGGCATTTCGATAGTGAAGGAAAGGACGATCAGAATGATAAGGTGGGTTATAACCGCTTTAGATAAATTTCTGAACAAAACCGATTGAGATAGTCTTTGTTTTAGTGGGGTATCGTCCTTCCTGAATTGTCTTTCAGGGGCTCTTTTTGTAATGAAGGTGGGGCGTAACACATAATCGTATGTGCCATCGGAAAGATTGACAGCACTCTTGCCCGGAAGAAAGGTTTTGTATGTCTTCTGTTTTAGCAACAGGCTTCTCAGCGATTTGACCTGCTGTGTCTCAAGCTTTTTTTCATTGCTGATATTGATTTTGCCGAGCAGTGGGCGTGTAAAAAAAAGAGATACAAGCCCATTGTCTTCTTTATCAATACGGCAAAATGAATTTTTTTGATTTATAAGACAGTGTCGTTGTTTTTCCCCAAGATGATTTATGGAAATAAGATTATTCTGTCTGAATTTTAATATTTCATACCTTTTCTCAGGCGTCATACGTCTGCCGGCATTTCGCTCCTGCCCTGTCAGCTTTTCTTTCAGTGTAAAATTTGCAGGAATATCATCATCATCGTCATCTTCTTCATCGTCCGCATAAATATCCGGGTTAAAAAATGAGGCCGGAAATGAATTTAGGGTTTTCTTTTTGTTACGAACTGCTGGTTTAACTTCTGTTTTTTTCTGTTTTTTCGGAAGTTTAAAACCTGTATTAACTTTCAGGGTTTTCTCAAGGGATGACGGTTTTACCTCAGATTTAGGCAGTTCTTCTATTATTGTCTCTGTCTCTTTATTAATCTTGAGTGTGATTTCCAGAGACGGATCAATTACTATTTCGGGCGCTATCTCTTTAAATTCAGGACTGGCCTTCTTTTTTCTTATTATTTCAGGGGTTTGCCCATCTTCATAAACAACATAGTCGTAGATACTTGTATCAGTTTCAACTCTCTTTTTAAATGGCGTCTCAGCAATATCCGGTTCAGAAGAATCGACTGCCGGGTATTCTTTTTTTACTACTTTTATATCAGTTTCTGCTTTTTTTATCTTTTGGACAACCTGCTCAGGTTTGAAGATTTGATTTGTCTGGCTGGTGTTTGTTTCAATTTTTTTGAGTTTAATTTTAATCGTATAGAGACCGATTTTGACAAAATCCATGGGACCCAGGATGCATTGTGTAATAATACGGTCATTTACCAGTGTCAGGTGAGCATTACCGGTATTGGTAACAAGGATTCCCTTTTGGCTAATTCGGAGCGTTACCTGTATATCATCAAGGTTGTCGTCTTCAAGAATAATATCAGCCTCGGGACCTTTACCAATAGTAACACTGTTTTTGTCAAAACAGTCCCAGCCCATGTATTTTTCTCCATGAAACAGAAAACACTGAGCAATAAAGCTTTGGAGGCCACTTTGTTCTGATATAAATTCTGATAATTCAGCTTCCATGTCATTTTTTATTTTTTTTGCCGGAAAATTCATTCAAAATACCTTTATTCTTTGTGATCAATCAATTGCCCGTTAATTGTTTTTTCAGCTATGTCATGATCTTCCAGTATCTCTTTTCTATATTTTTCTCTGTACTTAAGCATGGTTTTCATTTCAGTTTTTTTCCGCTGAAGCAGGTATACAGCACCTGATTTCAAGGTCTGACCATTGATATAGGAGTTACCGAAATCGATGCGTGTCAGTAATTGTTCATCACCTGATTTTTTTTGAGGTTTATTCTCAGCATTGACCGACGGGGTGACCCCAAACAAAAAGATCACAATATAAAGAACAAAAATCAGAGATATAAAAGACAATGTTATTTTTTTCATACGTCCCTCCATGATTACTCTTTTTCAACAACAGCGAACTGAAAGTTGGGATAACCGGCCCGACCTGCAGTTTTGACAATTGAATTTATGATTTTAAAAGAATGGGTTTTGTCACACATAAATAATATATGCTCACGCCTTTCTTCTTCGGGCATTGCTGCTTTTAGTTTATCAGCAACTTCTCTGTAGCCTTTAAGTTTTTCAAAAAGAACGTCCATATTTTCAAGGATACCTTCTTTGACAACACTGACAATTTCTCCATCAAGTTTTAGAGAGTCTTGTGTGAGTACTAGCCGGATGCTGTCTTTGTAATCCAACTTCGAATTTGACTCAGGAAGAAAGACACCTTTCTCAAGGTCCATGGATTCAGGATTGTTTGAAAAGGAGAACAAAAGGAAAATCAGGATTATTGTAAACATATCCATCATAGATGTTATCTGAAGTTTTGGTGGAACAAAGGCCTTTTTTTGTCTGTTTCCAAGTGCCATCTAATTAATTATCCTATACCTTGGCTGATAAAACTACGTTAGGGAACAATTCAATACTTTCCTGTGACCGTGCAATATCCATTGTTTGAATAATAGTGCCATATTGTACATTTTCTGATGGTATCAGAATGATCGTGTCACTTTTTGGATATTTCTGTTTAATATATTTCAGGTGGTCGGTCAGTTTCTCAAGAGGGTAATTATACTCATCCTTAAAACTGAGTTTTGTTCCTAATTTTGTAAGATCATTGTATTGTAGTTCATCTGACATGGCTGAAATATTGATGTATTTCTCTTTAAGTTCAATAATTACTGTAACTTTAATGTCAGCCTTTTTCGTTTTTTCTGTATCCGCAACTGCCCCTTGACTCGAAGCAAGGACTGGAACAGAAGTGTTAACAGCTTTGATATGAAAAAAAGATGCAGACATCAAAAGAAATGGTATCAGAACGAGAAACATGTTCATGATGGGAACCATTTCGATTTCAGTGTCTTCTTCCGGAATTATTCTTTTTCTTTTTCCAAATGCCACGGCTCTATTCCTTATCCCGTTTCATTGAAGTTAAAAGATTGTACAGTGCCAGAGATTTTTCTTCGATCTGACTGATAATAAATTCACTTTTGTTATTCAGTATGTAGAAACCGATCAGGCATGGTATTGATACAATGAGGCCAAATGCTGTTGTATTCATTGCAACGGATATACCCTTTGCAAGAACTTCCTGCTTCATGGCGGCATTTGCATTTCCAACACCTTTAAATGCAGCAATAAGACCAATAATAGTTCCAAGAAGGCCTAATAAAGTAGAGATATTAGCGAACAGCGTCAGGTAGTTTATTCTCGCTTTTACCAGGGCCGTTTCTCTCATAATGCCTTCTTCCATAACTAATTCGATTTCCTTATCACGTTTATCTGCCTTTAAAAGACCTGATTTAAGGATTCTACCCATCGGATGGTGCTCTATCTGAATACATTCATCGATAGCTGCTCTGTAGTTTGATTGTTCCAGTAAGGTGGAAATATTGTTGTACGCTGAGTTTGCATTCAGCTTAAGACGAAAATAAAGAAAAGCAGCTCTTTCACAGAAAAGAGCCAAAGCTGTTATAGAAACAGCAAGGATTACATACATAAAAGCGCCACCGGCATTTAATAATTCAAACACAAAAACCTCCCGTATTAATAATTGTTTTTATAGAAGAGCTATTCAATTTGTGTGCCAAATGAACATCTTAATTTTATAAATCAGATGATAGTCTGAGGTGATGATGACTCTTTAAAAATGGAATAGTTATATGAATTAGATGGTTACATGATAAATATATATAATATGAAACAGTGTTAAAAACAAAGGGTTGTTTAATAGTCACTCTTTCTTTTAATCCTAAAAATGTACACCATATAAATTATAAAAAATTTTGTGAACAATGTTAGAAGGTTTGACATGTGCGAGTAATATAGGAAGGAATAAAAAAGTATTTACCAGGGTATGGAATTACTATACAGATGTATATAAAAAACCGATTTAATTGTCGGTGGTATATAGTTAGTAATAGAAATAATTATGGTGATATTTGGTAAGTGGTTAAATATGGTTAAAATTAGCGACAGTAAAAATTTATATAGGTTTTATTGAATAAAATTGACAATGATTACAAATAAATATTTTTATACAATTTGTTGGAAATAGGATCTCAGGAGCATAAGAATTGACACAAACGCCTTGTTTTGCTACCCTGTTATAATAGTACTGGTTATATACTGCATATAATAAAAAGATTTATACCTGAAAATTAAATAATAACAGGGTTGCCCGCGCCAGTTAATGATTTGCTGGTGCAGATTAAAAAGGTTTTTGTTCATTTTAATTTGGATAAAGCTGCATTACAGACTCTGAACTCTTTTTAATAAAGGAATGCTGTAACGATGGAAATTGAAGTTGGTGGTCAGATTCAGGGGATTTCGCTGGGATCTTTTCTTCAGATTGTCCATATGGATAAAACGAGCTGTACATTAAAGATCTATTCTAACGATGATGTTGGCTACTTATATCTTACGGATGGTGCCCTTATTGCCGCAGAAGCAGGTGAACTTAATGGTTTAGAGGCCGCCTATGAAATTATGTCATGGAATAAGACGGTCATTATTATAGACAATGCACCTGCTCCGGAGAAAACAATATCAACGCCGCTGATGAGCATTCTTATGGAAGGGCTCAGGCGGAAAGATGAGAGGAATGCTCAACTTGAGAGTGATGAAGATGCCCGAACAGAGATTCAAGTTGATTTTGATCCTGACACATATGTGAGCAAGGATGACGAAATAGCATCGCAGTTTGTTGATGGAGCAGCGGCTTCAGATAAGACAACTTCCGGAGGCGATATTGAGCTTGATTATGGTGATGAACCGCCACCGGAACCTTCAGCCGAACCTGAAGAAGATGTAGAAGGTCTGGTGGAGCAATCCGCCCCTGGGTACGACACTGAACGGCTGGATGATAAAGCCTATGACGTTGCTGATAAACCGGTCGATGATAAGGGCGAAGACGATGATGTAGAGTTTGAGGGTGAGGATGCGGTACTTCCGGAAAAAACAGTTAAGGGTAAAATTAAACGGCTTTTTTTTATCGCCGTAGTTCTTTCTGCAGCAACGTTTGCAGGCCTTTATTTTTATCGGATCAGTTTATTGAAGAAAAATTATGAAACAATGGTTGGCCAGCTTCAGAATCAATCCAGTACAGTAAAGATGGAAAGGATCTTATCCGGATTCATCAATACGACAGAAGATGGAGACACCTATTTAGCCAAGGCCGTAGATCTGATGAATGAACTGGATACTCTCACTAAAATAGATAAAAAAGTGAAGGCTCTACCAGTTGATGATAAATACAGGGTGACTGCAACTGGTCTATACAAAACGTTTAGCAAAGCTTATAAAGGATCCGTGTTTAGTGGTTATGTTGCTAAAAAAACAGCAGAAATACCAATAAAAATTGAAGGCGTTGAATTTAAAAAACTGGGGCTTATTACAGGTCTGTCGATTGATCTCCGGATGGAAAACTATAACAAATTTCTTAAGGGGTATCCAAAGAGCAGGCATAAACAGGCAGTTAAAAATATGATGGCTGCTGTCGGTGATGAAGTCTATGTTGTTTTAAGCAGAAACAGTTTTAAATGTGATAAAGCTGGAAACTGGGAAAACTGTATTAAAATAGCTGAGAGGTTTATAAGAGACTTTTCTTTCGATAACCGTATTGATTCTGTAAAAGAATTAAAAGATATAATGCAGCAAAAATCAGATTATGCTGATTTGAAGTTCCGGGCAAGCGCCGTCGATTTTTCTGAAGCAAGGGAAATGTTCAGACACTATCTGAAAAAAAATCCTGAATCTTTTATGAAAAAGAATGTAAGGATGGAAATTTCCCGGTTGAACAGAAAAATAGATTTTAAATCCAAGTGGGATGAAACATATAAATTTTGTTCAAATAAATCAATCCCCCTGTCTCAGCGAATCCGGGACCTTAAGGATTATATCGAGCGTGACTATTCAGGTCTTTTTAAAGCTGAGTCTGCAAAACTTGCTGCCGAGCTGAAGAGTGAAGAGAAGGTTGCAAGAGTAAAGAAAAACAGGCGTGACAAAGAACGTCTTGAGAAAGAACGTCTCGCTAAAATTCAATCAGAAAAAGACAGGAAAGCGAAAGAGGCGGAAGCCGCTCATCAACAACTTTTGAAAAAACAACAGCATGAAAAACGGTTGAAAGATGAGAGTGAACGAATGACGAGGTTGCTTGGAGAATCTGCCGCAAGATTTATGGTTAATTCTGACAGGACCGTTAAGGATACCAGGGCAGGGCTTACCTGGTGCATTATTGATTCAGGGATTGAAGTCGGCGAATGTATGACATATGAGAAGGCTAATGCGTATGTAAAAAATCTTCGCACAGGCGGCTATAAAGACTGGCGCCTTCCTGATGCCGGTGAACTTGCGCTTATATACAACAGTAAACCTTATTTTCCATCCAGTGGCTCTCAGTGGTACTGGACAGCTGAGTCGATCGATGAAGCCATGATGGGGGGCGGAAAGGCTGTGATTTTTTACCCTGATCAAAAAGATGTTTATAAGAGAGTTTTACTAAAGTTTTCAAACTGTGGTTATGTTCATGCAGTAAGACCTTAATAAGAAAAAGGGTGGCTGGCTCAGAACTATTAAATCAAGAGTCAGTCATTTTTTATACCTTAATATGCCAGGGTTCATACCGAACTCCCAGTCTGTTGTCTTTTGTGTATCTTAAATCACAAAAACCAGACTCGATAAGTTTTTCATAAACGGGCGTGCTGGTAAATTTTATTGAAAAATTGGCAACTCCGAAACGTCGCTGGCCGACATCAAAATCTCCTATTCCATGAAGTGAATACCCCGGCGGTGCGAGCGACCTGGAGGCCCTGGAAAGGTTGCCGTTTGTTCTAACCGTTTTGTTTAGAAACAGGTATAGCTGTTTTGCAACACCCCGTAGCCCTGAGGTCAGAATTACGTCGTCGCCAATGGTCTTTTTGATGCTCGTATATTTGCTTAGCGAGTCACCCCGATATAAGTATTGTCCACTACCTGCAACTTTTATTATATTTTTTTTATTTAGCCTGCCTGTAAAGTTTTTAATCGGTTTTTCACCCAGAAATCCATATACAGAGCTGTTTTTATAGAAAACCATTTCCATGAAGCTTAGCTCCTGTTTTGAAAAACGCCCGATTGATGCATATTCTTTGGAAATTTTGAGGGTATCGTCTATGCTGAGCAGGCTGAAATTAGCATACCCGATTAATGACTGAATGCGTTTCAGGCGCTTGTGGGTTGAATCTAAAATATAAAGCTTTGAGGCTTCAAGGTGAAGATCATGCGAATTCGTTTGTTCAAAGTTTGTTATTTTGTATAGATAATCCTTTTCATGGTTTTCAGGAAAGGTTGCTTGCCATTTTTCAGTTACACGTTTTATGGCAGCAAAAACATCATGCGGAAATACTGAAAATGCGAATGAAGCTGAAAGTAATTTTAACGTCTGTCGTCTGTTCATAGAAAATTTATTAAGAACACATTAATAGATTATAATACAGAATTGAAACTTGTTTTTTTTACGTTATTTATTTGAATAAATTTAATGATTTATTCTAAAAAAGAAGTTAATCATATATTGCTCATTAAGATAATTTAATTATATTATACACATTAATACTTTTGTGAAAACATATTTTTTCCCTAAAAGAAAAAAATATTTTAAAAGCAATTCTAAAATCGACCGCAAAAAGAATATTTTCTATTGACAGAAAATCATAATCTGCAAATATGAATATTGATAATTTCAGATATAAGACCTGATAAAATTTCAGTCAGTCAGT